>Ga0302237_1000228_pt1 | contig 58779 bp, 54 predicted proteins | sample AAG_UR_Ala_MG_FD_193530 | JGI IMG/M metagenome (GOLD analysis project Ga0302237, IMG submission 193530) | Enriched activated sludge microbial communities from anaerobic digester in WTTP, New Holstein, Wisconsin, United States - AAG_UR_Ala | ecosystem: Engineered > Bioreactor > Anaerobic >... | reverse complement strand
CCTTCGTGCTGCGACAGGCCATGGAAATCAAACTTAAAAAAATCTTCGATCTCTGCTATAAACGGGCTCTCTCCCGTCAACGACCTGAGCCCCCTCTTCGGTAACATTTATTTATGAGGCAACGGGGCCGTACGGGCCGGAGAAGGCCGGATGCGTTGATGGATGATCCACCCTCTGCGTGTCCCGGATATCCCGTTGACAAATATCTTCAACGACTGATAGAAGAAAGAAAAGGTGTGGGAACTTGAAAAAGCGATCCGTGCTCGGAGAGGGGCGAACGAGAGATTCCATTTTCACTTTCAGCACCGTTGTGATCTTGACGGCATTCGTCATCGCTCTGTCTTCCGGTCCCTCGGTCTCACAACAGGGTGTCGGTCCCCCGGATGCTGCGGCAAAGGAAGCGTTCAAGTCCATCCTGTCCTCTGCCGACGCCGACAAAGACGGTAAGCTCAGCATCCGGGAGTGCTTCGCTATCCGGAAGGACAGGAAGACGGCCGAAAAAAATTGCAGATCTTGGGATGCCGACGACGATGGGAGGATGACCGAGGATGGGTACGTCAGGCAGTCCTAAAAACTGATAAGGTGATCCCCGCCGGCGGGGGGGGGCGACCCGGTTGCAGGATAAATCTCGCGGCAGGGAAAACAGAAATCACGGTGATGGGAGGTACAGAGGAGGAGGTGTCATGTCTGCGGAGAAAAGAACCGTTGTGAGCACGACCGGTGCCCCGAAGGCCATCGGTCCTTACGCACAGGCCGTCAAATTCGGTGATCTGCTTTTCGTGTCGGGGATGCTCCCCATCGACCCGAAAACGAACGAGATGTCCCGGGGAAGCTTCGAGGAGCAGGTCACTCTCGTTCTCGAAAATATCAAGGCCGTGGTCGGGGCGGGCGGCATGACCCTGAGAAACGTCCTCAAAGTCTCGGTGTTCCTGAACGACATGAATAACTTCGGCAGGTTCAACGAGATCTACAACGGCTATTTTGCGGACATCCTTCCCGCACGCGAAACCATACAGGTGGCCAGACTCCCGAGGGATGCCTCGATCGAAATCTCCATGATTTGCGGGAAGTGACGGAAGGAACGGTATCCGAAAAAAAGGACAGGCCCCCGGAAGGCCTGTCCTTTTTCACCGCTTCAAAACGGGCCGTTCTTCTATTTTCGGCCGAAACCCAGTTTTTCCTCTATCTTCTGCCCGTTGAATCCCACGATCGGTTCCCCGTCGATCACGATCACGGGGACGGCGTCCCTGCCGGTGAGCGCCACCATCTCGTCCCTGGCTGCGGGGTCCGCAGACACATCCTTCTCCGCGTAAAAGACGCCTTTTTGCGAAAGAAACTCTTTCGCCTGCCTGCAGTACGGACATGTGGGTGTAACATAGACGACGACCTCGTGACGGGCGGACTTCGCCTCCTTGGCTTCCTCGACCGGGGCCGGTTCGGACTCATCCGACTCTGATTTTTCGATGGTATATTTTTCGGCGGTTGCCGGGTCGGGGGGCGTGTCGGACATGTGGAAGACACCCTTGTCGTCCACCCACTTGTAAAGGGCCGCCCCGGCGGTGATCGGGGATATCAGGAAGGCGAAGACAAGGACATACAGGTACAGCCGGTGTCTCCGACCGTGATGCTTCATTCAACGATCTCCTTTCGAAAAGGCTTGATCCGCGCTCCTCGAAGGAAACGCGTACCCACAGACATTGTATCGGCCGGCAGACCCGAAACTGAAGATGTTTCGAAAATCCCCCTTCCCCCTCTGTGTTTATAACATCCCGGATTCAGGAACACCTTTCTCGATCCTTTCAGATCGCCCGACCCGTCAGGAACCCCTCCTCTATCGCTTCTTTGATCATGCGCGGTTTAACGCAGTCGCCGACAGTGTAGGCCTCCTGTGCCTTGCCCGCGAAAGTCTCCAGGAGCTTCTCGTCCACCTTGAGACCTGCGGCCAGAACGACGACGTCTCCCGCAATAAAACCGGAGGTTCCGTTCTGATTCACCTTCACCCCCTTGCTGGTTATTTCCTCCACGGTGGTGCGGGTCTTCATCTCGATTCCCTTTTTTTTGAGTCTTGCCAGGAAGAAGGGGCGGGTCGTGGGCGATAAGGTTTCCGCCATTCGCTCCAGCATTTCAACGACGGTAACCCGGGTGATGCCCCGGCCCTTTTCGATCAGAAATTCCGCTGTTTCGCATCCCACCAGGCCGCCTCCGATGACGATGACGGAACCCCTCACGGTCTTCCGGCCCGTCAGGATATCTTCCGCCATGACGACGTGGTCGCCCCCGATACCCGGGATCTTCGGGACTAGGGGTTTGGCCCCCAGGGCCAGAATCAGAACATCGGGCTTTTCCTCCTCTACGGTCTTCGCTGTGGCCTCCTGGTTGAGCCGGATCTGAACACCGGCTTTCCTGGCCCTGGCCGCGAGGTTTTTAGACAAGGTCCCCAGCTCTTCCTTGTGCGGCGGGAGGCAGCCGATTCGCAGCCAGCCGCCCGTCTCCCCGCCCTTTTCAAAGAGGGTAACACGGTGCCCTCTCATCGCGGCGGTCATGGCAGCCTCCATTCCCGCGGGCCCACCGCCGACGACGAGGACCTTCTTTGGTTTTTGCGCGGGAATGAGCCTGTACTCGGATTCTTTCCCCGCCAGCGGGTTGACGGTACAGAAGGTTGTTGAGGGCTGACCCCACTTCCGGTAGGTGCTGATGATCTCGCTTAAACAGTTGGAACAGGCAATGCAGGGGACGATTTCTTCGACCCTGCCTTCCATGGCCTTGTTGGGAAGTTCCGGATCGGCGAGGAGGGCCCTCCCCATGCCGACGAAGTCTGCCTGGCCGTCGGCAAGGATCTTCTCGGCCACGAAGGGATCATTGATGCGGTTGGCGGCGACGACGGGGATCCGCACCCAGCCCTTGGCCTTGGCGGCCAGGTGGGCGAAGGCCCCCTTGGGAAGGAAGGCCTGGACCGTCGGGACGGGGGACTCGTGCCAGCCCGTGTAGGCGTTGATGAGCTGAATGCCGGCCTTCTCGAGGATTTCCACGACCTCCTTCGAGTCCTCGATGGTGTGGCCTCCCTCCATCTGCTCTTCGAGATTGATCCGGATGCTGATCGGAAAATCCGCTCCGGCATTTTTTCTTATATTTTCAATGACTTCAAGCGTGAACCTCATCCGTTTCAACAGACTTCCGCCGTAGGCGTCGGTCCTCTTGTTGGTGATCGGGGACAGGAACCGGTTCAGGAGATACCCGCCTCCCACGAGGACTTCCACGAGATCGAAACCGGCCTCGCGGATCCGCCGGGCGGCTCGGCCGTACTCTTCCGCAATAAAACGGATTTCATCGGCGGTGAGTTCCCTGGGGATGGACCGCATCATCTGGTTCATCACCGGAGACGGACCGACGACCTCGGGGGCGCCTTTTCCGAACGCGACATGGTAAGAGGTGATGAGCTGTGCGCCTGTCTTCGCACCGCCGTCGTGGATCCGTTCGGCGAGTTTTCGCGCGGGTGAGATGAACCGGTCATCGTGCATCCCCGGCTCCACGGGCGAACCCGCTTGGACCGGGGAAAAGGGGATGATGATCAGTGCAGCGCCGCCCCTGGCTCTCGCCTCGAAGAAGTCGATGAGCCGGCTCCCGACGGTCTCGTCCGACTCGGCATAGCCCGTCGTCAAGGGAAGCATCACGATCCGGTTTTTGAGTTCCATACGGCCGATCCCGGCCGGCGTGAAAAGATGTTTGAACGGTTTCATTCTTCATTCTCCTTGATGATCTTGAAATTCATTTCCCAGGCGACAGCAGGAACGAAGAGGTTTTTGTTCCGGGATAAAATCGCCCGAAAGCACAGGAGGCCGATGGAGCCCCGCGAATGCGGCCCGGCATCCCGGCGTATATTCCGTGCCGCGTCAGGTTTCATCTATCTCATGTTCTTCAGCACCGTTGAGATGACGTCGTACAACTCACCGGCTTTACGATCGAAGTTTTCGTAGGCCGCCGCATAGGTCCTGCCGGGGCTCTTTTCGGAGGTGATCGTTTTCGCCAGATGGGCCTTCAATTCCGATTGTTTCTTTTTGAGCGCTTTGACGTGACGTTCGATCTTCCCGGCGAGGATCTTTATTTTTTTCTGATCGGCCCGATCCCGCCGGAGCTCCAGGGAAGTTTCCCTCATCGTGTTGTCGAGGCCGTTCAGCTCCTTTTCGTAGTTTGAGGCCAGCCTCTGTGTCTTCGCGTCGAAGACTCCATCGCCCGTGGCGGGTCTCGGGACGAGGGACCGGACCTCCTGGGCTTTCGCCGGGTAGTCCGTCGAGGCGATTCTGGACGCCTTCAGCTGCCCGATGGGAATCACCTTCGCCGGCGCCCCGGCCTGCGCAAAGACGCTCCCGGAAACCGCCGTCATGACGAAACAGAGAAGAACGGCAACGCAGCGTTTCATGAAGTGTATTCCTCCTTCACCCGGCTGAACCGGCAGGGCGGAAAATCCATCCGATTGAGGGGTTACTCCGTTCAGGCTGGATTGGAATTTGCATCGAATTCCTGACTGGCTTACCAGAGAATCCCCGGGGAAGCAAAACATTATTTGTTCTGAACGAGGGAAAGGGGCGATGGAAAAATTCACGAACTCCTGGCGGCTCATGAAGGCATCCTGGGAGATTCTGAAAGCGGACAGGGAAATCCTCCTCTTCCCGGTCATTTCCGGGGTGGCTCTGATCATTGTAACCGCGTCTTTCGTCACACCGCTCTTTGCGCTGGGTGTCGTGAAACGAGACGTGCCTCCCGAAGGGTGGAGTGCGTTCGGCCTGATGGTCGGATTTCTCTTCTATTTCATCAGCTACTTCGTCATCACCTTTTTCAATTGCGCGATCATTGCCTGTGCCACCATTCGCATGAACGGCGGGGATCCGACCGTGTCGGACGGCCTGCGTGCGGCCTGTTCATTCGTTCCGGAAATTGTCGGATGGGCGCTGGTTTCGGCGACCGTCGGCCTGATCCTGAGGTCCATCGCGGAGCGCTCGAAGCTTCTGGGAAGGATCATCGCGGGGCTTTTGGGGATGGCCTGGAGCGTCACGAGCTTCCTCGTCGTCCCCGTGCTGGTCAATGAAGGGAAGGGGCCCGTCGAAGCTTACCGGCGGTCGGTCCATCTGCTGAAAAAGACCTGGGGGGAGGAGTTGATCGGCACGTTCAGCTTCGGCCTCATCTTTTTCGTCCTGGGCCTGCCCGGCTTTCTCCTGGCCCTTCCGGCCGCCTGGTCGGGCAAAGAGGCGCTGGTGCTCGGCTTCCTTGTCCTTGCGGGCCTTTATCTGATCGTCCTCTCCGTGATCCAGTCGGCCCTTCAGGGCATCTTCCAGGCGGCGCTCTACCGGTATGCCCGCTACGGGAAGATCCCGGCGGGTTTCGATCAGGAAACACTTCGGAACGCGATCCAGCCGACGTATTTCGGATAGAAGGGTCCCCCGGAAAGACGAACGCTGCGGCACTCCGGATCCCGCGCCGCAGCGTTCCTGAAGGGGTTAATGAGTCGTTAACCTGGAAACGCTTTCACCATCTGCCGCGTGCGCCCTCAGAGTTTGAAGGCTTTTCTCATCTTGAACTCTTCCTGCTTTCCCTTGTTCCACTGCTTCGTCGGACGCAGGTACCCGACGATCCGGGAGTAGATCTCACATTCGTCGCCGCACTCCGGACAGGTGCCGATTTCGCCCTTCAGGTAACCGTGGTTCGGACAGACGCTGAAGGTGGGCGTGAAGGTGAAATAGGGCAGGTGGTAGTTATCGCAGATCTTTTTCACCAAAACCTTGGCGGCCTGGGCTTCGTGGATCCGCTCGCCGATGAAGGTGTGGAAGACGGTGCCCCCGGTGTAGCGCCTCTGGATGTCGTCCTGCAGGTCCAGGGCCTCGAAGATGTCGTCGGTGTAGTTCACGGGAAGCTGTGTGGAGTTGGTATAAAACGCGGCATTCCCGTTCACGCGCCCGGTGGCCGTGTAGATGTCGGGGTATTTCTTCACATCGATCTGGGCGAGCCGGAAAGATGTGCCTTCCGCGGGTGTCGCTTCGAGATTGTAGTTGTGTCCCGTCTCCTGCTGGAACTCGTTGAGTTTCGCCCTCATGAAATCGAGGATGCGTTTCGTGAATTCCTGGGCTTCCTTCGACCCGATGTTCTTCCCCATGAAATTCACACAAGCCTCGTTCATGCCCACAAGACCGATCGTCGAAAAGTGGTTCTTCCAGTAGGCACCGAGTCTGGCCTTGATGTTGCGCAGGTAGTATTTCGTGTACGGGTAGAGATTGCCGTCGGTGAATTTCTCCAGGACCTTGCGTTTCGTCTCCAGGCTCTCCTTGGCCATGACCATGAGACGTTCGAGACGTTTCTTGAAGTCTTCCTCGGTCTTGCTCAGGTAGCCGATCCTCGGCATGTTGATGGTGACCACCCCGATGGAGCCCGTGAGAGGATTGGACCCGAAGAGACCGCCGCCTCTCATTTCCAGTTCCCGGTTGTCGATCCGCAGCCGGCAGCACATGCTCCGGGCGTCTTCGGGATTCATGTCGGAGTTGACGAAGTTCGAGAAGTAGGGCACGCCGTATTTCGCGCTCATGTCCCACAGCCCTTTGAGAACGGGATTGTCCCAGTCGAAGTTCTTCGTGATGTTGTAGGTGGGGATGGGGAAAGTGAAGACTCTCCCCTTCGCATCCCCTTCCGCCATCACCTCTAAGAACGCCTTGTTGAACAGGTTCATCTCTTCCTGAAATTCACCGTACTTCTCACTCTGCGCTTCGCCGCCGATGATGACGTTCATGTCCCGGTAGAAACTCGGCACCACGACGTCCAGGGTCACGTTCGTGAAGGGTGTCTGGAAACCGACCCTCGTGGGGACGTTGATGTTGAAGATGAATTCCTGCAGGGCCTGCTTGATTTCCCGGTACTGCAGACCGTCATAGCGGATAAAGGGGGCCATAAGGGTGTCGAAGTTGGAGAAAGCCTGGGCACCGGCGGCCTCGCCCTGGAGGGTGTAAAAGAAATTGATCACCTGCCCGAGGGCGCTTCGCAGGTGTTTGGCGGGGCGGCTTTCCACCTTCCCCGAAACTCCCCGGAAGCCCTCGTTGAGAAGGTCGTAGAGATCCCACCCCACACAGTATACGGAAAGGAGGCTCAGGTCGTGGATGTGGAAATCGCCATCCGTGTGGGCGCTGCGGATCTCGGGGGAGTAGATTTCGTTGAGCCAGTAGACCTTGCTCACCTCCGAGGAGATGTAGTTGTTGAGCCCCTGGAGGGAGTAGTCCATATTGCTGTTCTCGTTGATTTTCCAGTCCGACTTCTTCAGATATTGATCCACCAGGTCCACTTCCATCTTGTTGGCGATGTCACGAAGCCTGGCATGTTGTTCACGATATATGATATAGGCCTTGGCTGTCCTGCGATAGGGCGAGGACAGAAGGACCTCTTCCACGATGTCCTGGATTTCTTCAACGCTCGGGATCTCGGTGTCGAAAAGCCTGTCGGCGCAGGTCAGAACCTTGATGGTGAGTTTTCTCGCGGTTTCGTCATCGAATTCAGCGGTCGCAGAGCCGGCTTTGGCGATCGCATTCGTGATTTTCTGAGCGTCGAATTTAACTAAACGCCCGTCACGCTTGCGTATTTCGGTGCGCATTCCTCCTCCTTTTTTTGATTTTTAGAAATATGAGCAACTGACCCCAACATCTTGTGGTCGAATTCTAACCTTAATACAATATATAGGCAAGAAAAATTTTCAATTTTTGTAAAAATTTTTTATTTTTTCCCGTTTTCCGGCCCTGCGGCTGTATAGCACGGGGAGGGAAACCGGGCAAGACGAAGGCGCTTTTCTTTTGTATGTATTTGTTATTCATCGGTTTTTTCAAAGGCCGGAGGAGATCGTTCGGTGAAAGAGACATTCGAGGACGCAAATAACCGGATCGCAGGTGGGATGTTCGACAGGCTTGCGCCGTCCTATGATCTGTTGAATCACCTGCTGTCCCTGGGGATTGATTTCCGATGGCGGAAAAAGGCCGTGAAGGCGCTCGGCATCAGGCCTGGAGACCTCATCCTGGATATCGCAACAGGCACGGGGGATCTGGCTTTTGCGGCCCTGGGCGAAAGCCGGTGCACCGTCGTAGGTATCGATCTGTCGCCGGCTATGCTCTCCCTTGCGTCGCGGAAAAAAGAAAGAAAAAATCAACGCGGCTGTTACATCCTCGTCCGGGCGGACGCCCGCGATGTGCCCTTCCGGGATCATTCGTTTCATCACGCCATGATCTCCTACGGGGTGCGGAACATACCGGACTGGGATCGGCTCTTCGGCGAGATCGGCCGGGTCCTCAAAAAAGGAGGAAAGGTCGCGATACTCGAATTCTCCGTTCCCGAATCGGCCCCTTTCCGCATCCCCTACCTTTTTTATCTCGAACGGTTCCTTCCCCTCATCGGGGAGGCGGTTTCGGGGCACCGGCAACCCTATGCCTACCTGCGTGACACCGTGAAGGCCTTTCCGCCGCCGAAGGAGGTGATCCGGCGCATGGAGGATCAGGGTTTCACCGTCTTCGATGCACGGCCGCTCACCTTCGGGATCTGTCATCTCTATGTCGCAGGCATCAAGGGGTCCCGCCTGAGCCGGAGAAGAGAAAAGGGGTGATGAAAGGCGAAAGAGCCTTTCGAACTTGAAACGAATGGCCCCCGTGTGTTAATTTAAAACGACGTTTCCTCTTCCCGTTCATCCATCTGCGAATCTCCCGGACCTGTTCCCCTGATGTTCTGTATCTCTTCGACCTTGTCCGACAGACGTCAGAAACGCGACAGGAATACCCGCTCGAAACCTTTCGAACCCGTGTGGTCGCCGGCCCGCCGTGAAGCGCCTTATTGACTTTGCACTGCCGGGGTCCGGCCACGCTCCGGGCGTCGCGCGGCCGGTGGCTTGTTCAATTGGAAGGGGGAGCGGCATGCTGCAGGCGAAAATACAAGGCGGGAAGTTCAGCGCGGATCCGGCACGGCCGGTGCTGCTGCATGGTCGAGCAAGCTCGAGGCGGCATGAGAGAGGAAACCGGGGATTCCCCGAACCGGACTTTCTGACCCGACTGCCCGTTCGAGTTGCGAACCCCTTCTCGTCTATCCCGCTGCCTCTCTTCCCGGAGGGGTTTTTCATCACCGACTGCGCGAGGAGATATCCCGGCATTCACAACCAGTCAAGAACCTGAAGCGAAAGGAGCGGCCGATGAAAGCGCTTGGCATCTGCGTCGGGGCGTCCACGATTTCCCTTGTGGGACTCTGGAGAGATGCGGGGAGTCCTGCGCGCAAAGAAAGGGTCATCACGGAACCTCATAACGGGAACCCGCGGCGTATGCTCCTCGATCTGCTGGAGCGAATCGACCTGCAGGGTTATTCACGAATCGCCGTCACCGGAAGACAGTTCCGTCAGGGGATCAACCTTTCATCCCTGTCGGAACCGGAAGCCGTGGAAAAGGCTCTTTTTCACGTAAACGGCAAGAGGGAGCATTATAATGCCGTGGTGAGCGCAGGGGGCGAAACCTTCATGGTGTATGTCCTCGGCAGGGATGGGCGGATCTCGACGGTCCACACGGGGAACAAGTGCGCCTCGGGGACAGGGGAATTCTTTCTCCAGCAGATTACCCGCCTGGGGCTCGGGCTCGAAGAGGCGACCCGTCTTGCCCGCAGCGAGAAGCCTTACCGCGTTTCAGGACGCTGCAGTGTATTCTGCAAGAGTGACTGCACCCATGCCACCAACAAGGGTGTCCCGAAAGGGCGCGTGGTAGCCGGATTGTGCCGGATGATCTCGGGAAAGATCCTGGAGATCATGAAGCAGGTCCCCCGCGACCGGGTGATGGTTATTGGCGGCACATCGCAAAACGAGGTGGTCATGGAACATCTCCGGCAGGAGATACCGGACCTCTTCGTGCCGGAGGAGGCACCTTACTTCGAAGCCCTGGGGGCAGCCCTCTGGGCCCTCGAACATGAGACGAAGCCCTGTCCGGGACACCGACAGCTTTTCCGCGAAGGGGAGAGTTCTTTCACCCGCCACAGGCCCATCAAAGATTTCAGCCGCCTGGTCGATTTCCGTGAATCTCTCTCCGGCGATCCACGACCGGGCGATCGCTGTGTCCTGGGGCTCGACGTGGGCTCCACGACGACGAAGGCCGTTGTTCTGCGGCTCGGAGATCAACAGGTTCTCGCCTCGGCTTACCTGCGGACCGACGGGGACCCCGTCGGGGCTTCACGGCGGTGTTACGCCGTTCTTCTCGAAAGCCTGGGGGACCTTGCCGACCGGATCGAGATCGTGGGACTGGGAGTCACCGGCTCGGGACGGCAGGTTGCGGGTCTTCATGCCCTGACGGAAGGTATCGTCAACGAGATCGCCACTCACGCGGCGGCAGCACTCTTCTTCGATCCGGATGTGGACACGATCTTCGAAATCGGTGGGCAGGATGCAAAGTATACCTGCATCACAAATGGTGTCCCCTCCGATTACGCCATGAACGAGGCCTGCAGTGCCGGCACGGGTTCCTTCCTCGAGGAGGCCGCCAGAGAATCCCTGGGCGTGGACATGGAGGCGATCGCCGACATCGCCCTGCGGGGGGAAACGCCTCCGAACTTCAACGACCAGTGCGCCGCCTTCATCTCGAGCGACATCAAGCGGGCGGCTCACGAGGGCCTGTCGCGGGAAGACATCGTGGCGGGGCTCGTTTATTCCATCTGCATGAACTACCACAAACGGGTCAAGGGAAGCCGGCCCGTAGGCAGCCGGGTCTTCATGCAGGGCGGTGTGTGCTACAACCGCGCCGTCCCCATGGCGATGGCGGCCCTCGTCGGAAAAAAAATCATCGTACCTCCGGATCCCGGTCTCATGGGGGCCTTCGGCGTGGCCCTCGAAATCAAAAAGAGACTGAACCTCGGTATCATGACGGAAAAGCGGTACCGGCTCCGGGAATTGATGGAACGGCGCCTCGAGTACGGGGAACCCTTTGTCTGCCGGGGGAGCCGGGAAAAGTGCGACCGCCGGTGCGAGATCGCCAGGATCAAAATCGGGGGTGAAATTTATCCCTTCGGCGGCGCCTGCAACCGCTGGTACAATCTGAGGTTCAAAAAGGACTTCGACGGGGAGAATCTGGACTGGGTCGCCTACTATGAGAAAAAGATATTCGAACACGCGCCGGCCCGTTCCGGTGACACGGAGGGGGGAGGTGTCCGCACGGTGGGCATCAATCGGTCCTTTTTCACCGGGACGTACTTTCCGTTGTACCGACGGTTCTTCGGGGAACTCGGTTTCAGGGTCGTCCTGCCTGCTTCGATCGAGCAAAAGGGTGTCGACCGCAGAGGGGCGGCCTTCTGCTACCCGGCGGAAATCGCCCACGGCTGTCTTGAAGCCCTGCTCGGGGAGGAGCCGGATTTTCTCTTCCTGCCGCACTTCCTGGGCAACCCCTCTTCGACCGGTGCCGTCGGGGGCGTTAACTGTCCCATCTCCCAGGCGGAACCCTACTACCTGGCGAGCGCCTTCAAAGATCACCCGGTCTACCGGAGATTGAAAGACAAAGGCCGTGTCCTGAGCCCCGTGGTCAGCTTCACCGACGGATTCGAGACGGCGGAGAAAGATTTTGCGCTGCTCGCCGAGCGAATGGGTGCCACGAGGAGTCAGGGTCTCCGGTCGTATCGGGAAGCCCTGCGGACACAGAGGGAGGTGCAGAAGGAGTTGAAGGAGGCAGGATCGGAAGCGCTCAGGAAACTCGAATCCGGGCCCGGTGACTTCGGCATCGTGATCTTCGGGCGGGCTTACAACGCCTTCGTCTCCGATGCCCACATGGGGATCCCGAAAAAATTTTCCTCGCGCGGCATCGCGGTCATCCCCGTGGATCTCCTGCCGCTCGAGGAGGAGCCCCCGGAGGGCGGCATGTACTGGGCCGCCGGTCAGACGATCCTGAGGGGAGCCCGATTCGTGAAGAGACACCCGCAGCTCTTCGGCTGCTACGTGACGAACTTCTCCTGCGGCCCCGATTCCTTCCTGATCGGGTTCTTCAGAGACATCATGGGGGAGAAACCCTCGCTGACCCTGGAACTCGACAGCCATGTCGCCGATGCAGGTCTCGAGACGAGGGTCGAGGCTTTCGTAGACATCGTGCGGGCTTTCCGGATTCCGGAGAAGAAAAAAAAGGTCTTCCAGGCGCCGCTTCCCCCCGGCCGGCCGGTCTGCCTTTTCGATCCCGCCGTAGAGGCTTTTGTCGATGAGCGGGGGAAACGGTATTCCCTGCATCACCCGGAGGTGCATCTGGTTCTGCCCTCGATGGGGCGATACTCCGCCGAGCTCGTCGCCGCGGCCTACCGGAGCCTCGGCGTCAGGGTCACGGCGCTGCCTCCTCCCGGGCCGGAAGAGCTGGAGCTCGGGAAGGGCCACTCGCTCTGCAAGGAATGCCTGCCCCTGCAGCTCACCGTCGGGAGCCTGATCAAATATCTCAAGACGCGAGGCGATGAAGACGAGTTCCTTGTTTATTTCATGCCCACGGCGTCGGGGCCCTGCCGTTTCGGCCAGTATTCGAGGTTTATAGAAAATGTGCTCGCTAAACTGGGTGTGCCCCGTGCGACCGTCTTTTCGCTTTCCGCCGAGCACGGCTATGGTGAAGTCAACGGTGAATCGCCGGTGGCCAGGGTGTGGTCATGCGTGGTCGTCTCCGATATCATGGAGGAGGTTTATTCCGCCCTGCGCACCTGTGCCGCCCGGCCTGTTCATGCTGGCGAAGTCTTCCGGGCGGAGTGGGAGAGGATCCGGAGGGCCGTGGAGACCGGTGCCGATTTCAGGGCCTTGGCCCGATGTTGCGAAACAGTGGCCGATCGCCTCGGCAGGATTCCTCTCGCAATGGATCCCGCTGTGACACCGGTCATTCTGCTCAGCGGTGAGATCTACGTCCGGCATGATGACCTTTCAAGGCAGTTCCTCATCGAACAGCTGGCAGAGAGGGGCTTCAGGGTCCGCGTATCGAGCAACATCGAGTGGCTCTATTATTCCGACTGGTGCTTCCGCAAGGGGCTCACCGCCTCCCCGATCGGCCCTCCGGAACGGCTCTCCCTCATGGTCCGAACCGCCTTCATGCGGCGGCAGGAAAGGAGACTGAAGAGGATCATGGCCCGGTCGGGCCTCATCGAGGATCGGCTGGAGGATCTGAGCCGGACGATCGCCTTCGGACGGGCCTTTGTACATCCGAAACTCACCGGCGAGACCATTCTCACCGTGGGGGCCGCTCTGTCGGAGGTTCTCGACCACTACTGCGGCGTCATTGCCCTGGGGCCCTTCGGGTGCATGCCCAATCGCATCGCCGAAGCCATCCTCTCGAATGAAATGAGGAGCGAGGTCAAAAAACGTCTCGCGGGGAGCCCGCGGCGGACGAAGACGTTCCCGGAGAGCATCGAAGCCCTGCCGTTTCTGGCCATCGAAAGCGACGGGAACCCTTTCCCGCAGATCATCGTGGCGAAACTTGAGACCTTCCTCCTCCAGGCCGCCAGGGTTCACGGGGAGGTCATGACCCTCCGCCGGTCCGGGGGTCAGCCCCGGTCGCCATGGACGCCCGATGAGACAATGAGGTTGATAAATGACAGGCCTTCGATTATAGTCTCCGCCTCTTTCTGATCTTTCCATCGAGGAGGTAACAGGATGAAAAGAAGAGGTTCGCACACCTTCGCGTCCGCAGCTCTGTTCTCGGTCTTCGCGATCACGCTCATGGCAACACCGGCGGGTCTTGCGGCAAAGAATGCATCGGGCGAGAGCGTCGGGGCGAATCCGGGTTTTGTGGATCTCGTGGATCGCGTGAAACCCGCCGTGGTAAACATCAGCACGTCCAGGACGGTCAAGACGCCCGGAAACCCCTTTCAGCATTTCTTCGGTCCTTTCCGTGGATCCCCCTTCGGTGACATACCCGACCGGGAGAGAAAGAAACGGAGTCTCGGTTCCGGTTTCGTCGTCGATGCGGAAGGGCACATCATCACGAACAACCATGTCGTCGCCGGTGCCGAGGAGATCCGTGTGAAACTCGCCGACGGCCGCGAACTGCCCGTCAAGGTTGTGGGCCGGGATCCGAAAACGGACATCGCGCTTCTGAAACTCCTGGCCCCTGTGAAGGATCTCCAGACGATCTCGCTGGGCGATTCGGACCGGGTGAAGGTGGGCGAGTGGGTCATCGCGATCGGAAACCCCTTCGGTCTGGCCCTGACGGTCACCCAGGGGATCGTGAGTGCCACCGGTCGTGTCATCGGTGCCGGGCCCTACGACGATTTCATCCAGACCGACGCGGCCATCAATCCGGGAAACAGCGGAGGGCCTCTCATCAACCTTCGAGGTGAGGTGATCGGGATCAACACGGCGATCGTTGCCGCCGGTCAGGGCATCGGTTTTGCCGTGCCGAGCAATATCGCCTGGGCCGTCGTTGCCCAGCTCAAGAACAAGGGCAGGGTCGTGCGGGGATGGATCGGTGTGTCGACGCAGACCGTCACATCCGACCTGGCATCGGCTCTGGGGTTGAAAGAGCCGAAGGGCGCCCTCGTCAGTGACGTCACGACGGGCGGTCCCGCCGCGGCCGCCGGCGTGAAGAGAGGCGACGTCATCCTGGCCTTCAACGGGAAGGAGATAAAAACGGTCTTCGATCTCCCAAGGTGGGTTGCCGATGCGCCCATCGGGAAGGCCGCACCCGTGAGGATTGTGCGCGACAAGAAGGAGATCACCCTCCGCGTGACGGTTGCGGAGCTGAAGGAGGAACCGGGGCAGCAACCGTCGCGCAGACGTCCCCGGTTGTAAGGCCCCCGGCACATTCGAATTACGGGAGGGTTCCGTCGAGAACGGCGGAACCCTCCTTTCATTCAACCGGGAAGCATCGCGCCTCCGGACCGAAGCCGGTTAAAAGACCGGTATCTGCCTGAAAGGGCGAGAAAAATCTGTTGACTCCGGCATTCCCATGTATTAGGTTTTCAACAGGGAATTATTCATATTTTTTGGATGTTTTGATACTTTGAGCGCCAAGAAAATTTATGTTCACACCTTCGGCTGCCAGATGAACGTCCATGACTCCGAGCAGATGATCGAGCTGCTCCGGGGCCACGGATACGAGGCGACGATGGAGCCGAAGCAAGCGGATCTCATCATCGTCAATACCTGCAGCATCCGGGAGAAAGCGGACCAGAAGGCCTACAGTCAGCTGGGCCGGTACCAGGCGTTGAAAGGGAAAAAACCCGGGCTGGTCCTGGGTGTGAGCGGCTGCCTGGCCCAGCAGCTGGGCGGAGAGTTCTTTAAAAAGTTCGCCCGTCTGGATTTTGTCCTGGGGACCCACAACATCCACAGGCTCCCCGCTGTGCTTGCGGACATCGGGACCACGGGGTCGCCCCGCGTGGAGACGGCTTTTCACAAAACGGTTCCCTCTACCGGCATTGTCGCGATTCCCGGAAAGGGGACCGTCACGGCCTTCGTGACCATCATGCAGGGGTGCGACAACTTCTGCGCCTTCTGCGTGGTGCCCTATCTGAGAGGCAGGGAGGAGAGCCGGGAATTCGGGGACATCCTGGCGGAAATCCGGGCGCTGGCCGCTTCCGGCGTCAAAGAGGTGACGCTCCTCGGTCAGAACGTGAATTCCTATGGAAAGACCCTGAGGGACGGTTACAGCTTCGCGGAGCTTTTGAGGGCCATCGGTCGGGTGGAGGGCATCGAGAGGATCCGGTTCACCACCTCCCACCCCAGGGATCTCTCCGGGGATGTCATCCGATGCTTCGCGGAGGTCGATGCGCTCTGCGAGCACATCCATCTGCCGGTCCAGTCCGGGTCGGACCGAATTTTGAACCGGATGAACCGTTCCTACACGAGGGATGATTATCTCGCGAAGGTGGATATGCTCCGGGAGACCCGTCCGGGCATCAGCATCACCTCCGACATGATCGTCGGCTTCCCCGGCGAGACGGAAGACGATTTCCTCGCGACCCTGGACCTGATGGAGAGGGTCCGGTTTGACGGTCTTTTTTCCTTCAAATACTCGGACCGGCCGGGGACAGCGGCGTCGGGTTTCGACGGGAAGGTCCCCGAGGAGGAAAAAGGCCGTCGGCTGAGGGAACTTCAGGCCCTCCAGGATCGGCATACGCTGCAGAAAAACCTGGCCTGTGTCGGGCGGAAGGAGGAAGTTCTCGTCGAAGGTACCAGCAAGCAGAACCGGCAGGAGCTCACCGGACGGACCCGAAGCAACCGGATTGTGAACTTCGAATCACGGGAGAACGGCCCGGGCAGGACCGTCACGGTTCTTATTTCAGCGGCTTACCAGCATTCGCTTCGCGGCGAGTTGACGGAGTCCTTTCAATCGATTCCAGAGGAGGTTACGGATGTTTGTTGAAATGAAGGTTTCGGGTCTGACGATCGACCCCCTGACGAACACGCCCATCGTCATCCTGAAGGACCTGGAGGGCAAACGCGCCGTTCCCATCTGGATCGGGCTCTTCGAGGCCAGTGCGATTGCGACGGAACTTGAAAAGATCAGTTTCTCCCGTCCGATGACCCATGATCTTCTGAAAGAAATGGTCAAGATTCTTGAGGGAAAGGTAACCAAGATCGAAATCATCGATCTGAAAAACAACACGTTCTTCGCGTTGATCCATCTCATGAAGGACGGGAATGTCGTCACCGTGGATTCCCGCCCGAGCGACGCGATCGCGCTGGCCCTCCGGGTCAACGCCCCGATTTACATTGCGGAAAAGGTCATCGAGAAGTCGAGAAGCGTCGATTTCGCCAAAAAGGGGGAAGAACTGGACAAGCTCAAGAAGGAAGAGCTGAAGGATTTTCTGGAAAATCTTTCCGACGAGGATTTCGGAAAGTACAAGATGTAGCTGATCGGGATCCCTGTCCGGCGAAGCAAAGTTTTTTCTCTCAGTGTGTCCGTCATGGAAGAGATTCGTAAAATTTATCTGAAGATGGGAGACAAGGTGGTTCATCTGCGTTTCCCCCAGTGGGGTATGGGGGTCGTCATCGAAGAGTGCAACTCGGTGGTCCTCGGCGGGATCTCTTACGTGAAAATTTCCTTTCGTGACGGGCGGACCCGGGTGTTTGACAACAATTTTTCAAATGCCTGCTGCTGTTACTACGCCGGGATCAGGCGGTGCTCGTGAAATAGACACCTGCCACAAGAACACACGGAAAACGACCGGTCCTGAATCCGATGTGATGGCTTTCTTTGTGTGTTTTCGTGGCACTTCTTTTTGTGACATGACCCCAAAAGAGACACAACTGCAGAAGGTCATCGGGGAGTTCGGCACCCATCTGGAAAACGAGCGGAACCTGAGCCGCCATACCATACGAAATTACCTGGCGGACCTGAACCAGTTCAGGGCCTTTGTCGAGGGTCAGGACGTCCCGTCGGGGGGAAGGCTCGACCGGATCGACCCCCTGGTGATCCGGTCCTTTTTGAGTTCCCTCTATCACCGCAAGACGAAGCGGACGACCGTATCCCGGAAGGTGGCAGCCCTCCGGACATTTTTCAATTATCTCGTGCGGTGCGGCAGAATCCGGCAGAGCCCCGCCGAAATGGTGCAGTCGCCCAGGGCCGACAAATACCTGCCCGTCAGCCTCTCGGTGGACGAAGTGTTCTCGCTGCTGAGGGTGACCTTCGAGGACGACACGGCGGGATGCCGGGACCGGGCCGTCCTGGAGCTTATCTACTCTTCGGGTGTCCGGGTCGGGGAGCTGACAGGTCTCAATCTCGGGGATGTCGATCCGGACCGGGGCCTCGTCAAGGTCAGGGGGAAGGGGAAAAAAGAGCGGATCGTCCCCGTGGGGAAACCGGCCTTGTCGGCCCTTTCGGCCTACCTGGCGAGGCGCGGGGAGTGGGTCAGGGCCGGGAGGGAAAATTATCTCGAGGCCCCGATGTTCGTGAACCGGCGGGGCACGCGGTTGACGGAACGGAGCGTCGCGAGGATCGTCGAAAAATACATCCGGATGAGCGGTGTGAACAAGCAGGTCGGGCCCCACACGCTGCGCCATTCCTTCGCCACGCACCTTCTCGACGCCGGTGCGGACCTCCGGGTCATTCAGGAACTGCTGGGCCACGAGAGCCTGTCGACAACACAGAAGTACACGGCCGTGAGCGTCCACCGCCTGATGGAGGTGTATGACAAGTCACACCCCAGGGCGAAGTGAGCCCTTCAAGGGCAGTGGGCAGTGCATAGTGATGAGTCGCGGCATATAAGGATAGCGGCGGAAGAGACCAGAGAGACCAGAGAGACCAGAAGGACCTAGACAGACTTAGATGGACTTAGAGAGACCTTTATGAAGATGAAAGGGACGACGATTATTGCGGTGCGGCACAGGGGAAAGGTCACCGTCGCCGGGGACGGACAGGTGACCCTGGATAACACCGTGCTCAAACACAGCGCCCGGAAGGTCCGCAGGCTTTATCACAACCAGGTGATCGTCGGGTTCGCCGGCGCGACGGCGGACGCCTTCACCCTTTTCGACCGCTTCGACCAGAAACTCGACCAGTACAACGGCAATCTTCTCCGGGCCGCCGTGGAACTGACCAAGGACTGGAGGACGGACCGGGTGTTGAGGCATCTGGAAGCCCTGATGGTGGCCGTCAGCAGGGATCATTTTCTCATCATCTCGGGCAACGGCGACGTCATCGAGTCCGACGACAACGTGGCCGCCATCGGATCCGGCGGCCCCTATGCCCTGGCGGCGGCGCGGGCGCTCATCAAGCATTCGGACCTCGATGCGACGGGCATCGCAAAGGAAGCCATGCGCATCGCATCGGACCTCTGCATCTTCACCAACGACCGCGTCACCCTCGAGGAGCTGGACACGACGGAGCCGCCGGAACCGGTCGAGAGGAAGACGAAAAAGAAATCTTAAGCCCCCTGTCGATCGCCCTGTCTCGAGAAGCACCGCTGCCGCCGGTTGCGGAGCCGATCGGATCGGGCAAGACACGGGCGGACGGGAGACCATGTCAACGGAAGAACTGACACCGAAAAAGATCGTCGAGGAGCTCGACAAATATATTGTCGGCCAGAATAACGCGAAGCGGGCCGTGGCCATCGCGATGCGGAACCGCTGGAGGCGTCAGAATGTCTCCGAGGAACTCCGGGACGAGATCGCGCCGAAGAACATCATCATGATCGGCCCCACCGGCGTGGGAAAAACGGAGATCGCCCGCCGGCTGGCAAAGCTCGACAACGCGCCCTTTCTCAAAATCGAGGCGTCCAAGTTCACCGAGGTGGGGTACGTCGGGCGCGACGTGGACTCCATGATCCGGGATCTCGTCGAGATCGCCGTCAACATGGTGAAGTCCGACGAGATGGAAAGAGTCCGGTTCAAAGCCGAAGAGGTGGCCGAGGAGAGGATCCTGGACATCCTGTTCCCGTCCCGCAAGGTGGAGAGAAAGAAGGCGGGTCTTCTCGAGGGCGAACAGGAGCCCGGCGAACCCGAAGGGGCCGTGACGGGGCAGGACACGCGCGAGAAATTGAGGCAGCTTCTCCGCCGGGGAGAGCTGGACAACCGCCTCGTCGATCTGGACGTGGCCGACACCCGGGTGGGCCCCTTTATCGAGGTCTTTTCCTCCTCCGGCGTCGAGGATCTGGGCCTGAACATCAAGGAGATGTTCGGCAACATGTTCCCGAAAAAGATGAAACGCCGGAGGGTCAGGGTCCCGGAAGCCCTGGAGATCCTCACCGAAGAGGAGATCCAGAGGCTCGTCGACATGGACAAGGTGATCCGGGCGTCTCTCAACCGGGTCGAGCAGTCGGGGATCATCTTCCTCGACGAGATCGACAAGATCGTCGGAAGCAACACCAGTCACGGGCCCGATGTGTCCCGCGAGGGCGTCCAGAGGGACCTGCTGCCCATCGTCGAGGGGTCCACGGTCAACACGAAATACGGCATGGTGAAGACGGACCACATCCTCTTCATCGCGGCCGGGGCCTTCAGTTCCTCCAAGCCCTCCGATCTCATCCCGGAGCTGCAGGGGCGTTTTCCCATCCGGGTGGAGCTGGATTCGCTCACAAAGGAGGACTTCGTCCGGATCCTGACGGAACCCTCGAACGCGCTGGTGAAGCAATACATCGAGATGCTCGCGACGGAGGGCATCCGGATTGTCTTTACCGACGATGCCGTCGCCCAGGTCGCGGAGGTGGCCAGCCTGGTCAACGAGCGGACGGAGAATATCGGCGCCCGCAGGCTCTACACGGTCATGGAGGCCCTCCTGGACGAGATCTCCTTCGACGCCCCGGAGATGAAAAAGAAAGAAGTAATGATCAACGCACAGTACGTCAGGGAGAAACTGGAGGACATCATCGAGGACGAGGACCTGAGCCGGTACATCCTTTAATCAACCATTTTGAGTTTGGAGTGTTCAGTAATGAATGGAAGGTCGTTTATTCATTCGAAACTCATAACTCAAAATTCATCATGGAACGGAGTTCGAGATGAATGATGTCCAGAAATCGGTGGAGCGGGCGGACATTCTTCTGGAGGCCCTGCCGTACATCCGGCGGTTCTACAACAAGACCGTCGTGATCAAGTACGGCGGCCATGCCATGGTGGACGAGGAGCTGAAGAAAATGTTTGCCATGGACGTGGTCATGATGAAATACATCGGCATCAACCCCGTCGTCGTCCACGGCGGCGGTCCGCAGATCGGGACCATCCTGAAAAAGTTCGGCAAGGAGTCGCGGTTCGTCCAGGGGATGCGCGTCACCGACGAGGAAACCATGAGCATTGTGGAAATGGTGCTCGTCGGGCAGGTGAACAAGGAGATCGTCGGGCTCATCAATCACCACGGGGGGAAGGCCGTGGGGCTTTCCGGCAAGGACGGGAACCTCATCCTGGCGGAGAAGTATTATCTGAGCGAGGAGAAGGCGAAGGACACACCGCCGGAGATCATCGATATCGGTCTCGTGGGAAAGGTCCGGGAAATCAACGCCGGACTGGTCTCTTCCCTGACCTCCGATGGCTTCATCCCCGTCATTGCGCCGACGGGTGCCGGCGAGAAGGGGGAGACCTACAACATCAACGCCGACATCGTCGCGGGCGAGGTCGCCGCGGCCCTGCGGGCGGAGAAGATGGTGCTCCTCACCGACGTGCCGGGCGTGCTGGACAGGGAGGGGTCCCTGATCAACACCATGACCGACCGGGATGCCCTGGCCTTCATCGGCGACGGAACGATCTCGGGCGGCATGTACCCCAAGGTGAAGTGCTGCCTGAAAGCGCTCAAGGGCGGCGTCCAGAAGACCCACATCGTCGACGGCCGGCTCAAGCACGCCATCCTTCTCGAGATGTTCACGGACCGGGGGATCGGCACGGAGATCGTGGTTTAGGAAACGCGGGGGGACGGAAAGACGTGAAAACAGAAGAACTCATCGCCCAATCGGACAGGAACATCATCGGCACCTACCGGCGGCAGCCCGTCGTGCTGGTGAAGGGCGCCGGCGCCCGGGTCTGGGACAGCGACGGCAGGGAGTATCTGGACTTCGTGGCCGGCATCGCCGTCTGCAGCCTGGGGCATTCGTACCCGAAGGTCGTCGAGGCCCTGCGGCACCAGGCGGGCGTGCTCACGCACGTCTCGAACCTCTACTACACGGAGCCTCAGATCCGGCTGGCCGGGATGCTCGTGGCGAACTCCTTCGCCGACAAGGTCTTCTTCTGCAACAGCGGCACCGAGGCCAACGAGGCGGCCATCAAGCTCGCGCGGAAGTACGCCCACGACAACCTCAAGGGGGACCGATACGAGATTCTCACGATGCAGGGTTCCTTCCACGGCCGGACACTGGCCGCCGTCACGGCGACGGCCCAGGAAAAATTCCACGCGGGCTTCGCTCCCCTGCCGGAGGGGTTCCGGTATGTCCCCTTCAACGACGTCCGGGCCCTGGAAAAGGCGGTCCGGAAGAGGACCTGCGCGGTCATGGTGGAACCCATTCAGGGGGAAAGCGGTGTCCGGATGCCGTCGCCCGATTACCTCGGGGGGGTGAGGCAGGTCTGCGACGACCGGGGGCTTCTTCTCATTCTCGACGAGGTCCAGACGGGGATGGGGAGGACCGGGAAACTCTTCGCCCACGAGCATTTCGGGATCAAGCCCGACATCATGACCCTGGCCAAGGCCCTGGGCAACGGTTACCCCCTCGGGGCGCTCCTGACCACCGACCGGGTGGCTTCGGCCTTTGAGCCGGGTACACACGCCTCGACCTTCGGCGGGAACCCCCTGGGCATGGCTGCCGGCATCGCCGTTCTGCGGGCGCTCCTGGAAGACGGAATCATGGACAACTGCCGGGAGGTGGGCGCCTATCTGCGGGAGAGGCTCGGAGATCTCAAGGAGAAACATTACATGATCCAGGAGATCCGGGGCATGGGTCTCATGGTGGGAATGAATCTGACGGTTGACGGCGCCGCAGTCGTCCGGCGGTGCCTGGAGAAGGGGCTTTTGATCAACTGTGCCGGCGAGCACATCCTACGGTTCGTTCCACCTCTGACAATCACCCGGGAGGATGTGGACCGGGCCGTGGAAATTCTGGACGAGGCTCTGGAGGGCTGATGAAGAAGGATCTTTTGAGCCTGTACGATCTCGAACCCCGGGATTTTCAGGCGATCTTCGAAAAGGCGGCGAAGCTCAAGAAGATGCTCAGGGAGGGCGTTCCCCATGCGCCCCTGGCAGGCAAGACCCTCGGGATGATCTTCGACAAATCGTCGACCCGCACGAGGCTTTCCTTCGAGGTCGGGATCTACCAGCTCGGCGGCATCGCGGTGTATCTGAACAGCCGGGACATCCAGCTGGCGCGGGGGGAGTCCGTCGAGGACACGGCCCGGGTGGTCTCCAGATACCTCGACGGTCTCATGATCCGGACGTTCTCCCAGTCCGTCGTCGAGTCCTTTGCCCGGTTTGCCGAGATCCCCGTCATCAACGGTCTGACGGACCTCCTGCATCCCTGCCAGATCCTGGGCGATCTCTTCACGGTGTCCGAGAAGAGGGGACGCCACGAGGGGCTGCGGGTCGCTTACGTGGGCGACGGCAACAATATCGCCAACACTTGGGTGGAGGCGGCGGCGAGGCTTCCGATCACGCTTGCCTTGGCCTGTCCGTCCGGGTATGATCCCGACGCGGGGATTCTGGAGCGGGCCCAGAAGGATGCCCCGGGGAGGATCCATCTCTTTCGGGAACCGCGGGAGGCGGTGAGCGGGGCCGACGTGGTCTACACCGACGTCTGGGCGAGCATGGGCCAGGAGGCGCAGAGGGAAGACCGGGCGAAGGTCTTTAAAAATTACCAGGTCAACAGCGCCCTCATGGTCCGGGCGAAGACCGATGCCATCGTCATGCACTGCCTGCCGGCGCACCGGGGCGAGGAAATCACAGCCGATGTCATGGACGGCCCGCAATCGGTCATCGTGGACCAGGCGGAGAACCGCCTCCATGTCCAGAAGGCGATCATGGAAATGCTCATGGGAGGAGGTAAACGAGGTTGAAACGTGACGTGAAAAAAGTGGTGGTCGCCTACTCGGGCGGGCTGGACACTTCGGTGATCATCCGGTGGCTCATCGAATCTTACGGATGCAAGGTCATCGCCTACTGTGCCGATCTCGGGCAGAGGGAAGAACTCGAAGGGCTCAAGGAGAAGGCGAAGAAGACGGGCGCGAGCAAGGTCTACATCGAGGATCTGAGGGAGGAGTTCGCCCGGGATTTCGTGTTCGCTGCGCTCCGGGCCAATGCCGTCTACGAGGGGACCTATCTGATGGGGACCTCCATGGCGCGGCCCATCATCGCCAAGAAACAGATCGAGATCGCGGAGAAGGAAAAGGCCGATGCCGTCTGCCACGGCGCCACGGGGAAGGGGAACGACCAGGTGCGGTTCGAACTCACCTACATGGCTCTGAAACCGGACATCCGGATCATCGCGGCCTGGCGGGACGGCAAGTGGCCCTTCCAGTCGCGGGCGCAGATGATCGACTACGCGGCCAAACACGGAATCCCGCTTCCCGTATCGAAGGAGAAGCCTTACAGCAGCGACCGCAACCTTCTCCATATCTCCCACGAGGGGGGAGTCCTGGAAGACCCCTGGTCGGAACCGCCGGAAGACATGTTCGTCCTGACCGTATCGCCGGAGAAGGCGCCCGACAGGCCGACCTACGTCGAGATCGACTTCCAGAGAGGAAACCCCACGGCCGTGGACGGCAGGAAGATGAGCCCGGCGAAGCTGGTGGAGCATTTGAACAAAGTCGCCGGGGCGAACGGCATCGGACGCGTGGACATGGTGGAGAACCGCTTTGTGGGGATGAAGTCGCGGGGCGTCTACGAGACCCCCGGGGGGACCGTCCTGTGGGCGGCTCACCGTGCCGTGGAATCCATCACCATGGACCGGGAGGTGATGCTCCTGAGGGATTCGCTGACTCCGAAGTTCGCGCAGCTCATCTACTACGGTTTCTGGTACTCCCCCGAGATGGAGGCCCTGCGGGCGATGATCGACAAGACACAGGAGAATGTCACGGGCACCGCGCGGCTCAAGCTCTACAAGGGAAATGTCACCGTCGTCGGAAGGAAGTCCCCCCTGTCCCTCTACCGGGAGGATTTTGCCACCTTCGAAAAGAGCGACGTGTACGACCAGATGGACGCCACGGGCTTTATCCGGCTGAACGCCCTGCGGCTGCGGATCCGGGCCATGCTCAAGAGCAGGTCCTGACGGGTTGACTGCGGCTCCTTTCAGGACGGTGCGAAAGGGGGGGAGACGGTAAGAAAGAGATGAAGAAATTGTGGGGTGGAAGATTCGGGAAGAAAACGGACAGAAGGGTGGAGGACTTCACGGCATCGCTTCCCTTTGACCGGCGGCTCTACCGGTACGACATCGAGGGGAGCATGGCCCACTGCCGGATGCTCCGCAAGCAGGGGTTCCTGACGGCCCGGGAGGAGAAGAAGATCCTCTCGGTTCTCGGGGGCATCCGGAGAAGGATCGAGTCGGGAAAGTTTGTTTTTGACCCGTCCGATGAGGATATCCACCTGGCCGTGGAGAGGGCCCTGATCCGTCGGGCCGGCGCGGCCGGTGAAAAGATTCACACGGGAAGGAGCCGAAACGACCAGGTGGCCCTCGACATCCGGCTTTTTTTGAGGGATGAAGTGGAGGAAATCCTCCGGCTCATCGGCGGGCTCCAGTCGGCGCTTCTCCGGAAGGCGAAGGCGGAGATCGACACCGTCATGCCGGGCTACACGCACCTTCAGAAAGCCCAGCCGGTGCTCCTCTCCCATTATTTTCTGGCCTACCGGGAGATGTTCGACCGGGACGAGGCGAGGCTCAGGTCGTGCCTGGGGAGGATCAACGTCATGCCTCTGGGCTCGGCGGCCCTGGCGGGGGCCGGTCTCCCTCTGGACCGGAAGTACGTCGCGAAGCTCCTCGGGTTCCCGGAGATTTCGCAAAACAGCATGGACGCCGTCTCGGACCGGGATTTTGTCGCCGAGTTCATTTTCGACGGGGGTCTTCTCATGACGCACATGAGCCGTCTCTGCGAAGACCTGATCCTCTGGACGAGCGACGAGTTCGGGTTCGTGGACCTGACGGATGCTTTCACCACGGGAAGCAGCATCATGCCTCAGAAAAAAAACCCCGACGTGGCGGAACTCATCCGGGGAAAGACCGGCAGAGTGTACGGGAACCTCGTGACAATCCTGACGGTGCTCAAGGGGCTCCCCATGACCTACAACCGGGACCTGCAGGAAGACAAGGAGCCCCTGTTCGACACCGTCGACACCGTCAAGAGTTCCCTGGCGGTTCTGACGGCCATGATCGGGCATCTGACCTTCAGGCGACAGAAAATGAGAGAAGCCGCCGCCGGCGGATTCTCGACGGCCACGGATGTCGCCGATTACCTGGTCCGGAAGGGGGTTCCCTTCCGGCGGGCCCACGCCGTGACGGGAAGGATCGTCGGGGAGTGTCTGAAAAAAGGCCGGGGCTTCTCGGACATGAGTCTTGCCGGGTTCAAAAAGTTCCACCCGGCCTTCGACAGAGACATCTTCCGGGCGATCACCGTCGAGAGATCCGTCCGTGCCCGGCGGGTCCCCGGCGGAACGGCGAAGCAGCAGGTGCTGAAAAGGATCAGGGAAATTGAGTCCCAGGCGAAAAAGTAGGAAGAACTCTTTTTTGTGGTTTGCGGCCCTCTGCGCCTGTGTCCTGCTCTTCGGGGGCTGCGGCAAGAAAGGGGATCCCATTCCCCCGGAGAAACCGAAATCGCAGGGCGTCGTGGTGTTTCGGGTTTCCGTCCCCTTCTGACGGGGCGGAAGGAGACCGTTCACCCATCCAGGGATCCCGAGAATAGAGCATGCATTATTTCCATTATCAGGGACAGGAACTCTGGTGTGAAGGCGTGCCGGTCGCGGCGATCGCTTCGCAGGTCGGCACACCCTTTTATCTCTACAGCCACAGAACCCTGGTTCAGCACTTCAGGGTCTTTGACCTCGCCTTCGGCAAGGTGCCCCACATCATCTGCTTTTCCGTAAAGGCCAATTCCAATCTGTCCATCCTCCGGATCTTCGCCGGGGAGGGAGGCGGGGTGGACATCGTGTCGGGCGGGGAACTCTACCGCGCCCTCCAGGTCGGCGTGGACCCGATGAAGATCGTCTATTCCGGTGTGGGCAAGAAGCTCGACGAGATTGATTACGCCCTCAGGACCGGGATCCTGATGTTCAACGTCGAGTCCTCGGAAGAACTCGGCGTCATCGACGAGCGAGCCGGCGCGATGGGGACGAGGGCGAGGATCGCCCTGCGGGTCAACCCCGACGTCGACCCCAGGACGCACCCGCACATCTCGACGGGGCTGAAGTCGAACAAGTTCGGGATCGACATCGAGAAATCCCGGGAGGAGTACCGGCGGGCCAAGGGTCTTTCGAATATCGATGTGGTCGGCGTGGACTGCCACATCGGGTCCCAGGTCACGCAGATTGCCCCCTTTGTGGACGCCCTCGACCGTCTGAAGAACCTCATCGTCCTTCTTCGGATGGACGGCATCGAGGTTCAGTATCTCGATCTCGGCGGGGGTCTCGGGATCACCTATAACGATGAACTGCCGCCCCACCCGGAGGAATACGCGAAAGCCATCCTGGAAGCCTCGGGGGATCTCCAGTGCACCTTCATTCTGGAGCCGGGCAGGGTCATTGTCGGCAACGCGGGCATCCTGGTGACGCGGGTTCTCTACAACAAGAGCACCGATGAGAAGAACTTCGTCATCGTCGATGCGGGTATGAACGATCTCATCCGGCCGAGCCTCTACAGCTCCTATCACCTGATTCAGCCCGTCGTGACGAAAGGGGAGGAGACCATCGTGGCCGACGTGGTGGGCCCCATCTGCGAATCCGGCGATTTTCTGGCCAGGGGAAGGGCGATCCCGCGGGTGGAGCGCGGGGAGCTCCTGGCCGTGATGAGCGCCGGCGCCTATGGTTTCACCATGTCGTCCAACTACAACTCGAGGCCCAGGATCGCGGAAGTCCTTGTCCGGGACGATCAGTACTTCGTGGTCCGGGAGAGGGAGAGTTACCAGGACCTGATCCGGGGCGAAGAAGTTCCGGGCTTTCTCAAATAGGCATCAGGCACTGGGCATCGGGCATCAGGCAGCAATCCACAAACGAAAACCCGTCGCCTGAAGCTTGATACACGAGGTCGAGAGGTATGTCATGATTGAGTTTTTCAAGATGAGCGGCAGCGGAAATGATTTTATCCTGATCGACAACCGGGACGGGAAACTCGCAGTCGGCAGGCTGGAGGACTTCGTGCGGAAGGTCTGCCAGAGGCGCATCTCCGTCGGGGCGGACGGCCTCATTGTCATCCAGAAGTCGGACCGGGCCGATTTCAGCTGGCGTTTCTTCAACGCCGACGGCAGCGAAGTCGACATGTGCGGAAACGGCGGGCGCTGCGCCGCCCGCTTCGCCTACATCAAGGGCGTCGCCGGGGAGAAGATGTCCTTCGTCACGGGCGCGGGCGTCATCGACGCGGAGGTGAAGGGAGAACAGGTCAAGCTGCGCCTGACGGACCCGAAGGATCTGAGGGTGGGTTACACGATTCCCCTGGACGGGAGAACATTCCCCGTCAACAGCGTCAACACCGGCGTCCCCCATGTGGTGTCCTACATCCGCGATCTCGAAAACCACGATGTCTTCTCCGACGGCAGGGCGATCCGCTATCACGAAGCCTACAGGCCGGCCGGGACCAACGCGAACTTCGTTCGGGTCCACAGTCGCCAGCGGATCAGCGTCCGGACCTACGAGAGGGGGGTGGAGGATGAGACGCTGGCCTGCGGTACGGGTGCCGTGGCTTCAGCCCTTGTTTCCGCCTGGAAAGGTCTGGTTGACGAACCCGTTGATGTTCTGGTAAAAAGCGGCGAGACGCTGAGGGTTTATTTCAGAAAGACGGACAGAGGCTTTGAACATGTTTACCTGGAGGGAGGCGCCCGGGTGATCTACGAGGGGCACCTCTGGGACGAAGGGCATAATTTTTAGAAAATACAATCGGTTCAGCCAAGAGTGAAAAGGGAGGATGTTATGTTCAAGGGAGCCATCGTAGCGATTGTGACACCTTTCAAAAAAGGAAAGGTGGACGAAGAGGCACTGAGGGAGTTGATCGAATTCCAGATTGCCAACGGGACCGATGGCATTGTTCCCTGCGGCACGACCGGCGAGTCGCCCGTCCTGTCTCACGAAGAGCACGACCGGGTGATTGAGATCACCGTTGAGGCCGTGAAAAAAAGGGTTCCTGTCATCGCGGGTACCGGCTCCAACAGCACGGAAGAGGCGCTGCGCCTGACGAAGCATGCCCATGAATGCGGCGCCGACGGCGCCCTCATGGTCGCCCCCTACTACAACCGGCCGACCCAGGAAGGCCTCTACCAGCACTACAAGTACATTGCGGAATCCGTCCCTATTCCCATCATTGTCTACAACATCCCGGGCAGGACGGGCGTCAACATCACACCGGAGACCATGGCGAGGCTCTCCAGGGTCAAGAACATCGTCGGGACCAAAGAGGCGGCGGGCTCGCTGCGCCAGATGCAGGACGTCATCACCCTGTGCGGCCCCGATTTTGTCGTTCTCTCCGGAGACGACTGGTTCACCTATCCTCTCATGCAACTCGGCGGTCACGGGATCATCTCCGTCATCTCCAATATCGCACCGGCGGACATGGCCGCACTGGTCGACGCCTTCTTCGCGGGTGACCTGAAAAAGGCGAAAGAGCTTCACTACAAGATGACGCCGATGATCGACGCCCTTTTCATCGAGACCAACCCGGCGCCGGTGAAGGCCGCTCTCCATCTGATGGGCAAGATCCAGTACGAAGTCCGGCAGCCCCTGTGGAAGCTGTCCGATGCGAACTTCGAACGGCTCAAAAAAACCATGCAGAACTATGGACTGATCAAATAACGGGCCGGATTTATCCGGAGGCGATCAGCAGCTTGAGTGAAAGGAGAAGCCCTATGGTCAAGGCAGTTGTGGCGGGCGCCGGCGGGAAAATGGGCGGCAGGATCATCAGCCTCATCCCCGCAAGCGATGGGATTCAGGTCTCGGGCGCCTTTGAAAAAGAGGGCCATCCCCTGATCGGCCGGGACGTCGGGGAAACGCTCGGGCTCGGGAGGTCCGGTGTCAGCATCCGGGGGAGTCTCGAGGAATGCATTCAGGAGGGCGATGTCGTCATCGATTTCACCCATCACGAATCTTCCCTGAAGCATCTCGAAATCGCCGTCAAGCACAAGGCGCCCATCGTGATCGGGACCACGGGCTTTACCGCCGACGAGGTGAAAAAGATCCGGGAACTGGCCCCCAAAACCCGTTGCGTGCTGGCCCCCAACATGAGCGTGGGCGTCAATGTCATGTTCAAGGTCCTGGACTACGTGTCGGGGATCCTGAAGGACGACTTCGATGTGGAAATCGTGGAGGCCCATCACAACCTCAAGAAGGACGCTCCCAGCGGGACCGCCATGAGGATGGCCCAGATCATCGCGGGAGCCCTGGGGCGGAACCTCGACAAGACGGCCGTCTACGAACGCAAGGGGATGGTCGGGGCGAGGACGAAAGAAGAAATCGGCATCCAGACCATTCGAGCCGGCGACATCACCGGCGAGCACTGGGTGATCTTCGGGGGCATCGGGGAGCGTCTGGAGTTCATCCACCGGGCGCATAACCGGGACAACTTCGCCAAGGGCGCCATCCGGGCCGCAAAATGGATCGTCAACCAGAAACCGGGTTTTTACGACATGCAGGACGTCCTGGGCCTTCGCGATAAATAACGTGGGGGCAGGGGACCTATTCAAAGTCGAAAAGGGACCGCGGCGTTCACGGGAGAGGACGCCGCGTTTGTTGTTGAAAAGTTACCAGAATCCCGGGCGGGGTTCGAGGACATAGGGATAGGAGGAAAAGGGCCTTGCAGATCGCGGACAGACTATCGAAAATTCCCCCCTACCTGTTCATGGAACTGAGGAAGAAAATCGCGCAGGCCAGGGCCGACGGCATCGACGTGATCAGTCTTGCCATCGGCGACCCTGTGGAGCCCACGCCCAGAGGGATCGTCCGGGAACTGGGCCTCCGGGCCCGGGACCCCGAAAACCACCGCTACCCCACGGACGAGGAAAAGGGGATGCTCCTCTTCCGGCAGGAGGTCGCCCGCTGGTACAAGGAGCGTTACGGGGTTGAACTCAATCCCGCCGACGAGATCCTCGGCCTGATCGGATCGAAGGAAGGGGTCCACCACTTCGTGCTGGCGACGATCAACCCCGGCGACACGGTCCTGATGACGGATCCCGGGTACCCCGCATACCGGGCGAGCATCCTGATGGCCGGCGGGGAACCCTATGCCGTTCCGATCCTGGCCGGGAACAACTACCTTCCGAGATTCGAGGATATCCCCTCCGATGTGGCCGGACGCGCGAAAGGGATGTTTCTCAACTACCCGAACAACCCGACGGGCGCCTGCGCGACCCGCAAATTTTTCGATGAACTCGTGGCCTTTGCGCGGCAATATGACATTGCCGTCTGTTATGACAACCCCTACAGCGAGATCGTCTTCGACGATCAGGAGCGGTTGAGTTTCCTCTCCGCGCCGGGGGCGAAGGACGTGGGGATTGAACTCAACTCCCTTTCCAAGCCCTATAACATGACGGGCTGGAGAATCGGGATGGCTCTCGGCAACCGGGACATCGTCGCGGCCATCAGCAAGGTCAAGGAGAACACCGACTCGGGGGTGTTCAACGCCATCCAGTACGCGGCGATTCATGCTCTGAAGGACGAGAATGCCAATATCGAACGGATGATCCGGGTATACAGGAGGCGGCGGCGACTGGTGATCGGCACCCTTCGCAGGATCGGCATTCGGTTCAGGCCGCCGAAGGGCACCTTCTACCTCTGGGTTCCGGCGCCGAAGGGGATGAGCTCGCTCGAATTCACCAACCGGCTGTTTGAAAAGACACACGTGGTGGTGGCGGCGGGAACGGCCTATGGAAAATACGGGGAGGGATACATACGGATATCCCTCACGGTGCCGGACGACAGACTGAAAGAGGCCATGGACCGAATTGAACGAGAGTTCGCGTAACGTCATCGGTTACATCGGTGTCGGCTCCAACAGCGGTGATCCGGTCCGGAATTGCCTGGAAGCCCTGGACCGGCTTGGCGCCTGCGATGCGATCGAGGTCTTGAGAAGATCTTCTCTGTACCGGACGGAGCCCGTCGGCCTCAAGGACCAGCCGTGGTTCACCAACGCCGCGGCGGAGATCCGGACGGCCCTCGGTGCCCGAGACCTTCTGGGCGTTCTTCAGACCATCGAAGAGCGGATGGGGCGTATCCGCTCCGTCAAAGGGGGCCCCCGGACGATCGACCTGGATCTTCTTCTCTACGGGGGGCAGGTCATCGAGGAGGACGCGCTTTGCGTGCCCCACCCGCAGATGCACAGGAGGCGTTTCGTGCTCGTCCCGCTCTGCGAGGTCGCCTCCTTTGTCATCCATCCCGTCTACGGGATTTCGATCCGGGGGCTTCTGGAAAGACTCGCCGATAACAGCGCCGTGATCCCGCTTGATGCAGGCTTAACGGCCCGGTGAAAAACACCGTCGGCATCGCGGCAGGGCGGGACCCCGTGGCACGACACCGGGAGACGTTATGATTATCCGCATTCTTCTTCTGACCGTTCTTCTGTACCTGGTCTTTCTTCTGGTGAGGAGCTTCGCGGCCTCCATCGCCCGCAGGAAGCAGGTCATGACCCGGAGGCCCGCCTCGGTTCAGAGCGAAGATCTGGTCCAGGATCCGGTCTGCCGCCGTTACGTCCCGGAGGGCGAAGCGATCAAGGCCTCCATCGACGGCAGGACCCTTCACTTCTGCAGCCGGGAGTGTCTCGAGAAGTTCAGGGCGGGCGGTTCGCCGGGGTCGGCGGAAGGAGCGAAACTCCGCAAAGAAAATGCCGGTCGTGGATAGGCCGGCGGAGGGAACATGAAATTTTTTATCGACACAGCCAACATTGAGGAAATCAGGGAAGGCATCAGCCTGGGGATGGTGGACGGTGTGACCACCAACCCCAGTCTGATCGCGAGGGAGAAGCGGAAATTCGAGGAGGTCGTGAGAGACATCCTCGAAATCGTCAAGGGCCCCGTGAGCCTCGAGGTGGTGAGCCTCGATGCGGCCGGCATGGTCGGCGAGGGGAAGAAACTCGCCCGGCTGGGTGACCAGGTCGTGATCAAGGTTCCCATGACGACGGAAGGCCTGAAAGCCACCCGGATGTTTTCGGAAATGGGGATCCGGGTGAACCAGACCCTCGTTTTTTCACCGGTCCAGGCCCTCTTGGCGGCCAAGGCCGGTGCGGCGTACGTGAGCCCCTTCGTGGGGAGGCTTGACGACGTGGCGCACGACGGGATGGGGCTCGTCGAGGAGATCCTGACGATCTACGAAAATTACGACTTCGAGACGGAGGTCATCGTGGCCAGCATCCGCCACCCCCGTCACGTTGTGGAGGCCGCCCTGATGGGCGCCCACATCGCCACCATCCCCTTCGGGGTGATCGCTCAACTCGCCAAGCATCCTCTCACCGATGCGGGGGTGGAGAAATTCCTGGCCGACTGGAAGAAGATACCGAGGAAATGACGCTGACGCGTCATCAATTATGAGTGTTGAGTTATGAATTTTGAGTTGGTCGAAATTGATTTTTGAATTTCAAAACTCGAAACTCAAAATTCAAAACTGAAGCTTCGAAGAAGCGACGGGCATGTTCGACATCCTGAAGAGATTTTTCGACGGGCTTCCCCTTGAAACGGAGCACCGGAAGGTCGTGAACCTCCCGAACGCGATCACCATGCTCCGGGTCACGGTGATCCCCGCGCTCTTCCTTCTTCTGCTTCCGCCGGACGAGACCCTCAGTCTTTTCATCGCCACCCTCTTTATCCTGGCGGCCCTGACGGATCTTCTGGACGGTTACGTGGCACGGCGCTACGGCATCACCACCAAGATCGGGAAACTTCTCGACCCCATGGCGGACAAGATCATCGTCACCACAGCCATGGTCCTCCTCATCCCCATCGGGAGGATCCCGGCATGGATCGTGGCGGTCATGGTCATCCGGGATCTGATCGTTGACGGCATCCGCTCCATCGCGTCCATCAGCGGCCGGGTCATCGGGGCGAGTCCCCTCGGGAAGAAGAAAACCCTCTGCCAGATCGTGGCTGTCTCGGCCCTGATCATCCACTACCCGTTTTTCGGCATCGACGCCCACAGGGTGGGTATCGTCATTCTCTACCTTGCCCTGGCGCTGAGCATCCTCTCCGCCGGCGAGTACATCCAGAAATTCTACCGGGACACCTTTCTCTAAACTGCCGCAGACGTTGGAGCCCCTTTTTGAATTGTGAGTTTCGAGTTGTGGATTGGAAATGAGCTTTCGGTGAGTCGGACTCTTGGCCGCACAGCTTGTGAAACACACGTGGGAAACCCGGGACAGGGCCTTCCTCGAACCTCGTTCGTTGGATTAAACACCCCTCGTTTTATTTTGCTTCCAATAGGAGTCCGCCTCCTCGTACCCCCGGATCATCTTCTCTTCGATATGCAGCCGGATTTTCTCGAACTCTGCATCGCTCAGGGTTTCCTGCGGGACGTGCTCGGGGGGGCCGAAGCGCACGAGGATCCTGCTGAAGGGTTTGGCGACCATGAATCGATCCCAGCTTTGGAAGACATAAGGGTTTTCGTAGGAGATGTAGCCGGGATAAATGGCGGCGCCGGTCTGCCGGGCCAGGGTGATCAGGCCCGCCTTGATGACCCGGGGCGGACCCTGGGGGCCGTCGACGATGTGGGCTCCGACACGATATCGTTTCACTCCTTCGATCATCTCTTTCAGGGCCTCCCTGCCCCGCCGGGAACTGGACCCGCGGACGGGGATCCAGCCCATCCGGCTCACGACGGCCGAAACAAAATCTCCGTCACGGCTCGCGCTGATCATGATGCAGGGGGTCATCTTCAGGATCGGGGGAACGAAAAAGCCTCCGTAGAACCGCTGGTGCCAGCCGGCGAGGATCACCCGACCGCCCTTTTCGATGTGGTCACGGATGGCCTCTTCACCTTCGATGATCGTGCGGGTGGTTTTGCCGTGAAGGTTGCAGATGTGATAGGCAAGGGACGTCAGGACGTTGTTGAGGAGGTAATATTTGATTTCCTTCCGGAGATTCATAAGGACCTCATGGCTTCCCGTTCCTTATATCCTGACGGGCAAAAATGCAAGGAGCCGGTCCCGATGACCGGCCCCCTCGACATTTCATGGTAGGCGGTACTGGATTTGAACCAGTGACTTCTACCGTGTGAAGGTAGCACTCTCCCGCTGAGTTAACCGCCCGAATGAAAGCATTCTATAACCAAAAGACCTGTCTTTTTCAAGAAGAAAAAGAGATCATGGGGCATGTGACGCGTCGGGTCTGCGTCCTGCGGTTACACGTCAAACCGGGCACGGGCGTCACGGCGTTTGACGAATTTTTTATTGACAAGATTGGCCGATTTGCTATTAATAATCCCCTCCGTACAGAAGCGGGCGTAACTCAGCGGTAGAGTGCTACCTTGCCAAGGTAGACGTCGACGGTTCAAATCCGTTCGCCCGCTCCAGACAGATACGGCGGCATAGCCAAGTGGCTAAGGCAGCGGTCTGCAAAACCGTTATTCACCGGTTCGAATCCGGTTGCCGCCTCCAGCATAAAAAAGCCGCGGACTCCGGGATCCGCGGCTTTTTTTATCGCATTCAAAAAATGGTTTGATTTATGCGTGTAATTGTTTTAATTGAAATTCGGGTAGTTGTTCCCGGAGATTCATCAACCGAATGGCGAGGAGGACAATATGAAACATCTCGGGAGGAAAGGGGAGTTCAGGCGGGCGATCATCCTCAGGGTGTTATTGATCACGCTTTGCCTGGGTCTGGTCGGCGGCACCGCGATGGCCCAGGAGGATAAGGCAACGAAGGTCATTTTGTTCAAGGACGGGACGTCGGTGACGGGAAAAATCGTCGAGATGAACATCAACACGGTCAAGGTGCAGACGGCGGACGGGGCGATCGTCGTCAGAAAATTCGACGACATCGAAGCCATCCATGATCCAAAGGATATGGTCAAACAGACATATCTTCATTTCCCGCTCCACTCGTTCGATATCGGCGTCGAGATCTTCCACAAGGATTACGAAGAACCCGGATTAATGAGTGAGTCGGGCATGATGTACGGAGTCGCCCTTGCGTATACCTACCACAGGGATGTAATGGCGAAGCTGGAGTTCAAGTATGCCATGGGACAGGTTGACTATGAGGTTGACTATGAGAATGTCTATGGATATAAAAGCTATGATATAGATGATCAGGAGTGGGAGCTCCGGGGACTGATCGGTTATGACTTCCGTACATCAACGAATTTCTTTATCACACCCTATTTTGGTGTGGGGTACCGTTACCTGAAAAGCGATCCCGATCACCCCGTAATCGGCACTTCTCTTAAACTATATGAAAGGGAATCACAATACTTCTACAGCCCTCTGGGGGTCAATTTCACCTCACTTTTCGAGAGTGGCTGGATGTTCATTGTTAACGGCGAAGTTGATATACTCTGGTACGGAAGGCAAAAATCCAAACTAAGCACCACGGACCCTACCTACGATGATCTGGAGAATGAGCAGGATTCGGGCTACGGCTTGAGGGCTTCCTTGAGAATCCAGAAGCGTTTTGAGAATGTGTCACTATCGATTGAGCCCTTTGTGCGTTATTGGAAAATAAAGGAATCGGACTGGGAGCAGGTGACAAGAGGGGGGATACCGACGCCCGGAGTATATTGGTATGAGCCGAAGAATACAACAACCGAACTCGGCTGCGTGCTGGCAGTGCAGTTCTAGCGATGGACGGATTCGGTCTTTTTCATCCATCAATGGTTGAGACGGAAACATTCACCCCGGAATGGCATTGAGGGTCGCAGGAAAAAAATTGTGCGGCCTTTTTTATCTTTATTGGAATCGAAATTGTACAGGCGATGGTGTATAGCCATGGCCATGAAGCCGCTACCTGTGGCAAGATGGAACAAGGAGGAGAAGATGTCGGTGGCTACAAACAGAGCCTGGTCGATCGCCGTCGCAGTGGTCCTGGTGATGACTGTTGCAGGGTGTTTTCAAAAGCACCTGCCCCCGCCGACTTTCCCGAATGAACCGGATGGTTTCCGGGGGATCAAGTGGGGAACGGACATCGCCCGGTTGCCGGGGATGGAGCTTGTCAAAAACGGGGGCGCCGAGAAGTATTATGTCCGGCCCGACGAAAAGCTGAAAATCGGGGATGCCGTCGTCGAAAAGATTACCTATGGCTTTTACCGGGATGAGTTCTTCAAGGTGACGATCAGCCTCAAGGGGCTCATGAATTACATGCACATGAAGGAAACGCTGACCGGTCTATACGGAGACGGGGATCATGTTTTCGGCAAATCCCTCTATGCCTGGACCGGCACGAAGGTGAATGTGGTCATCGAATTCAACGGTGTGTTGAATGAAGGGGAGGTCCTCTACCTTTATAAACCCGTCATGGAGAAACGGACCGGAGAAACCGGGTCGAAACCTCCGAAAGGGACGGGAGACCTGTAACCCCGAGATCCCTCCGCGGTGCCTGTTTGACAAGGAGATCGCTGAAAGAGGAAACCTCTCCGGTTCCCTGCTCTCGTACGATCAAGGGCCCTCTTCCCTTTCGGGGAGAGGGCCCTTTGGATTTCGGGTTTTGCCCTGTTTTTACTTGTAGCACCCGCAGGCGACAATGTAATGATCGACTTTCTCGAAATAGACCGATTTCTGTTCGATCTTCCGCGTTGCCGGCTTGAACCACTTGTAATCGACCCAGCCGCCCCCCTTTTTCCCGGCAAGTTCGTAGATTTCCCTGATGAACATCTTGCCGTCGCTGTCCTTGAATTCCATCAGTTCCCTGCCGATCAGCTGGGCGCTGACCCCATGGGCGACGCACTTCATGTTGGCATCGGCGTCGGCAACCCAGATGTAGAGGTCCCGGTCCACGAAATTTCCCTTCGGATCGCTGAAAGCCCGGAAGGCCGCCTCAGGACCGTTCGTCTTCAGATAGGCCACGGCTTTCTGTACCATGGCCTTGGCTTCTTGGGCCGATCCCGTGTCCTTGCCGGCAGCGAACACGCTACCGCTCAAAAGGAGAATCGACAGGATCAGAACCCATGTTTTTTTCATGTCGGAAACTCCCGGGACGGTATTGGTATTGTTCCCGTAACCATACAATGAAAATCCGGATAAGTCCAATGAAGTTCGCCCCCCCCCGGAGACGATTCCCTGGAACGGGCGTGCAAGCCCCCCGGGGACCAGGGACCGGGGTTCGAGTAAGCCCGCGCAGACAGCGATATCGACCGCGACCCTGTAAATCAGAATCGCGATCGCCGGGAACTGTCCGGCGGCGGGCTGGCGGATTTGGGGGGATCTTTTCTGCTTAGCGCGTCTATTTGCTTCTGGATGTCCAGGGCACGGGGGCTTCCGGGTGTGGCGTACTTCAATGCCTCGCGGTAATGAAAGAGGGCGCTTTCCGTTTTTTTCTTCTTCTGAAAATAAATGCCGAAGTAGTAATGCGATTCTCCCTGGCGGTTGAGTTGCCCGTAGTTGGTGGCGAGGTGATAGGATATGTTTTCGTCGTCAGGATATCTCTCCGCCGCTTTCTGGAAAACCGCGAGGGCCGATGTGTAATTCCCGGTCTGCTCGTAGGCCCGGCCGAGGCCCAGGGCTGTTTCCGGGTCGCTCTCGTCCAGGGTGTAAGCCTTCGCAAGGACGTCCACGGCCTCGGCGGCCCTTCCCGTGTCCACCAGGCTCTTGCCGAGTCCCCGGAGAACATCCAGGTCATTCGGGGATAACCGCAAGGCGCTGTTGAAATTTTTGAAGGAATCCTCCATCCGCCCCCGCTTGGACTGCATCACGGCCAGGCCGAGGAGGGCATCGACGTCCCGGGGATTCCTGTCCACTTCGCCCTTGAAATAACGCAGGGAAGCGTCCTGGTCCTTGTCGTCGATGCGGAGGATCGTCTGGATGCGACGGAAACCCCCGAAGATGCTCTCGGAGCCGCCCTTGGTGTAGCGTGTTTGAAGCAGGCCATCGATGTAACGGATCCGCTCATCCGTCCCGGGGTGGGTGAGAAAGTAGGAGGGAACGGAATTGGAGTAAAACTCGTGCCGCCGCATGACCTTCAGAAAATCCATCGTACTCTGGGGATCGTATCCGGCGCTGGCGAGGTACGCCATGCCGAACCGGTCCGCTTCCTCCTCGTTTTCCCTGCTGTACTTGAGCTGCATCGTGGATGCCGTCGCCAGGGAGAAGCTGGCAATGGCCATGCCTTCCGGGCTTCCTCCACCGAGGACGGCCGCGGCGAGAATCCCGGCGATCATGCCGTAGTTGATCTTTTTCGATTTTTCGATGGCGTCGGCGATGTGCCTCGCGTTGGCGTGCGCGATTTCGTGGGCGAGAACGCTTGCGAACTCGCTTTCGTTCTCCGCGACGAGGATCAACCCCGTGTTGACGTAGATGTACCCCCCCGGGGTTGCAAAGGCGTTGATGGCGCTGCTTTTGATCACGGTGAATTTGAAATCGAAAGGTACCCGCTTGCTCTGGGCGAGGATCTTGAACCCGACGGATTCGACGTAACGGGCCACGCGGGGATTTTTCAGGAACAGGTTGTGGCCGGCAAGCTTGTCGTAGATCTCCTTTCCGAGCTTCCGTTCGTCTTCCAGGGTGAACTCCGCGCCGGCGCCACGGGGGGAAAGCAGTGCCATGACGGAGAGCATAAAAAAGACCAGAAGAAACCCGGCCATTCGGCTCTTCAAAGACATGAAGGACTCAACCCATTTCATCGCATCCCTATTATAATGATTTTTGATGCAGAATCAAGCGGACCGCAGCACCGGCGGCGGGAGCAGGCGCGTCGAGACGATGACATGTCGGATGCAACCTTTCGGAGACCGAAAGAGTACAGGCCCGTTCGCGCGGTGCTGAGAGCGTGCCGGGAAGCCTCTTTTTCTTGTTGAGGCCCGATTTATGTGCTATAGGGACGGCGGTCGAAAATCGGGGGGCCGCAGGAAAAGGTGTCGTGAAAGCCCCTGGATCCGGGAAGGAGATCCCCTTTGAACAGGAAGGAAAAAATTCACACACGGGTCATCACCGTGAATTCCTATGAAACGGGGGAGGATACCCTCCACGTTGAGGGTGTTCTCACCGACGAGCGGTTTTTCCCGTCTCTCTATTATTCGAGAAACCGGTATATCGATCCCGGCATCGTTCATAAAATGACGGTTCAACTGGACATCGCCCTTCCGGATCTCGAGATCCGACAGGCCACGGCGGTCATGAACGAGGTCCCGATCGGCGATTGCCGGGAGATCGAGGCCTTCGCGAAAAAACTGGTGGGGCTCAGGATCCGGCCCGGCTTCACCCGAAAGGTGAGAAGCCTCTTAGGCGGCGTCGAGGGATGCCTTCATCTGACAAACCTGATCCTGACGATGGGTTCGGCGGCCGTTCAGGGATTCTGGGCCTATTTCAGCAGGCGGCGTGAGGGATCCGTCGGCGTCAGGGCACCTGGGTTCGACCCCGGTCTGCTCAGGGACAGCTGCCGGATCTGGAGGGAGGATGGGCATCTCTATGCCCGGATCCGGGAGTTGCAGGAGGAAAAAAGAAGCCGGGAGGACTCAAAGATCGGCCTTGACGAAGCCTGAGCACGGTTTCCGGCCTCATCGCCTATGAAAAAGAGGTTTGTCCTTTATCACCTGCCCGCCATTTTCTTTGCGATGCTCATTTTCGCTCTGTCTTCTCTTTCAACGACGCCCGCGATTCTCTCGGAGATCATCGGTGCCGACAAGCTGCTGCACACTCTGGAGTATTTCATATTCGGCTACCTCATCATGAGGGTCTTTGCGACGTCGCCCGGACATTCCGTCCGGAGTCGGGCCGCCTTGCTTGCATCGATGGTCGGGACCGCCTATGGGGCATCCGACGAATTTCACCAGTCCTTGGTGCCGGGGAGAACCGCGAGCCTTTATGACGTTCTCTTTGACGCCCTCGGGGTTCTTCTGGCCGCCGCGCTGTATCGCCCTATGAGATTCCGGGTCGGTCCCCTTAAGATTCTGGAAGACCATCTGGAGAGGGAGGCGGAGAGTTGAAGCAGTGCCTCGTGATCACCGTGGACGGTCCCGCCGGATCGGGAAAGAGCACAGTCAGCCGGCTTCTCGCGGAGAGGCTTTCCTGTTCCTATCTCGACACGGGGGCTCTCTACCGGGCCGTGGCGCTGAAAGCTCTGCGGGAAGGGATTGACGCCGACGACACATCGGGTCTTGAGGCGCTCTGCGGCAGGACCCGGGTGACGCTTCGCGGCGGTCCGGGGGGGGCGACTCGGGTCCTCGTCGATGACGAGGACGTGACGCTGCTGATCCGGGCGCCCGAGGTCAGCATGCTCGCCTCGCAGGTGTCCGCTGTCGCGGCGGTGCGGCGTGCTCTTCTGCCTATCCAGAGAGAGGCCGCTGCGACCGGCGGGATCGTCGCCGAGGGCAGGGACATGGGAACCGTCGTTTTCCCCGATGCCCCTTTCAAGTTTTTCCTTACGGCCAGCATCGAGGAACGGAGCCGTCGGCGCTACCTGGAGCTTGTTGAAAAAGATCCCGGCATATCCGTAGACGACGTCCGGGAGGACGCGGCCCGGAGGGACCGTCGGGATTCGGACCGCCCGGTTGCGCCGTTGCGGGTCGCCGAGGGGGCCATCGTCATCGACTCGACGAATCTGAGCGTTTCCGAAGTGGTTGAAAAAATGCTGGGAATCATCAGGGCCGACCGGTGAGCGCGGGGCCGGGACGACAAAAATCCGACTCTTTCCTGCCGGTTAAATCGCTTGATCTTTTATGATCAGTATGTTACTTGCACTCCGTTTATGGCGTGCAAAATATCAGAGGGGGGTGTTGTTTCATGGTTAACGAGGGCAACAAAAAACCTAATGAGGACTCAACACAGCAGGAGCAAAGATCGGCGGAAAAAGAAGACGAGATGGTATTCAAAGAGCTCTATGAACAGAGCCTTCAGGATATTCGCAGGGGGGAGATTGTCAAGGGCCGGGTCGTCCAGATCAACAACGACGTGGTCATGGTCGATGTGGGGTCCAAAATGGAGGGACAGATTCCTGCGGCGGAATTCAGGGACGACCAGGGGAACATCATCGTCGACGTCGGAGACGAAATCGAGGTCCTCGTGGAGCGGCCGAACGAAGAAGGCGCGCTCATTCTTTCGAAAAACAAAGCGGCGCGCATGAAGGTCTGGGATAAAATCATCCAGGCCCACCAGCAGAACATGCCCGTCCAGGGAACCGTCGTCGAGCGAGTCAAAGGCGGCCTTTCCGTCGACATCGGCATCCCCGCATTTCTGCCCGGTTCCCAGGTCGACGTTCGCCCCGTTAAAGATCTGGAGCGCTTTGTGGGTCAGACCTGCCTGTTCAACATCATCAAGTACGACCGGGAGCGCAACAACGTCGTTCTGTCCCGAAGGGCCATCCTGGAGATCGAGCGGGGAGAGGGACGGAAGAAACTCCTGGAAACGATTGAAGAAGGGAAAGTGATGGAGGGTGTCATCAAGAACATCACCGACTACGGCATTTTCATCGACCTGGGCGGGATCGACGGACTCCTTCATATCACCGATATTTCCTGGGGCAAGATCACCCGCCCGTCGGACTCCTTCAGTCGCGGGGAAAAAATCAAGGTCAAGGTGCTCTCCTTTGATCGGGACAAGGAGCGGGTGTCCCTCGGACTCAAGCAACTGACGGCGAACCCCTGGGATACGATCCGGGATCGGTATCCCGTGGGGGCGATGATCGAGGGGAAGGTGGTGAGTATTGTTGATTACGGGGCTTTCATCGAGCTCGAGCCCGGTGTCGAAGGGCTCGTGCACGTCTCGGAGATGTTCTGGACCCGGGAGATCAGGCATCCCTCCAAGGTCCTCTCCGTCGGGGAGACGGTGACGGTCATGGTCCTGGACGTCAGTCCCGAAAACAAGCGAATCTCGCTCGGTCTGAAGCAGACAACGCCGAACCCCTGGCTCACGCTGAAGCAGAAATATCCCGCCGGAACCGTGATCAAGGGGAAAATCAGAAACATCACCGACTTCGGCATCTTCATCGGAGTGGAGGAGGGGATCGACGGCCTGGTCCACGTCTCCGATATCTCCTGGAAGCAGCGGATCAAGCACCCCTCGGAAGTGTACAGGAAGGGGCAGGAGGTGGAGGCGGTTGTCCTCAGTGTGGATGCGGAGAACGAAAAATTTTCTCTCGGAATCAAGCAGCTCGAATCCAACCCCTGGGAGCAGTTCAGCGCCCGGCACGTCGCCGGTTCCGTTGTTTCCGGCAAGATCACGAACATCACCGATTTCGGTGTTTTCGTGGAGGTCGAGGACGGGATCGAGGGTCTCGTTCACATATCGGAGCTGAGCACGCGGAGAGTCAAGTCGGCTTCGGAACTCTTCGCCGTCGGCGACACGATCACAGCCGTTGTCAAGAATGTGGATCCGAAGTCCAGAAAGATCCGGTTGAGCATCCGGGAGTACGAATCGAACGTCGAACCCTCCTCGCCGACGAAGGTATACATCAACAACAAGGAAAGCGTCACATCCAATCTGGGCAAGGTCCTGGCGGACGTCAAAATCACCGACGTCTAGCCTCCAACCGCGACGTTCGGGTTTAACACATGAGGAAACATCCGGTACTGTTCGGTCTTCTTCTGCTCGGCCTGCTGGGTGTCCTGTTTTTTCTTCTGGTCTACGGCGCGGCTTTCCTGATGGGTGACAGATCGACTTTCACCCTGAAAGAAAAGATCGGCGTCGTCGTCCTGAAGGGGGTCATCCTCGATTCCAAGGCGCCTCTGAACGCGCTGGAGAGGTACAGCAGGGACGACGGGGTCAAGGCCATCATCCTCCGGGTGGAATCCCCCGGAGGCGGAGTTTCGCCCGCACAGGAGATCCATGATAAAGTCCAGTCGGTGAAGAAGAAAAAGAAGGTCGTCGTGTCCATGGGGTCCGTGGCGGCCTCCGGCGGCTATTACGTCGCATGCGCGGCCGACAAGATCGTCGCCAACCCCGGGACCGTGACGGGCAGCATCGGCGTGATCATGCATTTCACGAATGTGCAGGACCTCTTCAAGAAGATCGGACTGAAGTCGTCCGTCGTCAAGAGCGGCCGATACAAAGATACCGGTTCTCCCTTCCGGGATATGTCTCCCGAGGAAAAGGCCCTGCTCCAGGGGGTTCTCGATGACATCCACGACCAGTTTCTGGACACGGTGTCGGCCGGCCGGGGCATTCCCAAAGAGAAGCTGATGGCCATCGCCGACGGCCGGATCATGACGGGCCGGCAGGCCCTTCAGCTGGGCCTCGTGGACTATCTCGGCGATATCGAATTTGCCGCCGACGTCGCCGCCAAGCTCGCCGGCATCGAGGGGAAACCCGAGTTGATCTATCCCAAGGAGGAGCGCTTCAACATCTGGAGATATATGCTGGAGGAGGCGGTATCCGTCCTGAAGAGGGAGCTCACGGAAGAGGGTGTCGGCTTCAGTTATTTATACCAAACGACAGAGGATTAGGTCACATGACGAAAAAGGATTTGACGGAAAAGCTTTACGAGCGGCTTCGGGATTACTCCAAGAAAGATCTGGCTTATGCCGTGGATATTATGTTCAGCGCGATGACGGAGGCCCTCAAGCGAGATGAGCGGATCGAGATTCGGGGATTCGGCAATTTCACCGTCAGGACGAGGCGCCCGCGAAGGGGCCGAAACCCCAAAACGGGGACCAGCGTGGACGTGCCCGTGAAGAAATTCCCCTTCTTCAAGGTGGGCAAGGAACTCAAGAAAACCGTGGACTACCCCAAGTAAGGGACGGGGGGCTCCCATGATCTACAACACGATCATCGTGTCGAGGCAGGAGGGCTATGCCGTTGTGACCCTCAACCGCCCGAAGGAGATGAACGCCCTGACGAGGGAGATGAAAAAAGAACTCGAGGCGTCTTTTCTCGATCTCGAGGAAGACGATTCCGTACGGGCGGTTGTCCTGACGGGTGGTGAGTATGTCTTCTCAGCCGGCATGGATCTGAACGAAATGGCCGCCCTGACGGAAGACGGGATCGACGATTACTTCAAGGCCATTATCCGTTACCTTGAGAGAATCTATACCTTCAAAAAGCCCGTCATTGCGGCCGTGGGCGGTATCGCCCTCGGGGGCGGGTTCAACCTGGCGACCGTCTGCGACATGATTGTGGCGTCGGAAAGCGCGATTTTCGGTCATCCCGAACTCAAGTTCGGGTTGAACCCGCTTTTCGGGCCCCTGAGCCGCATCGTCGGCATGGCCAAGGCGAAAGAAATCACGATGCTGGGTGAGCCGATCGGAGCCAAGGAAGCTCTGAGAATCGGGCTGGTCAACAAAGTGGCCCCTCCGGAGTCCTTCATGGAGGAGGCGACAGCCATCGCGAAGGAACTGGCGAGAAGGCTCCCCAGGGCCATCGAGGCGGTGAAGAAGGTATCGGACGTTGTGCCCCGGCTGGACAGGAAATCCGCCCTGGAGCACGAATTCGAAATTTCAGCACTTCTTTTCTCCCGGTCGGAGTGCAGGGACAATATGAAGAAAGTGCTGGAAGACATGAAGAAGAAAAAGAAAAAATAAGCCCCCATGCAGAGGCACAGGGGCTTGATATCGAAAGTCCATCCGGGAATATCAGATCAATTCCTTTTCGTAATCCGGCGACGCAAAATCCTTCAATTGATCGCGCCTCTTCTTGTGCTGAAGTTTTCTTAATGCCTTCGCCTCTATCTGTCTGATTCTTTCGCGGGTCACTCCCATCATTTCGCCGACCTCTTCCAGTGTGAAGGGTCCGTAGTTGCAGGCCACCCAGGTGCAGTTGCAGAACATCTCGTTCTTGAGCCACCATTCACAGGTGGTATCCGCACAGGGCTCCGTGATAAAAATGATTCTTTTTTTGCACTTGTACATGGATAAATTATTCCACCCGCAAAAGATTTGTCCTTATAGTAACCGCCAATTTGATTTTGTCAACTCCCGGCAACCTGAAATCTCAAAATAAATAGCGGAGAAACAACGATCGCTCTCCGGCCTGACCGGTCCATCCGGAGCGGTCGACGACGATTGCAGTCCTCGATGTCCGCTCAAGTTATGAACAGGCTTTGCTTTCCAGGAGGACCCTTTCGGAGATTCAACAATGGTGCTGCAATATAACGATGATAAATTGTAGACCATTGGGAGGCAATGGTCTACAAAGTCGATGGTCATGAAAGCAAGTCCTGCAAACGGTTTCAGGAGATAGGGAAGGGGAAACACAGTTCCACGCCGGTCTCTGCCCGTCGGAATTTTTCAGAAATAAATTTATTGTAATTTGTTGATATTATTCCGTTATTTAACTGGTCATTCCTATTCACAGCGTCTGTGGAATATCTGTTGATATCACTGTGAAAAAAGGTCATAAGGCCCCGTGAAAGAAAGCCTTTCACCTCATTGCCTACGAAGGGAGCAAAATCAAAAGATGAACGATTACCGGAAGTTGTATTTCATTTCCCGATTTCGCACCACTTCTTGATCGCCGTCAGATAGATTCCGGCGCGGATCTTCTCTTCCCGAACGCCCCTGGCCCTCCCCAGCATGGAGCGATAGGCCTCGAGCTGGGGCCGATAAAGATCCTTCTGCCTCTGCGCGAAAGTTTCGAGATTTTCATCGGATGGTCTCGAAGTCTTAAAATCGATGATCCACCAGGAGGTTCCGTCGAAGGCCACCAGATCCAGGATGCCGGAGCGTATTCTCTGTCCGTCTTCTGAATCCTCGATGGCCCATTCGGTCCGCAGAACCGGTGTGTCCTCAAGCAGGAAGCGGCTGATCATGGGATCCCGTAAAACGCCCGCGACCTCCTTCAGGATATCATCCGCCATGTCAGACGACGATTCAACGGGTACCCCTTCGCTGATGAGCGCTTTTTCCACGGAGACCCGGGCAGGTGCGGAAGCCCCGCAGATGGCCCGGTTCAGGATCCTGTGCGTGACGGTGCCGCGGGCCGCCAGGGCCGACCCTTCCGGGGATCGCTGCTTTCCCTCTTCAGCGGCGGGGACCGCTGTCTCGACGGGCAGGGCGGAAGGGCTTACGACCACATAGGGCGTCTTTTCAGCCCGCAGGGGAAAAGGCTCGGGGAGATCGGCGGATGTCGACGGTCTCGAGGGAAGTCCCTGATCCACACCGGGGTCGATCTCGATCCGGACCTTCCCCGTAGACGGTCCGGAGCCGGTCGCCGAATCGGCGACGTTCCTTTGCTCGCGGCTCATCACCCAGCCGAGAAGGCTTCCGCCCTTTGCTTTGACCGTTCCGTTTTCTCTTTCGGCGATGCCGCTCATGATGAGCGCCTCCCGGGCGCGGGTGGCCGCTACGTAAAAAAGGCGCTTCGCCTCTCCGATCCGGCGATCCTGTTGAAATTTTTTCAGCAGTCTGAAAAGCGGCGTCGGCTCGCCGGTGCGGCGGTCCGTACCCATGGCGACCAGATACTCGCCCGAAGTACCCGGGACCCTCTCGAGGAGGTATGCCGGGGGTGTCTGTCCCCCGCTCGACAGGGGATGCCAGTCCAGGAAAGGGATGAACACGATGTCAAACTCGAGCCCCTTGGCCCCGTGGACGGTCATCATCGCGACGGGCGACCGGGATGCCAAGGGGTCGACCGGCTCATAGAGCGTCTTCAGGCGCGATTCCAGACGCAACAGGGTCTCCTGCGGAACGCCCTGTTCGACCTCTTCCAAAACCCGGAAGAACCGGAAGCAGTTTGCGACGCCCGCCATGCCATAGAGGGCGGAGGTGAGACGGGGGCCGTCGAGAATTTCCCAGAATTCCCGAACGACCCGGCCGAGACTGTCCCTGCCGCCTCTCTTCAGGACGTGGTCGATCGCCCTGCGCAGGTCGGTCATCTCCGGGCGCCCTGTCGCGGTGGCGAGAATCTTGTCCCGCCAGCCGGTTCCTTCCCGGCGGGACGCCTCGAGGAGAAAATCCTTCCCGAACCAGTTCCAGGGAGAGCGAAGCAGGGAGGCCCAGGCGAGATCGTCCTGGGGCCGGGCGACCGCACGGGCAACCTGCAACAGGTGAAGAATTTCCGGCCGTTCCGCGAGGAGAAGCCCTTCCCTGACCTGCAGGGGGACGCATTCCTCCTTGAAGGCCTGGAGGTAGCGATGCAGACGATTCCGGGTGAAAAGAAGAATGGCGATGGACTTCCTGCCGTTCGTTTCCGCGAGAACCTGCTTTGTCTTCCCGGCCAGCCATCGGGCCTCCTCTGTTTTGGCGTGCTCAGACTCGCCGGTAAAAAGGCTGAGACTGATCGCGGATTCACCCGCCGTCCCCGGCGCGGGAAGGGAGCCGCTGAAGGGGACTTCGTCCGCGTCGGCGTTCGGGTTGATCATCACCGTGTTACCGAAAAGATCGTTGCACCAGTCGATAAGACCCCCGCGGGAACGGAAGTTGGTCGTGAGACGCAGCGGCCTGAGGGGTAGTTTCCCCCGTCCGGGCAGGGGGATCCCCTCCCCGGCCTCCAGGAAGAGGCGGACCTCGGCCTTGCGGAATGCGTAAATGGATTGCTTGGGATCGCCGACGATGAAAAGGGTGCGCCCGTCCCCGTGCTCCCAGCCGCTGCAGAGCCGCTTGACGAGTTCCCACTGGTTCCGGCTCGTGTCCTGGAATTCGTCGACGAGAAGATGCCGGATCCGGCAGTCGAGATGGAGATGGAGATCCGTCGGGAAATCCTCCCGGAGGATGCGAAGGGCCGCGTCCTCCAGGCCGATGAAGTCCATGGCGTGCCGTTTCCGGCAGGCCTGATGGAAGGCGCTGATGCAGAGTGCGGAAAGGAGGATGAAGTCCTTGAGGGTGTCCACATCCGTCGGTTCTTCCGCCGCGCCGGGCAGGGACCGGACCTCGTGGAGCATGAGGCTCACTTCCTCTCCCAGGTTCCTGATCATGTCCGCCCAGCCGGTCCTGCTGAAACCGCTGTAGAAACCGGCTGCAGGGCCGAAGTTTTTTCTCGGTTTGCCCGCCCTGGTGAGAAGACGGTCGGCGAGCTCTTTCCAGGCCGCCAGCGACTCCCAGTCGGTCCCCGGCGGGGTTCCCGGCAGATGCCCGCAGATCTCCGCGGATCGGGATTCCAGATGGCCGATGAAAGATTCCCAGTGGGCGCCCAGTTCGCTCGTTCGAAAGGCCTTCGAGAGATTGGCGAGCGACGCCTCCACCGTCGCCCTGAGCCTCCTGTGCAGGGCGGCGTGCACTTTCGAGGAGGAGGGCTCCCGGATCTCGCGGAGGAGGTCTTCGAAACGGTCCCGGCTTGCGATCACCGCCTTGAGTTCATCCGAAAGTCCCCGCCAGTTGTTGTTGTGTGCCAGGAGCCTCCCCTCCAGTGCTTTCCGCTCCGGCCGGCTCCGCGGCTTTTCCGTCCAATCTTTCATTGCCCGTTCAACGATCTCTTCGACGAAGAGCGGCAGATCCTGCTCATCGAGGATCTCGCAGTCGGGCGCCACACCCGCTTCCAGCGGCGCCCGCCTGACCAGGTAGTGACAGAAGCCGTGAAAGGTCATCACGTTCAGGCCGTTCGAAGACGTCAGGATATGGTGAAAGCGCTCCTGTTTCTTCAGGGCCCTCGCCGCGAGTTTGAGAATCCCGGCCTCGAGATCGTCGGACGGCGGTACCCCATCCCGGGCCATTTTGAGATATCGAATGATCCGGTCGCGCATCTCGCCCGCCGCCTTGTCCGTGAAAGTGAGCGCGAGAATTTCCTCCGGCCGTCGGACCTCGCCGAGAAGCTTGAGGAACCGCATGGCGAGCAGGAGGGTTTTCCCCGAGCCCGCCGGTGCCTCCACGTGGTGACTCTGCGACGTGTCGAGGGCCTCCTGCCGGCTCGATCTGTCGGGGAGACTAGGGCTCATCCTCTTCCTCCTCGGCTGCAGTCAACTCGCCGGTAACCCCTCTCTCACAGAGCGTCACGAAGGCGCAGGAAAGACAGCACGGTTCCTTGCCGGGGGCGGAAACGGGATAAGGTTTCGGCGGGAAATCGTTACTCGACAGGACGGAGCCGAGTTCGGCGATCACCTGTTCCCAGCGGTCGAGGCACTCCTTCCAGGAAAACCCCTTCGGCCCCAGGGGAATCATCTTGAATTGGCCGGCCGATTTCAGACGGATGTAGCCCGCCGAGAGCCCTCCGGCCTCCGCCGGCACCCCGGAGGGAGCAAGATGTCCCCGACGGAGCGCCAGGAGGTACAGCGGCAGTTGCGGCGCCCTGAACTGCGTCAGAACCTCTTTGACCTTTGGCGGAACCCCTGTTTTGTAGTCCCAGACGACGAGCCCCTTCGTGTCGTGGATGTCGACGCGGTCCATCCTCCCCCGGACCTCGAAAGACCAGCCGGGGCCTCTGAGTTTTTCGAATCTCAGTTCCTCCCCGATGATGTTCCAGCCCTCTGAGCGGCGGGCCGCCTCGGCCGCAAGCCAGGCCATGAGGATCCCGGGTGGTTCGTCCGGGTCTGCTGATTTTTCACCGAGCCAGAGACGCCGCTCGGTTTCCCACTCCGGCTTCCCCCGGAGATCCGCAAGGGCCGTATCCACGCACGCTTCGAGAATCGAGACGAGTCTTCGACGTTCCGCCAGGAAATCGAGATTCTTCCCGCGGAGTTCGGCGGTAAAGAGCCGCAGGACGCGATGGATCCGCTTGCCGCGTTCAAGAGGCGTGACGGCGGGGCCGGCTTCTCTCAGCGGTTCGATGCCGAGGATCCTTTCAGCAAAAAACCGAAAAGGGCAGGCGAGGGCCACTTCCACTTCGCCGGCGGAAAGACTCTCCGGCAGGGACGGTCGGCTCCCGGGTGGGCCTTCGGCGGGTTCGAGACCCGGTCTTCCCCCTTCCGGGTGAAACCGGGGGATCGGTTTTTGCGGTGTCTTGGGGTCCTCTCTCATTTCCTGACCGATTTTGAGTCCCTCGAAGGCCGACTTCAACCAGGCGGCGCGTATCCAGGCCCGGCCGGGATCCGACCAGATGTTGATGCCTCTTTCCTCGTCCTGCCGCGGCCAGAACGGCGACGGCAGAAGAATCTCGCCGTCCTTCTGCTCCGGCCTCAAAAGAGTGACACGGGGTGCGAGGGTCATCAGCTGCGAGAACGCCCTCTTCGCAAAGGCGTATTGGCTCTCCGGCGTCCCGCCGAGAACGACCATCCGTTCCCGGCCGGTGAGCAACGGCAGGGGGCGTACGGGCCGGGGGAGACCCCGGTCCGTCATGCCGAGGACGTATAGCCCGTCAAATTCGAGTCCCCGCGATTCGATGAGGCCGAGTAATTGAACGCCGGCCTCCTCGGGTGCGCTCTGTCGCGAGGGAGTTTCCCGGAAGGTGTGCCGGAGCCACGAGAGGAATTCGAAACCGTCCATCGGGACTTCCGCCAGATGGCTGCGCAGATCCGCGAGGATCTCTCCGAGGTGCCTCCAGGCGATCCGGTCCCCTTCATCCGAGATCACCGGGAACGAAAGCGCGGACCACAGCGATTCAAGCGCTGCGATCCACGACTCGACGATCCTCGATCCTCCGAAGGGCTGACGGCAGAATTCAAGGAACCGCAATGCGCCGTCCCGGAGTATCTTTTCATGGACCGCCGGTTGAAGTCTCTTGGCGGCCGTCAGCAGCTCGGAAAGGCCTCTTTCGGTCGACGATTCCCTCCAGCCCCGGTCGACCCGCGCAATTTCGTGACGCGTCCCTTTCCAGTGGCCGAAATAGGGGCTCAGGAGAAGGGCGAGAAAGATCTCCCGTTTTTCCCCTTCGGCGACGAAGCGCAGCGGAAGCAACCCCGCCTGAATCAGGGGGAAATCGAGAAGGGACTGTCCCAGCGTCAGGTTGTAGAAATAAGAATTTTCGGACGGCGGGGCGCCTGCGACGTCTCTCAGGCCGCTTTCCAGAAGCGGCGCATATTCGCCGAGGTCGGGGGCCACAACACCGATTCGATGGAGAGGCATTGTCTGCGCGTCATGGACGATCCTGTCGAGCAGGTAGAGAACCTCTTGCTCGGGTGTGGGGAGTCGGAACGCCTTCAGGTCTCCGGGCGTTCGCTTTCTCTCTTCCTCCGTGATGAGGAGGGTGCGTTTTTTGATTGCTTCGAAGAGTTCCAACTCGGCCGGGGCGGGAGATTCGAAGCCGAGAAGCGTGATCTTTTCCGGCAGGCTGTTGCGGCCGGCCCTGAGTTCGGCGGTGATGCGGGCGGGCAGTTCAGCCGGGTGAAAAAACCCCTTTGCGGCCAGGGACTCTTTGAAGGCTGCGCTGATTTCCCGGCGCCAGGCGACGAGAGGTGTTGCGGCATCCCCCGTCGCGGGGTCGAGCCGGTGGCGGGTCATGACGGCGTAATTGTCGTCCAGAAGCCTGTACAGGGCGGTATCGGGAGTCAACGGCTCCGGCGGGGGCGCCTTCCCGGAAAGGTGCCGCCAGGTGGCAAGCCTCAGGAGCACGGGGGCCGGAAGTGTTTCGGGCCACGACGAAGCCCAGTGTTCCTCGAGCCAGGCGTTGAGGTGCATGACCCCGGGGGGTTCCCACGCGCTGTGACCTGCCGCCAGATTCTCCAGCCGGTTGCGGTGCCGAAGATACCGGGCGAGCCGGCCCGTCGACGTGAGGGTGAGGGTGAGGGTGTTCGAGGCCATATCGGTCTATTTCGTCCGTTCCGTCTATTTCGTCTTTCTAGGTCTCTCTAAGTTCGTCTAAGTCGATGGCATGAAATGCCGGGCTGGAGGCTTATGGCTTATGGCAAAGGGGCAAAGGTTTATATTCACAGCTTCTTAACTTCTCAACTTCTGATCTTCTCGTCCTTCGGGTCTGTTCGGTCATTCCGTCGATAGTCGGAAGGCCCTCCCATATAATTCACGACTTCCTTTGATATTTTGTGAAATAATCCTTCAGGATCCGGGCATGGTCAAACATGAGAGGCTGTGGCAGGCTGTCTTTTCCGAAGATCCCGATCGCCTCGGCGTCGTCGGCGGCGACGGGAACGCCCCGCCCCCTGGCGATGTAGACGGTCGTGATGGTGTGCTGCCGGGGATCCCGGTCCGGTTCGGAGTAGGTGTGCATCTGTCGGATCAGGGTCACTTCGAGGGAGGTTTCCTCCCTCGCTTCCCGAAGCGCCGCCTCTTCCAGGGACTCCCCGTAGTCGACGAATCCGCCGGGGATCGCCCATCCGACAGGCGGGTGCCTTCGCTTGATGAGAACGATACCCCGGTCCTCGATTTCGATGATAATGTCCACGGTGGGGACGGGGTTCCGGTATGTCTTGATCGCCCCGCCGCAGTGTGGGCAGGCGATCTGCTTCTTGAGGGTCATGGGGTTCCCTTTCCTTTGCCTGCTCGGGCCTTTAGTCTTTAAGCCGAACGGGCCGGTCTGTCAAGATTCAAAAAGGCCGTCGGCGACCACATAATTGATTTTCCTGCGGTTTTTTAATACCTTGACAATTCGGGGGTAATCCATTAGTTTACGGCACTAATGTCGACCGCGGAGGGTCCGATGATCGGTGTTCTCATCATAACCCACGGAAACCTCGGAAGCGAGTTCATCAAGGTGGCGGAACTCATCAAGGGCCGTCTTGAGGGCATTCAGCACGTATCCGTCAATGCCTCGAAGGGCATGGACGAGATCAAAAAGGATATCATGACAGCCGTCAAAAAGGTCGATGGAGGCAGCGGCGTGCTCATCCTTACGGACCTCTTCGGCGGCACCCCGTCCAACATATCGCTGTCCTTCTTAAAATCCGGCAAGATCGAAGTCGTCACGGGCGTGAACCTGCCGATGCTTCTGAAATTGTCCGATCTCAAGGGGGAAAAGAATCTCGGGGAATTCGCCTCGCTGATAAGGGATTACGGAAAGAAAAATATCGTCCTGGCCAGTGAAGTGCTCAGCCGGGAGGTGGGCGGCGGCAAATAGGAGCCGCCTCGCCCGGTACACCCTGCTTCCTGCGGTGTTTCCGCCATCGCTCTGGTGAGAGTGAGCAATGAATTTTGTCCTGGTGAGAGTGGATAACAGGCTGGTTCACGGTCAGATTCTGGAAACCTGGCTCCCGTTCCTCGGCGCGAAGCGGATTGTCGTCGTCGATGACGACGTGGCCTCCGATTTCTTCCGAGAAACCGTCATCCGCATGGCGGTGCCCCGCGAAGTCGAATTTTCCGTCTACGGTGTCGATGACTTTGTGAGGCAGCAGGCCTTCAACGAGAAGAGCCGGAAAAAGGCCATCCTTCTTTTCAGCAAAATCGCCGATGCGCTCCGGACCTACAACCAGGGCTTCCGGTTCCAACGACTGAACGTCGGCAATATCTATGCCGAGGGGTGCGTCCTTCGCTGCACGACGTCCATTGCACTCTGTGAGGACGATATCCGGGACATGGCCCGGCTCGCGCAATCGGGGGTTGCGGTCGAGTTGAAGTCCCTCCCCAGGGACAAGGCCCTTGATTTTCAGGAGGTCTTGAAGCAATGCGACCACCTCGATATTGAGGGTGTCGGCAGCAGCGTCGGGCTTGCGCGTCGATAAAAACCGATGATGATGTTCCCACAGGGCGGGTGGATGCTGGTCAACGTCGTCATATTATCCCTCCTCGGCGGGATCCTCTGTCTGGACCGGTCGGCTCCTCAGGTGATGATCTCGCGGCCCCTGGTGGCCGGACCGGTGATCGGATTGGCCCTTGGAGATCCTTACACGGGGCTCGTCTCCGGCGCGCTCGTTGAACTGCTCTGGGTCGACCGGCTCCCCGTGGGGGCTTACGTCCCTCCTCACGATTCGGCCGTGGCCGTGCTTGTGACGGCCGGCGCCATCCTGGGTCGCCCCGAGGGCGGGCCCTCCAGCCACTTTCTGATTGCCTTTTCCGTCCTTCTTTTTGTGCCCGCAGGCTACCTTGCCCAGCGGCTGGAGATCTGGATCCGCCAGTCCAATGACCAACTGGCTCTGGATGCCCTGGAGGCGGTGAAGGCGGGCAACATCCGGGCCGTGTCGGGGAATCATCTCCGCGCGCTTTTGCGGACGTGGGTCTTTACGACGACCCTGATCTTCATCCTCGCCCTGTCCGGTATTGTCTTTATCCGGATCGCCTTTCCGGGGCTGCCCGCGAACATTCTCCAGGCGCTCCATTACGTTTATGTCATTTTGCCGCTCCTCGGCATCGGCGTGGCGCTGAACACGGTCCGCATCCGGGGGGCGATTCCCCTGTTCTGCGGGGTCTTCCTCGCCCTCAGCGCCGTGAAAGAGTTCTTGTGGTCGTGAGTCGAAATACAGTATTTTGATAGGCCCTATGGCTTCCCAGAAGAAAGGATCCGGCGACATCTCCATCGAGAAAATGTCCGGAGCCGATCTGCCGGAAATCATGAAGATCGAACGCGCAGCCTTCACCACGCCCTGGTCGGAAGCTCTCTTCAGGCAGGAGCTCAGGTTTTCCCTCTCGCGGAGTCTCGTGGCGAAGGTCCAGGGGGCAGCGGGACGGGAGACCGTCGGCTACATCGTATACTGGGTCATTGCCGGCGAGGTTCACGTGAACAATCTCGCCGTGAGGCCGGACGCCAGGAGAAAAGGGGTTGCGACAGGGCTCGTGGAGAAGGCGCTGCAGGGAGCCTGTGCCGAAGGGGCGACCTGTTGCACCCTTGAAGTCCGTCTGTCGAATGAAGCCGCACGGCGGCTCTACGAAAAATTCGGTTTCACCGTCCGTGGCGTGCGCCGCCGGTATTACGTCGAGAGCGGCGAGGATGCACTCATCATGTGGACGGATTTAAAGGGGGAGAGGTCTTAGGGTTCATGTCCGGGTCCGGGAAGTTTCATATCGGTCGGGTTCTGTCAAACAGGAAACTGGCGGAGGGTCATTACCGGATGGGCATCGCTGTGCCTGCGGCGTTCCCGGAAGCCGCTCCGGGGCAGTTCGTCCTCATCCGCGTGAAGGATCGGTCGTTCCCTTTCCTGGGGAGGCCGCTGGGCGTCTACGCGCAGGAGAGGGGGCCCGGTGGAAGCCGGCTTGAAATCCTTTACAGGGTTGCCGGCCGGGGGACCGGGGTATTGTCCCTGCTCAAAAAGGGCGACGCGCTCGAGGTCCTGGGGCCGCTGGGGCAGGGTTTCAAAGCGGTCCGGGGCCGCGACAGGGTCGTGATGATCGCGGGGGGAATCGGCATTGCGCCCCTCACGCCCCTGGCGCGAAGGCTCTGCGCGAAGCTTCCCGCGAGAGCCACTTTGGATTTCTATTACGGTGCGGAACGGGCTGATTTTCTCGTCGGTCTCGGGACACTCCGAGACACCTGCCGTTCGATCAGAATAGCAACCGATGACGGGAGCCGGGGGTTCAGGGGCCCTGTGACGGATCTCTTCGCCGGCGATCTGAAGAATTACCCGCCTGCGCGTACGGTGGTCTACGCCTGCGGCCCCCGGGCCATGCTGAAAAGGATCAGTGAACTTCTCGCAGGCAGTCCCATCCGCTGCCAGGTCTCGGTGGAAGAGCGGATGGCCTGCGGTGTGGGGGCATGCCTCGGGTGCGTCGTTGAGACGAAGGATGAGAGGAAACCCTACAAGCGGGTCTGCAAGGAAGGCCCCGTCTTTGATTTGAATGAAATCGTCTGGAGATAGGCTGTGGCAAAACGGAAACCCCGCATGGAAGTTTCCATCGGGCCGATGACGCTGAAAAACCCGGTAATGACGGCCTCGGGGACCTTCGGTTACGGCGAGGAGTACGCCCCTTATGTCGACCTGAACCGGCTGGGGGCGATCATCGTCAAGGGGATTTCCCTCGAGCCGCGGGCCGGCAATCCGCCCCCCCGGATCATGGAGACCGAGGGGGGAATGCTCAACGTCATCGGACTCGAGAATGTCGGCGTCTTTTCCTTCATCAGCGAAAAACTCCCCTTTCTTAAAAGATACAATGTCCCCGTCATCGTCAACATCTTCGGTGAGAGTCTGGAGGAATACCGGCGGGTCGCCGAGATCCTCGGGCGGACCGCAGGCATCCACGCTCTGGAGGTGAACGTCTCCTGTCCGAACGTCGACCGGGGCGGGATCGCCTTTGGCTGCGACCCCGATCTGTGCTACGAGATAACGAGGACGATCAAGGCCGTGACGGACCTTCCCGTGATCCTGAAGCTGACCCCCAATGTGACGGACATTGCCGAACTCGCCTTGCGTTGCGAGGCCGGGGGCGCCGATGCGGTGTCGCTGATCAACACCCTGAAGGGGATGACGGTGGATATCGAAAAGAGGACTCCCCACCTGAGTCGCGTTACGGGCGGCTTTTCCGGTCCCGCCGTCAAACCCGTCGCTCTGGGGATGGTCTGGGAGGTCGTGAAGAGGGTCTCCATACCGGTGATCGGAATCGGCGGCATCATGACGGCGGAGGACGCCCTGGCCTTCCTGATCGTGGGGGCAAGGGCCGTGCAGGTCGGGACGGCGAATTTCGTGAACCCCCGTGCGACGATGGAGATTCTGGAGGGGATCGAGGCTTACCTCGCCCGCCACGGGATTCAGGACGTCAATGACCTGATCGGCTCCTTAAAAGAAAGTGGTGAGTGAAGAGTGGTGCGTGGTGAGAACAGGCCTGCGGACTGACGGCAGAAAAAACGAAATAAACGAAACAAACGAAGCAAACGATCATGTGGAAGCCGGAGAAGATATTTGAGGGCATCTACCTCATCGGGGGGCCCGATATCACCCGTTCAGACGATGCCGCGGTCTTTATCATCGACTTCAAGGGGGAACTGGTCATGATCGACGCCGGGGCGGGGAGAAGCACGAAGAACCTCGTCAAGAACATCGAGAAATGCGGTCTCCGGCCCGAGAAGGTGTCGCACATCATCCTCACGCACTGCCACATCGATCACATCGGTTCCGCTCCGGAATTCAGAGCGCAATTCGGCTGCAAGCTCGTCGCCCACGACCTCGACGCGGACGCCATCGAAAGGGGGGACCCCGTCCTCACGGCGGCCAACTGGTACGAGACGGAATTCCCGCCCACGCTGGTCGATGTGCGCCTGACGGCGGAGGACGAGATACTCCGCTTCGGCGGGGAGGAACTTCACTGCCTTCACACGCCCGGACACACCCCCGGTTCCCTGTCCGTTTATCTCGACCGGGGAGGCAAGCGGGTTCTCTTCGGGCAGGACATCCACGGACCCTTCATGCCCAGTTTCAGGTCGGATATCGAGGCGTGGAAAAAATCGATGCATAGACTCCTCGCTCTTGATGCGGACATTCTCTGCGAGGGTCACTTCGGTATCTTCACGTCGAAGGGGAAAGTGAAGGACTATATCATGAGCTACCTGCGAAGCTACTCATAGCTTCGCTAATTATGAGTTTTGAATGTTGAATTTTGAATTGGAAAAACAAAAATATTCATTCCAAAGTTTTACGACTCATAATTAATAACTTAAAACTCAAAACTGCAGCAGGCTCGCGAAACGCGAGCCGGATAGCTTACATGCGACCTGCCGTCATCGTTGTGGACATGCTGAAGGACACGCTGGAGGGCGATCACCGTTACGCGATCAAGCCCTTCGCCCTGGAAATCGTACCTGCCGTAAACCGCCTGACGGAAGCCGCAAGAAACCGCTCCCTGCCGGTCATCTTCGCCATGGACAGCTTTCTCAGGGGGGATTTCCTCTTCCAGGGGAGGATGAAGGAGCACTCCATCCGCGGGACGAAGGGCGCTGAAGTCACCGACCTTCTCACGCAGGGGGCCTCGGATATCTATCTTCCGAAGCGCCGGTTCAGCGCTTTTTTCAAGACGGACCTCGATCAGACGCTGCGTCTGCACGCGGTCGACACCGTCGTCATCGCGGGGATCGCGACACATGTCTGCGTCCTCACAACGGCCCTGGACGCCCTGTCCAACGATTTCCGTGCCCTCATCGTCGAGGATTGCTGCGCCAGTTTCAACAGGGAGATTCACGAAAAGACCCTTGAAATCTACCGGAAGAACCCCCTCCATCCTCTTCTGAGGATCGCCCGGCTCGACGAGTTCCTGGAAGAGCTCTAGAAACGGCTTTTCGCCGATCTCTTGGACCCCTGACCCGGTCTTCGGCCCGTGCTCGCTGCTAGAAGTTGACCTTGTCGATTCCCTTGAGCCCGAGGATCTTTCGTGCCTCGTCGGGGGTGGCGGGCTCGATGCCGAGCTCCCTGGCGATCCGCACCATCTTCGTCACCTGATCGGCATTGCTCGCGGCCATCTTCCCCTTCTCCAGGTAGAGGTTGTCCTCCAGCCCCACCCGGCAGTTGCCCCCGATGAGAAGCGACTGCGTG
>Ga0302237_1000224_pt1 | contig 59041 bp, 44 predicted proteins | sample AAG_UR_Ala_MG_FD_193530 | JGI IMG/M metagenome (GOLD analysis project Ga0302237, IMG submission 193530) | Enriched activated sludge microbial communities from anaerobic digester in WTTP, New Holstein, Wisconsin, United States - AAG_UR_Ala | ecosystem: Engineered > Bioreactor > Anaerobic >... | reverse complement strand
GGTGAGAAAGAATGAATATATATTGTTGATTCTGCTTTTTTCAGTAATGACCTCCTGCAGGGTCTCAAGGCCAATGATTGCACCTGCTTCGGGCAATGGCCTGCCGGAAATATATATTAACCAGTACCGCGATATTGCTATCAGCGAAATGAAAAGAACGGGAGTTCCGGCAAGTATAACCCTTGCACAGGGGATGGTTGAATCGGACTACGGGAGAAGTACCCTTGCCAGATTGGGGAACAATCATTTCGGGATTAAATGCCACAACGGCTGGAAGGGGCAGACAATGAGAAAGCATGACGACCGGAGGAATGAGTGCTTCAGAAAATACAACAGCGCTCTGGAATCCTATTATGATCACTCTGATTTCCTCAGATCCGGATCGCGCTACGCTTTTTTGTTCGATCTCGATCCGCTTGATTATAAGGCCTGGGCACGCGGACTCAAAAAAGCAGGTTATGCCACCAATCCCGATTATGCCAATATGCTGATCAGAAAGATTGAAGAGAACAGGCTTTACGAGTTCGACAGGGGGATTACCTCCACTGTTGCCCGGGTACAGCAGACAAAACCTCGGGAAACAGCACCTGCCAGGACCACTGAAGCAAGCACTTCCGTACCGGCTCAGTCCACTGCAACCCCGCCTGCAACACCTCCGGCCCAGACCACTTCAACACCTCCGGCCCAGGATGCTGTAACTTTTGGAGATATCATGGCCAGGGTGCCAAGGATAATGGAAAATAACAGGGTTCGTTATATTGTTGTAAGGGAGGGAGATACGCGTGAAAAGCTGGAAAAGGAATTTAAGCTCCTGAAGTTTGAACTTCCGCGCTTCAATGACCTGAGCGATGCTTTTGTTCCACAGGCGGGGCAGACTCTCTATATAGAACCGAAAAAGGACAAGGCTGCTGCCGGATTGAATTATCATACCGTACAGGCCGGTGAGACCATGCATTTTATCTCGCAGAAATACGCGGTCAGGCTCAAGAGTCTTCTTGAGATGAACCGTATTGAGACTGGACATGAACCATTGCCCGGCGATAAAATATGGCTCCGGGAAACGAAACCCGCGGAATGATATTGATAAATTGATACAAGTCCTGAACAGTCCCGTTCATTCTTCTGCAATGGAATAATCTTCAATTTTGAATCCTCTCAGAAAATCTGCGGTGCCAAGCCTTTTTTTACCTTCAAGCTGAAGACTGAGTATATTCACGAATCCTCCCCTGCAGGCAATTTTTAAAAAGCTTTTACGGTCCGTAATGATTTGTCCCGGGCTGAGATTATGTTCCTGCGTTTCCGGCCGGGCTTCATATATCTTGAAGCTTAGGGTTTTTGAATCTTTTCTGAAAGCCGACCTGGCACAGGGATAGTTAGCAAGTCCCCTGATTAGATTATGAATTCTGTGTGCTTCCATGTTCCAGTCTATTATACAGAATTCGGGAAATATCTTTGGGGCTTTAAACAATGTTTCACCGGGCATCATGAAATCCGACTGCGGTCTTGGTTTTATTGAACCGACGGCTATTCCTTCGAGAGTGTTTATTACCAGACTGGCGCCGTGTTTCATAAGCTTATCATGAAGGTCGGATGCATTTTCAAAAGGAAATACCGGTACTTCCCGGCGGAGAAGGATATTTCCGGTGTCAGTTTTTTCATCAATCAGGAATGTACTTACCCCGGTAGTCTTCTCTCCGTTGATAATAGCATGGTTTATCGGGGCTGCACCCCTGTACTGCGGGAGCAAAGAGGCATGAAGGTTAATGGTTCCTTTTGGCGGCAGTGTCCAAACCTCCCGTGGAAGCATTCTGAAAGCAACAACCACGAAGATATCGGCATTAAGACGGCGGAGTCTGTCGATAAATACCGGGCACTTCAGGTCTTCAGGCTGAAGTATGGGGAGACTGTTGGCTTCGGCAAAAAGTTTGACGGCTGATTTTTTGACTGTCATTCCGCGCCCTGCCGGTTTGTCGGGCGATGTGACTACTGCAAGCACATTGTACCCGTTCATAAGCAACGAACCGAGAGTTGCGACGGCAAATTCGGGTGTCCCCATGTACACCACTTTCAGGTTTTTCATAGATTGTATCAGACCTTAATTACAATAAATCTGCAAAATAATTCAATCCTTTGAAATGTGCTTGTAGCAGGTAAGGTTATGACCCATTTTGCTGGCCTTTGTCTCAAGGTAAAATTCATTGTACTTGTTTGCAGGTATAACCAGCGGGATGGTTTCGACTATCTGTATACCATATCCCTCAAGGCCTGCTCTTTTGACAGGGTTGTTTGATATAAGTCTTATCTTTCCGAGACCGAGTTCCCTCATGATACTGGCGCCCACGCCGTAATCCCTTTCATCTTCACCGAAACCAAGTTTAAGGTTTGCCTGGACAGTATCCATGCCTTCATCCTGCAGTTTGTAAGCCCTTATTTTGTTAAACAGGCCGATGCCCCTGCCTTCCTGATTAAGATATATCACAGCCCCTTTACCTTCAGCCTCTACCATTTCCATGGCTTTGTGGAGCTGGGCCCCGCAGTCACATCTCAATGAGTTGAAAATATCGCCGGTAAAACACGAGGAGTGGAGCCTTACCATAACCGGTTCATCCTTGGTCCATTTTCCTTTTACCAGGGCAGCATGCTCCATTTTATTGTTTTTCTGACGAAATGCTATGAACTCAAATCTGCCATATTCCGTCGGGAGTTTCACTGCATCGCCTCTTTCAATAATGGAGTCCCTTTCAAGTCGGTATTTGATAAGATCCCTGATGGCAATAATCTTTATATTGAACTTCTGTCTCAGTTTTTCAAGATCAGGGAGCCTTGCCATTGTACCGTCGTCATTCATGATCTCCACAAGGGCGCCGCCGGGTTGCAGTCCGGCCATTCTTGTCAGGTCAACAACAGCCTCGGTATGTCCGGCCCTTCTAAGCACTCCCTTCGATTTTGCCTTGAGCGGGAAAATATGACCGGGACGCCCGAGGTCAAGCGGTTTGGTTGCAGGATCAACAAGGGCCTTGATGGTCAGCGCCCTGTCCTTTGCCGAAATACCTGTAGTGGTTTCGGGCCCCAGGAGATCGACGGTAACTGTGAATTGTGTCTCGTGCAGCGAGGTGTTAACTCCAACCATAAGATCCAGTTCCAGCTCTTCGCACCTCTCCTCAGGAAGTGGTGCACAGATGAGTCCGCGGCCATGCTTGGCCATGAAATTTACAATTTCCGGTGTAATGAGTTCAGCCGAACAGATGAAATCACCTTCATTCTCCCTGTCTTCATCATCCACAACTATTACCACTTTTCCCTGACGGATGTCCTGGATGGCTTCTTCAATCGTGTTAAGCTTAATTTCCATATTTCTCAGATTTTCTTTTCTTCAACTGAATACCTGCGCCGGGTTCCGATTATAAATAACCTGTAAAGGTAATCCTTAATCATTCTGAAAAACCCTAAGTAGGTTTCAATATTCATTATTACCGAATCGCTTGATGCCTTATATGTCAGGAATATCCCGACCGGCAGAAGTATATAGGTCGATGCCCACATACCGGCCACTGTGCTTATAAGGTTTTCTTCCACAAGCTTTTCGCCCGATAGTGATATCACGTACCAGATAACAAAGAACAGGATTGAAATAACAGCCGGAGTTCCGAGTCCGCCTTTCCGGATTATTGCACCAAGCGGGGCGCCGATAAGGAAAAAGACAAGGCATGCCACGGATAGTGTGAATTTCTTGTTCCAGTTAACCTCGTAGCGCTTGATGAATTTTACATCGGCATGAAGGCTTTCTCCCTGTGTTGAGAGGTAGTTGCTGGCACTTTTTATATTGGCTATTGCTCTCGAGACCGCTGTCTTCCTTTCAATCACACTGAGCGAATCGTAAAGAAATTCAGTGTCAAAAACAGGAGCAACAGTCTTTTCCAGAATATGCTCAGGGGGGGCATTCTGATTCCTTTCGGTAAACAGGAGGGTGCGTGTAAACTCGTTGTAATTCTGATTTACTTTCGTAGTATACCTTTTATTCAGGGAGTCAATGTCGTGTGTAAGCTGGGCAATGTTTTTCATGGCGGCATTTGACTTGAACAGGTCAATCTCTGTCCTTTGCAGGTCGAAACCCGACAATGACACCACTATGGTTTGTTCCTTGAATACGTCTTTTCTGAAAGGATGCTTTTTCTCTTCTCCTCCCGGCTCTCTTTCAGGCATTTCGCTGTATGAGTATCCGTTATACATTACCATCGACATTGCAGTCTCGTCGGGAGTGACCCTCATGTAGGCAGAATCGGCATATATAACATCACTGTTTCCCCGGTTATTGCGGTGATCGTAGATGTAAACCCTGTCGAGACGGTTTGTTTCCGGGTCCTTTTCGGTTATCTTGATGCTAAATCCATCTATATCATTATTGAATGTACCGGCCTGAAGATTTATGTCCGGTCGTTTTCTCCTTATATCCTGAAGAAGCGTTCTTGCCTGCCTGTTTGCATAAGGCAACACGTTGTTAGAGAAGAAAAATGACACGACGCAGATTACGGAAATCATTATTACAAGAGGCCTCATGATTCTTCCCAGCGGAATGCCTGACGATTTGATAGCAGTTAGCTCGCTGTATTCCCCCATGTTCCCGAATGTCATGAGCGAAGCCAGAAGTATTGCAAGAGGAAGGGCCATGGGAACAAAAGTAAGGGAGAAGTTGAACAGGAGCTCAGCCATGATCTTAAGCTCCAGCCCCTTACCGGCCAGCTCATCGATGTACATCCACAGGAACTGCAATATCAGGATGATCAGTACTATGAAGAAGGTTAGTATGAGCGGACCGATAAAGGATTTTAATACGAACTTATCGAGTTTCTTCACTGCCCTTGCCTTTTAACCTGCAAAATTACTCTTTTTAAGCTAAAATGATCTGAAAAGAAATGTAAACCATTATCCGGCTTTATGTTTCTTCCCTGAGGTATGAATCTGAAAATTTATGAAATACTTCATTTTCAGGCTATGGCACAGAACCGGACACTGAAATTCTGTAAGATTTTTATACCGGAAAGCGCAATGGTGGCTGCCGGTTTTTGCTTTTGATTATTGTTTAGGGGACCGAAAGAATTAATTCTCCTGATGTATCATGCTCCCCGGGCTTCCGGATGCAGAGCGCTTTTCCCTTATCCGGCCTATGATCAGGTAAGGTACGCAAAACAAGGCATATAAAAAGCACCACAGAACAAAATTGGGTATGATCAGGATCTTTCTCATCGGGTAGATTGTTGTAATGACATTATAGTTATATAGTTATAATATAACAGATTCTCATGGAATTTATTGTCTGAGATCTATACATATCAGACCGTCAGACACCTGGATCATGGCATCCTTACCGGCCGGGGGGGGACTTTCTGAGGGAAAAGGCAGATTCATCAAAAACGGATCGCGGCAGGGCTCTGCAAAAAGAAAGCCGGTTTTCCTGCTATCCGCTTAAAGCTGTGGGCCAGCAACCGTTTGATAGCACTCTGGAGAACCGGCTCTGTCAAATATATTAATAATCAATCGGAGTTAAACAGTTAATAATCAGGTTTTTGATCAATGGTGTTTTTGGATAGATGAAAGCTTGTTATTTGAATATGAACATGCACTGCTGCCAGACCCGGGAACTGCTTTTCTGCTAGTATTGGCCTCATTATAACCGGAGATATGTATTATTAAGGAATTCCTGTCGTTTATATGAATGGGGGAGAGTACGCAATACGTATTTTTATTTAATTTGTAAGAATGCAACAAATCTATAAACGAACCAGGAGCCGGATGCTTCTTGAAATCCTGAGGGATCCCGACAGAAAATCCCTGGCACGGATATTATATGATAATCTGGATCTGCTTATCTGTTACAGGGAAATACCGGTTCATTATTTCAGCAGGTATTTGTTCAAGAAGGGGATGAACAATATCAGGGATTATGTTCCCAACGGTATTGCAATGAAAGTTGCACCGGCGCTGAATGATGCCACGGTGAAGCATGTTCTTGACAATAAGCTTTATTTCGGCTTATATTACGGGCAGTTCGGGATAAAGATGCCGGAAATACTGATATTCAATCATAGGGATCATTTTGTTTATCGCGACAGGCAGCTTGTTATCCCAGATTTCGATGATTTCAGGAAGCTTATTGAAGATGTTTTCAACGAGAATCCTGATTGTAACGGTCTTTTCATCAAGAAAACCTATTCCAGTTCCAGCGGGAGGAACATTTATTCACTTTTGCCTTCCGACCTTGAATCAAACGATAAATTGATACGGGATGTTTATTCAGGTGTTAAGGACTCGGCATTCATATTTCAGGAAAAGGTAAATCAGCATCCCGATCTTAAAAGGCTTAGTTCCGCCTCATTGAACACAATAAGGTTTGATACCTTTATCGATGATGACGGGCAGATAGAGGTTATTTCCGGTTTTCTGAAAATGAGCACAAACGAAGCTGTCGTGGACAGTGTTGTTACAGGAGGCTGCGGTGTGGGCATCGATGCAGCGACGGGTACTTTGAAACGAAACGGGTATTCGAAGATCAAAATAAGCGGGGTTGGTGTTCTGACGGAGCATCCTTTAAGCGGAATAAGCTTTGAAGGTTTTCCCGTTCCATATTACCGTGAAGCCCGGGAAATGGCCGCTAAGGCAGCATCTTTCATGCCCGGTTTAAGGCTTGTCGGCTGGGATATCGGAATAGGGGAGACCGGACCGGTTCTGATCGAGGGAAATTCAGATTACGGAATTAACTCGAATGATATGGCATACGGAGGTTATATGTCTAATGATATATTCAGGAAAGCTCTTAGTGCAGCTCTGAAACGGCAAAAGCGCAGAGCATAAACCTCATAGATCCCTCCTTTGGAGTAAGAGTGGATTAAAATAGAGTGAGAGTGAGAGCGGGAGCGAGGAGAAAAAGCACAGTAGAACAGGCTTAGTGTATGATACATTGACCGATGCAGTTATTATGACTAAGGAAGAATACGAAAACTATTAAACCTCACAGCGGACAAGGCTCTGGCGCATGAAACAAGGCGGTGGGATGCGAGTGGCTGACCAGGGGGTTGGAAGCAGTACTTACGGGTACTGCTTTTTGTGTGCAATAAAAAATGTCTTGACTTCTGATGCTTCTGTTTTTTAGTGCGGCCATAAACCTTAATTAACTATTAAAATAAGGATTACTTTGACAGACTCCCATCACAAAATTCCCTGGATATGACATGCTCCGAAGGAGCATCCATCAGCCGGCAGCTTCTCTGAAAGAGAAGGATTTTAATAACCTCCGGTGAAACCGGAGGTACGGTACCCCCACGATCGTTAAGCTCCGTAGGAGCGTGACTGCTATGGAAAATACCTTTCATCAATATTAATACCCGCCATCTGTATAAGACTTTTGTATTCCACTTCAAAAGATTTCTTTTTGTGTTGCTCCTGTTGATTACGGATAAATGTCCAGAAGATAAGATGATACAGCAGTTGACGATAGCCTGCCATAGTATTAGAATTTTGTTTAATAATACAGCGAGACGTAAGCAAGATACATGATAACCTGAAAAAATCCTGGTCTGTTCCGCCCCCCGCTAAGGCGGGGCAGGCTCTTCAGGGCTTAAAATCATATAGGGTACTTTACCCCCGGTTAGCACCGGGGGTAATTAAAATTAAGTCACATATGTGACTTCTTTGTTCAGCTGCATTGCAGCTGTTGGTGGTTGAAACTTTAATTTACTCATCAAATCCCTCTTTTGCACAACCATTTTTGTGGTTGATAATCGTAAAATTGGAAAAGATCTTTAATCGCAAAACTACATGACCTTGACATACAGAATCAGGAACAAAAGGATTACTATGAAATAATCCCATCACAAAACTACCTGGTTATGCCATGTCCGAAGGAGCATCCCCCAGCTGGCAGCTTTTTTGAAGGAGAAGGATTTCCTGGTAGTTCTTTCATCCACTTCTATAACTCCTGCAATAGAATTCATCATTTCTTGATACATTAAGAATTTTTTTAAAGAACCAACATGGTATGTAAATGATCTATAATTATCGGTCATTTTATAATAGCTAATCTCCTTTCTATTGTTCCTTCATATTTTACTCAGACCATCAACATCTTCGAGGTCACCTGTGCCAAAGATATTGACGGGATTAAAACCATTGCATATAAAAATTTCAACATTATCATTATGATTAGTTTTTGCGTTTAATTACATATAGGAATTGCTGTCAGTAGAGGGGGGAACATGATGAAATGCATCACTGCTTTTAAGGTTTATTTATTCCCATCTATAAAATCAGCGTAATCATGATAAAGAATGGTGCCATAAGCCAAAGTACCGGTTTTGATATTAAAAGTTGAGATGAAATCTATCTTACCATCAACATATGATTTGAAAAGCGAATCCGCTGTTATTTCAACTATTCTGTCAATGACGGAACAATATTCAGGATACTCAATGATTTGCCATTTTCCAACGATACTATCGGGATCGTAAGTATCTTTCTTTTCTCATCCTACGCATATTGAAAAAAACGGAAAAACAATATCGACATGTAAAATATTCATTATTAGCTTTCTCGTAATTTTTCTGTCCTGAAAAGATCAAAGTATAATTATTTTCTGAAGTTTCGCAAGTAAGAAAGAGTTAAGAAATGGTATAAAAAGAAGCATTGGAATTTTTCAGATATCTCTGAAAATCAGTATATTTAAAGTGACAAAACAATAAATAACTGATCCCAATGCTTAATAATAAAGGTACAAACATTTTCTCTGAGATTAATAGTTTTTTTTCGGAAAATGATAACAGAAAAGCAATTAATAGTATAATGGATATTGCCAGTAATCTGAAGATAAGCAGTAAATCCTTGTCGCTTGAAAGTAATGCCAACTGCAAGTTCACACGGTTACAGGTGTTCGAGCTATTGTTGGTGTTTCCTATATTCATGGTCAAAAACGCTTTTGTTATTCTGAATCCATTCTTGGTTTTAAGGCTCTTTTTCTTTGTCGCACTGACGGCAAGACTCAGACCGTTCTGGACTTCTCGCTTAATAGTGAAGAAGGTAGCCGGGCGGAAAAACCTTTCGGGATGACCAGGGAACAGCGTGGGAAGCAGTACCGCGGGGAACGTGATGAAACAGAAGCCGTACAAGAGAGAATTGAAGAGTACACCCAAAGTAAAATCCAGAAAGCTAAAGACATGGTCAGGCGGGCCATCAAAGAAGGGATACGTTTTGATTATCTTCTCTCTGACAGTTGGTTTACTTGTACAGATATCGTACGGTTTATCAAATCCAGGCATGTCAGGTGTCTTTTTCTGGGTATGATCAAGATGGCCAAAACGAAGTACCGGTTTAAAGGTAAGATGAAAAGTGCCAGGGAACTGGTGAAGCTTCTTCAATCGAGGAAGGAGATCCGCTACAGCCGGCGTCCGCGTTGTTATTACGGGCAGGCTGAAGCAGAACTCTCCGGAATAAAGGTTAAACTCTTCTTTTGCAGGCGAACAAGGAATGGAGACTGGACAGGGCTTATGACCACCAACACCAAACTTAATTTCTTTGAAGCCTATCATATTTACTCAATGAGATGGTCCATCGAAGTATTTTTCAAGGAGGCAAAGAGCCTTCTTGGCCTAGGGAAATCCCAAGCCCGGGATTTTGCCTCCCAGATTGCCAGCATCTCCATTACGGTACTACAGTACAACATCCTGGGAACAGTTAAGCGCTTTAAATCTTATGAAACCATAGGAGGACTTTTCCATGAAGCCACCGATGGAGTTATACAGCTCTTGGTAACAGATCGCATCTGGGGAATCCTTCAGGAGCTGGTCATGATCATAGCTGAGGCATTCCAGATTGACGATGAAAGAGTCATGGATACCCTCATCAAACGGAGTGAAACCTTTATGCATTTTATAAATTTTGATAAACTTGAACTCAAGCAAGTGGCCTAAATACACTTGCGAAACTTATAAAATTTATATTATCTTAGTGAACACAAAGGCCAAATGAGAAAAAGCACTTATAAGGAAGTGTACCACTTACTTGACAAGGGAGAGACTGTTTATTTGCTAAATGAATTATATGAAATAGCAATTCAATTTATTCCTGGAACAGCTAATTATATTGCAAAAATAAAAGGCGGAGAAGAATACCCTATAAATAGCGGTGCAGAGATAGTATATGAAGCATTAACAGATGCTGTTATCATGACAAAAGAAGAATACGAAAACTATTAAGCCGTTATTCATATTGCATTATGACCACTTATGACGACATAGTAAAGAAATTGCAGGAAGGCAAGACGGTTTACCTGTTGAATGAATTTTACTCAACCGCGATCAAAGTTATTCCAGGAACGACAAATTACAAGGCAAAGTATAAAGGAGGCAGGGAATACCCGATTGAAAGGAAAACCGACCTGGTGTGCGAAACCCTTGAGAATCCTGTCGAGATCACGGCTGAAGAATATGAAAGCTATTAAGCTTCTTTTTCTTACAATAAAAAGTTTCCATGTGAATTTCAACTTCACTTTTGCTTCACCACAATAAAAAAAGAGCTACAATTATTTTTGTAACTCTTTTATTTTCAGTGTAGCTAGACCGGGAATTACCTTCGGTGATTCTACGTGGGGGGGGGTGCTTTACAACAAAAAGCCTTGTTCCGCTGCGCTTCACAACGGTCTTTTAAGTTTTTCCGCATCATTGAGCGAGCTCATGCTGCTACAAAACTTAAAAGCCCTCCCGTTAACACGGGAAGGCTATTTGTTGTAGCGAGACCGGGAATTGAACCCGGGACCTCATGATTATGAATCATGCGCTCTAACCATCTGAGCTATCTCGCCTCCTGTGCCATGGATTCCGCCCTTGCGGGGGTCTTTTGGCGGGTGCAAATATATGCATCATCTGCCAAAATTCCAATATGGTTTTGAATTTTGATATTTTTTGCTATATTGCAGTTTATTAGTCATCAAACCACCTTAGATCAATGAGAATCAAGTATGAACTGGAATACACTCTCAACTGTTCCCCTAAGGTGCTCTTCTCCCGCCTAAGTACACCGGAAGGACTGGCCGAGTGGTTTGCTAACGATGTTACTATCGACGGAAATCTGTATACCTTTCATTGGGGAAAATCGAAGCATGATGCAATCCTTTCAACAGTCCGCGATAACAAGCTGGTCAGGTTTGACTGGTCCGACGAAAATCCAGACAAGGAAACCAACTACTTCGAATTCAGAATTAACGTCCACGACCTTACCGGCGATCTGGCCCTTATTATTACCGATTTTGCCGAACCTGACGAGAAGGAAGATGCCATCAACCTCTGGGACACCCAGATCAACGACCTGAAAAGAGCCCTGGGCATCTGAACCGGCTTAGTTACCGGTCATGTCTTTTTCTTTCAGATAGATTGCAGCTATCACATCTACAGTCTTTTCAACAGGTGTGAATGACATTCCTGTTTTCTTTATGATCTTGCTGTTGTCGTAGCTTATCTGCGACCAGGCTACCCTGACAATCTCCTTCGTCAGGGCTGACCTGCCTCCTGTAAGCGTCTCCAGCAGATGTGCCGCGAACATGGCGGGATATGACAGCACTTTGGGAACGCCGATAACAGGTCCCCTTACCTTAAGGCTTTTGGCAATCATCCTGAAAAAACTGCGATAATCGAGGTTTTCGGAATTTACAATGAACCTTTCTCCCGCGATATCACTGTCGGTTAGTATGATCATCGCCCTCGCGACATCATTCACGTCTACATACCCGTTGGTGCCATTGGTGTGGAATAGCAATCCCTCATCTATTTTCAGAAAAAAGGAAACCGAGCCTCTCTTCCAGTCGCCAGGTCCGAGAATTAGTGTCGGGTTGACTATCACCGCGTTAAGACCTTCTTCCATGCCTTTCCAGACTTCCCTTTCCGAAAGGTATTTGCTTATTCCGTACGGAGAGCGATGTCCTTTTTCATCCCATCCGTGATCCTCATTAACCATCACCTCGCCATCATTGGCCCCCAGGGCTGCATTTGAACTCACGTGGCAGAGCTTCCTGACTTTATTTTCCAGACAGGCCTTTACAACATTGGCAGTGCCCTGCACATTGTTATCAATAACAAGATCTTTATCCTTGTTTCCAAATGAAACCACTGCTGCACAATGATATACATTCCCTGATCCCTTCATGACCTCAGTCAGTGACGCGAGATTGCCTATGTCCGATTCAACCCATTCGAGACGACTGAGAAGTTCATTCTCCCTGCCTCCGTAATACCCTATGAGTTTCTTTATTATATCCCTGTTGCTTGTTTCGCGGTATATTGCCCTCACTTTAACGCCTTGAGAGATAAGCGCGTAAATAAGATGGCTGCCAAGCAATCCAGTCCCGCCGGTTACAAATGCCGGTTTCATTTCTGCTTCCATATAATGTAGCTTTGCTACAAATTTGGCTAAAAATGCAACAGTCAGGAAATATTTCCGGATACGATTTTGAAAACGAACCAGGAAACAGTGAGGCTTGCTGCCGGATTACCACGAGCTGAAACCAAGCCTTGCAAGTCCTTCCTTAATTTCAGGACAGCCCATGAACAGTTTCCAGAGGAGCCCCGATCTGTAATTCTCTATCATAACCACCTGAGGGCCCTGGTCGATAGCCAGGTACCTTTGAGGAAACCAGTCATCCTGCTCGCTGAATGCATCATAGAAGCCGAATTGTCCGAACAGCCTGTCTCCGTAATAGTCGTAGAAATATCTCATTGCATCAAGCGACTGTTCCGGGGTATAGGGTATTGATGAGATGGCGGCTGTTGGGGAGATAACACCCAGATCGCTGTTCTCGCCCGGGGCATGGGCAGAATAACCATTTACCGAATAGCTGGCACTAAGCCCCCAGCAATCCTTGTTGTAGCCCTTGAAGTTTTTCGGGTTGTCAACGCACCAGTTCCAGTTTATAAGCGTATGATTGGTATTGTGCTCCCAGTAATCGGCATAGTTGTCGCTTAGATTTCTTGGATCCAGTCCCAGGAAGGAATAGTGTGACCAGAACAATGGGCCTCCGTAATCCGGGGCGCCGTTGTGCTTCAGTTCCAGGGTCAGTCCGTATTTGCTTGTCTCTCCGTTTATCCCGCCGTTTCTGGCCCATCCCCTGTGGTACGCTTCAGGGCTTACCGGGTAGCTGGGAGAGGATGCGGCCAGTACATACATGATAAGGCACTCGTTGTATCCCTCGACGGCAAAGTTCATTTCCCAGTTGTAATCGGGTGACCAGTGCCAGTAAATCACATCTTCACCGCCTTTGGTAAACCAGCTCCATTCCACCTCCTTCCACAATCTGTCGATATCATCTGCAAGTGTTTTTTCATCCTCGCTGCCATCCTTGAAATATTCCCTCACTGTCAGCAGTCCCTGTATCAGGAAGGCAGTTTCGACCAGGTCGGCCCCATTGTCCTTTGTGGAAAATGGTTTCACCTTTCCCGTCTCGCCGTACATCCAGTGAGGCCAGGCACCGTGAAAGCGGTCAGCCTTTTCAAGCCAGTCAACAATGCGCCGTAAGCGGGCAAATCCTTGTTCCCTTGTTATGAACCCTCTTTCAATGCCGGTGAGGATTGCCATCACCCCGAATCCCGAGCCGCCCGATGTTACTACGTTCATGTCGTTACCGGGATATTCGCCGTCAGCATGAAAGCGTTCCCTGGCCATCCCGGAAACAGGTTCGGCACCTTCATAGAAATATTGAAATGTCCGGTACTGAACCAGTGTCATCAGCGAATCATCAGATATGGCATCATGCACCATCGTCGGTTCCTTCGGGCACGACCGCGTGAGTAAAATCAGCAAAACCGTGAAAAAGGCTATGGGCTTCATGGTATATTGGTTTAATAGTTAGGTCTTTATCCGAAGCTAAGATATTAATAAATCCGTTTCCGTACGACAATTTTTGAATTTTATCCGTATGCAAACCGGGAGTTACTTTAAATTAACATTATGACCGCTTGCAGGTATTATCAAAATAAGATTAAATTAGCGGTGCGTCATCAATCTGACTAATAAGCTGATTTATTACCAAAAATCATCGATATATGGAAAATGCAAGAAATGATACCCGCCGCGGTTTTCTGAAGAAGATCGGCGTCGGTGGTGCCATGGCTGCCCTTGGCACTGTACCGCTTCATATTCAGGCTTGTGATGCGGCTCCGCAGAAGAAATCCGGCAATAGTCTTCCGCTTAATCTGGGACTGCAGGAAGGTGTAGCTCCCGGCAAGACGCTTAGTGAGAAGCTCGATTTCATGGAAGCCAACGGAGTATATGGCCTTGAAATCGGGGGAGGGAAACTGGCAAGCCGGGTTACCGAGATTCAAAAGGCCCTTCAGAACAGGAAGATCAAGGTGTCGGCTATTTGTGCAGGTTTCCAGGGATGGCTTATTGCTGAAAATGAAGCCGACAGGAAAAAGTGCATCGACACCTCCAAGGAGATCCTTGAAGCTGCAGGCGCCCTGGGATCTTACGGTATGATACTGGTACCCGGCTTCAACGGGCAGCAGCCTTCATTACCTTTTGTGGAAGCAAGGGAAATACTTATTGAACAGCTAAAGGAGCTGGGCGAATTCGCAGTTAAGAACAATACAACTGTAATTCTTGAACCACTGAACCGTAGGGAAGCATGGTTCCTGCGCATGGTGGCCGATGCGGCATCCATTTGCCGCGATGTCGATTCACCCGGGATCACATGTATGGGCGATTTCTGGCACATGACATGGGAGGAGACCGACGACATGGGAGCCTTCCTTTCGGGACAGAAATACCTTCAGCATGTTCATATTGCAAGCCGCAAGACCAGAAGTGTACCCGGAGAGGATGCAGGAGATAATTATGTCACAGGGTTCAAGGCTCTTAAGATGATTAATTACACGCGTTATGTCAGCTTCGAATGCGGTACGAAAAGTGATAAGAACATTGTAATTCCGGCAGCATTCAAACTGCTCAGGGAACAGTGGGATATGGCATAAACACGTTATAACATTGTAATAACGGCGTTATAACATTGTTATAACATCAAAAAATGAATTTACAAATAACTATTAACCGATGAAGAAGATAATACTCCTTTCAGTCTTTATGATTTTTGTTTTTTCCTGCACTACGGAACGTCCTGTTTCCGATGCAGGAATCCCTCTGGCCGAGCATCCGCGGCCTGACTTTGAAAGATTGCCATGGCTTAACCTTAACGGTTACTGGCAGTTTGCTCCCGATTCTCTGAATGCCGGTCTGGATCAGAACTGGCAGAACAATCCTGAGTCATTTACATCAAAAATACTCGTGCCTTTTTCGTGGGCAAGCCCTATGAGCGGGATAGAGCTTCCAAAAGTAGATGTAGGCTGGTACTACAGAACTTTCAAACCCGGGAACTCTGCCGAATGGAAAAACGGCAGGATCTTCCTGATTTTCGGAGCAAGTGATTTTCACACCACGGTATGGCTAAACGGAGAATATGTCGGGGAGCACAGGGGCGGATATGTGCCTTTTGAATTCGACATCACAGCGTTTGCAAAGAAGGGTAATAATAAGCTGGTTGTCAGGGTAGAAGATGAGGAACTCGACAGCCGTCCCTCGGGCAAGCAGTATTACGGCAATGCCAAGGGAATCTGGCAGACGGTTTACCTCGAAGCAAGAAAGGATGTTCACATAAGCTCCGTCAGGTTCACTCCCGATATCGACAAGGCTGAAGTAAAGGCTGATGTCAGCATTTCCTCCCCGGCTCCCGAAGGCCTGATTTTCAGGCTCAGGGGAAAGGGTAACAGTCTCGCTTTCGAGTCGGGCATAAAGGCCGGCGATTCCACGGCCCGCTTCACAATTCCTGTCAGCGATATGAGGTTATGGAGCCTTGATGATCCCTTTCTTTACGAGGTCAACGCGTCACTTGCAAACGGCAGGGAAACCGATTCGGTAAGTACTTATTTCGGCATGAGGAAGGTATCGGCCCTCACGATACCCGGCAAGGATTTCAAGTATGTTGCTCTCAACAATGAGCCTTTATATCTTAAGATGAGTCTCGATCAGAGCTATCATCCGGAAGGCTTCTACACCTTCCCTTCCGATGCTTTCATGAAGGAGGAGATCATGCGTGCAAAGAATCTGGGATTGAATGGATTAAGAATTCATATCAAGGCGGAAATCCCGAGGAAGCTTTACTGGGCCGACAAGTACGGACTTCTGATCATGGAGGATGTTCCGAATTATTGGGGAGAGCCGACTCCTGAATCAAAAGCCAACTGGGAATACATAGCTGAGCAGGAAATTCTGAGAGACTATAATCATCCCTCGATTTTCTCGTGGGTTCTTTTCAATGAAACATGGGGTCTGTTCACCAACGACTCCATCGCGAAACGCAGGTCATACACTCCCGAAACACAGGAATGGGTAAGGTCGTGGTATCACAGGGCAAAATCGATCGATCCGACCAGGCTTGTTGAGGATAATTCACCATGTAATCTCGATCATGTCATTACCGACCTTAACACCTGGCATTCCTACAATCCTGCCAGGCAATGGGCCGACCTGCTCGATGAGATAGTGAGCAAAACTTATCCGGGATCCGATTATAACTACATTGGAGGCAATGTACAGGGCGATGAGCCCATGTTTAATTCGGAGTGCGGAGCCGTGTGGGGCTACAGCGGAAGCACCGGCGATATCGACATTACCTGGGAATATCACATAATGATGAATGAATTCAGGAAACGCCCGAAGATTGCAGGTTTCCTGTTTACCGAGTTCCATGATGTCATTAATGAATGGAACGGTTACTACCGTTTTGATCGCGGCAGGAAGGAATTCGGTCTCGATGAACTGTGTCAGGGAATGACCATGAATGACCTTCACGGCGACTTATACCTGGTGGCAGGCGACGATTTCTTCAAGAGATACAGGGGAGGCGAGACAATTCGTATACCATTGGGAATAAGCACTGTAACAAATAAAATCCCATCAGGTCTTAAAGTCGAATATTCTCTTTACGGATGGGACAGGCTGGGAGATAAGTTTGAAGTTCTAAAGGGCGAACTTCCGGCATCAGCCGAACCCTTCACCTACGTGGCACTGAATCCTGTATCGCTTAAACTGCCGGCTACCGGTTCTGTAATGATATTCTCCGGCATCCTTAAGGATGGATCGGGAAATATTCTGGCAAGGAATTTTGTACCTTTTGTAGTCGACGGCACAGAACCTCCCGGGCATAGGATTGTATCTGTCCCGGCATCGGAATATTCGGCGGCGGAATGGAGCATAAGGCATCTTGCCACCCAGAAGGGAAAGAAAGTATGGGGTATGGGTTCCGGCTTTTTCGAATATGAGTTTGCCTGGCCGAAGGATATTGCAACAGACGTCATTGAATCCCTTGAGTTCCGAGCAGAACTTGCTTCACGCTATCCGCAGGAGAAATACCTTGAGGAAGGTGTTGCCGAGGGAATCGGTATGACGATTGTCACCGACAAGGGCATAACTCCCGGATACGGACAGAACAGTTATCCGCAGACCGATGAAAAAACTCATTCTACGGAAGCCATTATCTCGGCGAATGGAAATAAAATCACAGAGCTTATCCTGGAGGATGACCCTGCTGATCACAGGGGCATTCTTTCGTGGATGAACCAGGAGCCGGGATGGGCCTGGGGCAGCCGCGACAGGAGCAAGAGATGGCTGCTTGATGAAGCCGGATCGTATGGTTATCTCGTGAAAGTTCCCCTTGGCGCAGAGGATATCAAAACGGCAGCCGAAAAAGGGAAGCTTGTCATCAGGATACAGGTAAATGAAGTTGGTTCCTCCAAAGGCGGACTTTCTGTATACGGAAAGGAATCGGGACGTTTTCTGCTCGATCCCTGCATAATAATAAAACCCGGGAAGTAGATTCCCGGGTTTAACTGAAGCATGTAAATAATAATTCCTGATCAGAGATTACATCAGGATATTCCGCGCGTACTGCACGCATGTTTTGGTTTCCTTTACGGCATTCGACCAGGGTTTGACCTCGTATTCGAGCTCAATGTCAACATAGATGGGCCACTGGTTTTTCTTCAGCAGCAGAAGTATATCTGCTATTGGAACTTCGCCCTGTCCCCATACCTGGTTGGTATTCGGCGGATCGGTATTTGGTCCGGTCTTGTCCTTGATATGAATGCTGAAGATGCGGTCTTTATATTTCTCAATAATTTCGTTCGGGTGTATTCCTGTTGAACCGAAGAAATGACCTGCATCGAAGTTCATCATCACGGCAGGGGAAACAGCCAGGAAGGGATCGTAGCTGAATCCTTCGGTCGCGAACTGATTGTGGTTGTGGAATATGGCGTACATTCCATGTTTCTCGGCTATCGGGCCAAGTTTGTTAACTGCTTCCTCACCGATTTCCTCGCATACGCCCTTGGCTCCCATAGCCTTGGCTACTTTGAACGCGTAGTCAATTTCCTCATCCGACCAGCGCGAAGGTGAGAACTTCACTATATGGACGTCTATGCCGGCATCGTCGAATAGCTTTTTGGCTTCTGCCACCTTTGCCATATCGATGTTGATCCTGAAGTTTTTAACGTCTTCATTGTATTTGGCAATTGCGGCCTGCTGTTCTTCTGTAAGCGGGGCGCGCTGGGGTGGTCCGCCCGGGGCAGGTCTTTGTGCCTGTGCCGGTGCCGGCCCTGCTGGTCTGGCTCCCGCGGGAGGAGGAGGAGGTGCCTGGCGCTGACCGCCGCCACCGCCGCCGAACATCGATCTCATGGGATTTTCGGGTATCCCGAGATACTGCTCAAGATCGGTACTCATCAGCTCGATCGAATTGATGCCGGATTCCTTGCAGTACTTGATGATGTTTTCAATTCCGGAAGGCATACTCCGCCAGCTGTAGGTAATTGCACCTATCTGGACACCTCCGAAATTTGAATTCGGCTTGTCGGATAATGCAGGAACTTTCTCGGCAGCAGGCTTTGTCTTGCAGCCATACGAGGCCGGTATCACGGCAAGTGCAGCTGCAGCAGCTGATGTGCCGAGAAACCTTCTTCTTGAAATGCCATTCTTCATTTCACTTTTGTTTTTCATATACTATCAGGTTAAGGATTGATTTATCATGACATAAAAATAAATAAAAGTTATTAACCATTGAAGTTATTTGTGTTAATAAAAATAAAAAACGGATGACTTGTTGCGGAATTTAAATATTTGAAGTAAATAGGGCGTGTAAACCTGAATCGGAAAAATATTCTCTGACATCTTAATACTATCTTACTATGAAACTGAAAACCAGCATTGTACTCGGTCTTATGATGTTTCTTCAATATTATGTCTGGGGTTCATGGTATGTCACCATGGGTACCTTTATGACAAATATTCTGGGTTCGACCGGCATTCAGATCGGTGCAGCCTACAGTGCTCTTGCCATTGCAACCATGATTTCACCATTCTTCGTTGGGATGATTGCCGACAGGTATTTTGCCGCCCAGCGTGTGATGGGCATCCTGCATGTGGTAGGAGGAGTGCTGCTGTTCATGGCATCAAGGGTAACTGAAAATGGTCCTTTTTACTGGATCATCATGCTTTATTCCCTTGCTTACATGCCCACGATAGCGCTGTCGAACAGTGTGGCCTTCAGGCAGATGAGCGATCCGGGAAAACAGTTCCCGGTAATCCGCGTTTTCGGTACAATCGGATGGGTAATTTCAGGCTTCATGATAGCATTACTCGGGATTGAACAAACACCTGGAACATTCTACATGGCTGCCGTGGTATCGGTCGGTCTGGGCCTGTTCAGCTTTTTCCTTCCCGACACACCACCTCAGGCCAGTACTCCTTCGACGGCAAAATCGCTCATGGGAGTTGATGCCTTTGTCCTGTTCAGGGACCGTCCATACCTTATATTCTTTATAGCGGCAATTTTCGTATGCATACCGCTTTCCTTCTATTTTGGCTTCGCGAACCTTTTTCTCAACCAGGCCGGGATGGAAAATGCAGCGGGCAAGATGGTGATGGGTCAGATTTCCGAAGCCCTGTTCATACTCGCGATCCCACTGCTTTTCAATAGGATAGGAGTGAAGAAAATGCTGCTTATCGGCATGACAGCCTGGATACTCAGGTATATATGCTTCGCCTTCGGCAACATGGACACGGGTGCCTGGATGCTTTATACGGGTATAATACTTCACGGGGTGTGCTATGATTTCTTCTTCGTAACAGGGTACATGTATACCGAGAAGAAATCGAACGAAAGGATAAAGAATGCCGCCCAGGGTCTGTTTACATTTGTAACTTACGGTCTTGGTATGTTCATAGGCACCTGGGTCTCGGGTTTCGTTACCACTTATTACACTGTCGAAGGTGTTTACCAGTGGAGGAGCATCTGGATGATCCCGGCATACATTGCTGTGGCGGTTCTGATTTGCTTCATCTTCTTCTTCAAGGAGAAAAAGACCATTGAAGTTGCCAGATGACAATAGTATTCTGTCAGCAAAGAACTCAAACTGCCGCGTCTGAGCCCTTACGGTCTGGAACGGCAGTTGTTTGGTGAGATTTGCAGGAATACCGGTCAGAAAAACAATCGGGTTTTCCGTGCATGTGTGGTTTTGACATATTTTTTCAATGATAACCAGTAACTGTAAGCTAATTCCATATACCATGCAATATTAACAAAACCATATCACCATGAAACTAACTTTCCTTTCAGTAATCGCCGCCGCCGTACTGATGATAATAACTCCGGCTACCGCGTCAGCACAGCTTCCGAAAGAGACGGAAGCCCAGAAAACTCAGAGAATGAAGTGGTGGACCGAAGCGCGGTTCGGCATGTTCATTCACTGGGGTCTTTATGCCCTTCCTGCCCGCCACGAGTGGGTCAAGAACCGTGAAAGGATCACAACTGAAGACTACCAGAAGTATTTCGAGGCCTTTGACCCTGATCTTTATAACCCGAAGGAATGGGCAAGGATGGCCAGGGAAGCCGGTATGAAGTATGTTGTCCTTACTTCAAAGCATCATGAGGGCTTTTGTTTGTGGGACACTAAATACACTGATTATAAGTCGACCAACACCCCGTTCGGGAGGGACATAATCCGGGAATTCGTTGACGCGTTCAGGGCTGAAGGACTGAAGGTTGGATTCTATTATTCCCTTCTTGACTGGCATCATCCCGATTTCACCATCGACAGCCGGCATCCTCAGCGCCAGGAGAATGATGCCGAATATGAACGGCTCAACAAGGGGAAGGATATGAACAGGTACAGGGAGTACATGAAGAACCAGGTGAGGGAACTTCTTACCAATTACGGAGAGATAAGCATAATGTGGTTCGATTATTCATATCCCGGTAAGAATGGCAAGGGTCGTCAGGACTGGGATTCCTGGAACCTGATGAAGCTTGCACGATCGCTTCAGCCAGGCATCATTGTCAACGACCGTCTCGATCTGAAGGATGTTGAAGGAGGCTGGGATTTTACCACTCCTGAACAGCGCAAGGTAACGAAATGGCCTGAGGAGAATGGAAAAAGAGTTGCCTGGGAGACATGCCAGACTTTTTCAGGATCGTGGGGATATTACCGTGATGAAACCACGTGGAAGAGTCCTGCCCAGCTTATAGAGCTTCTTTCCGAATCGGTTAGCAAGGGGGGCAACCTGCTGCTTAATGTCGGACCGACGGCCAGGGGTGCTTTCGACTACCGTGCCATGGAGAGGCTTGAGGCGATGGGAGAGTGGATGAAATATAACAACCGCTCAGTATACAAATGCACTGAAGCTCCTTCAGATATAGTTGCTCCGCCGAATACCCTGCTGACGTATAATCCGGAAACAAAAAGACTTTATGTCCACCTGCTTACCTATCCGATGGGATCGCTCAGGATGGAGAACATGGCAGGAAAGGTCAAATATGTTCAGTTCCTGCATGATGCCTCCGAGATTATTTTCAGCACCGGTTCCGGCGTCGACAGTAACACGATAAATCTGTCACTGCCTGTACTGAAACCGCCTGTTGAGATACCGGTGGTGGAAATATATCTAAAGTAGCCGGGGGAGGGGAGATTCACTCTTGTTTCAATCTGTCCCTTCTGCCTTGGCGGAACATGATGAGGCCATCAGAAGTCCTGCTGCTGCCATTCTTTTGGCAGTGATGCCGATATAGCTTCGGAGGTTCTGATTTTTTGTCGGAAGTTAAAGTTCCATTACCAGAATAGTGTCTATTTCATCAAAAGCACCTTCCGGGACCGATATCGCTATACCGAAGGCATCCTGCCTGTATTTAAGCTTTTCACCGCTTCCGAAGAACGTGATTTTTTTCACCTTAGCTCCGAAATCAGGGATTAGCAGATTATTGTCCTCCGGGTTCAGCACGTGTACGAACACTTTATTTCCCTTCTGTGTAGTCACTCCCCAGGCTCTCGGGCTTACCGGTCCGCCTCTTGTGCCGTAGATTGTTTCTCCGTTTTTCTCCATCCATTTGCCGATCTCCCCGAGGGTTTTGATGAATTCAGGCTGAATCCTGCCATCCGGCATGGGCCCCACGTTCAGGAGAAAATTTGAATTAAAGCCGGCGGCTTTAACCAGGTATTGGATCAGATTCTTTGTCGATTTATAATTCTTGTCCTGCAGGTTGAATCCCCACGAATTGTTCATAGTTTCACAGGTCTCGTAGGGAAGCTCTCCCATCTTTTGGTCAGGATTGAATCCTGTGGTTTTTTGTCCGGGCAGGTCTTTCTCAAACATCTGGAAATCCTCACCCGGGAAGGTTGCCAGGTGGTGGTTGCTTCCCACGAGGCACGCGGGTTGCAGCTTATGGATCAGCCCGTATGTTTTGTCAAGTCTCCAGTCAGCATCCTTTTTATCCCAGAAGCCATCGAACCATATTCCTCCGATCTCTCCGTAGTTGGTAAGCAGTTCGGTAAGCTGGCCGTCCATGTAATCGAGGTATTTGTACCAGTCGCCCTTTTCAGGTCTGCCGGCCGTGCTTCCGGTGTTTCCTCTCGGGTAATAGTCCTCCTGATACCAGTCGAGCTGAGAGTGGTAGAAGAAGAGTTTTATGCCCTGCTTTTTACATTCATCGGCAAGCATCTTTATAATATCCTTTCCGTAGGGGGTCCTGTCGACTATATCCCAGTCTGTGAGCTTTGAATCCCACATTGCAAAGCCGTCGTGGTGCTTGCTTGTAAGGGTTATATATTTCATCCCGGCAGCTTTTGCCAGGGCAACCCATTCTGCCGGATCATAACTGATGGGATTGAAGAATGCTGGCAGTTTCTGGTAGGTCTGCTTGTCGATCCTCTGGTTGTTCATAACCCATTCACCGTCGCCCAGGATGCTGTAAACACCCCAGTGGATGAACATGCCGAATTTGGCATCCTGAAACCATTCGCGTGCTTTCAGGTTTTCGGGAGAAGGCGTATAGGTGTTTTGCGCTGCTGCATTGAGCACGGCAAAAGACATTGAGATTAGGATAAGTTTCTTTAACATGTTATTTATCTTTTACATTGGGTTTAAATCTTTCGCTTACAAGTTCGGGCCATTTTATGTCGAGTTTCTCGAGTGCTTTCAGAACTGTTTCGGCAACTACATAGCTTTTCTGCCAGTTCTTGTCGGAGGGCACAATATGCCATGGGATAGTATTGCAGGTATTAAGTATCCTTTCATACACCTTCATATATTCATCCCACTTTTCTCTTACATTCCAGTCGCCGTCCTTGTGCTTCCAGTGCTTCTCCTTCATTTCTATTCTCTCCATAAGCCTTTCTTTCTGGGCATCCCTGGAAACATTCATAAAAAACTTCAGGATGACTGTTCCGTTGTTTTCAAGAAATTCTTCAAAGTCGTTTATCATCTTGTAACGTTTCTCGATGACCTCCTCAGGAATGTATTTATCTACTGAAGGGACCAGAATGTCCTCATAATGGGATCTGATGAATATTTTCAGTTCCCCTTTCCGGGGAGCCACATTGTGGACCCTCCACAGGAAGTCATGGGCATATTCCTCTTCCGTCGGTTTTTTAAAGCTGTGGATCTTAACGCCCAGGGGGTTGCAATACTTGAGCAGGCTAAGCGCGACACCGTCCTTGCCTGAGGCATCCGTGCCCTGTAGAATAACGAGCAGACTGAACTTGTTCTGGGCATACATCATATTCTGAAGTTCTCCTATCTTCTTGAGGATCTTCTTTGTTTTATCCGCGATTTTATCCTTGTCCCAATCCTGGTTTAGTGTCGGATAATCTTCAATCCTGATCTTCATATATTACTGGTTTTTCATGATTTTTCTCCGGCCGGAAACACTCAGGCCTGCTCGTGTCCTGTAAAAATGCTATCAATCAAGCACTTCCCTGAGCGATTCAAGGATAGGTTCAGCAGAGATCTTTGATCCGACTGCTCCCATCATCCATTGTTGAGGGCTTAGCCTTCCCTGTGAGAACATGCGGTCTACTTCGGAGGCCAGCTTTTTGTCCTTCAGGTAATTCTCGATCTGGAATTGTACTATGTGACCGTAAGAATAGTTGGGAAGGTACAGCGGCACGTCTATCGTGTGTGAATAGATTGCCAGCACGGGAGAATCCTGTACTCCGAATACCGGGGCGTAGTACTTGTTCCAGGTTTCGGCGGCAATGTCTATTGTCTTTTCCTTAAGCTGGGCAGCTGTTGCCCCGGGATTTTCGTAAAGCCATTTCCAGACAAGCATTTCAGTCATTCCCACTCCCATGATTTCCATCAGCGACCAGGCAGCATCGAGGATCTCCAGTTTTTCTGCTTCAGGATCATTTTCCTTTATTCCGAGAAGGAAGAGGTCTCGATGCTGGAACACGAATGCAAGGGCTTCGGTAACAGCAGTGTTGGGAACTCCCGACATGGTGTAGTAATCGACATCGTAAAGCGAAATGGTCTGTTCAACATTGTGGCCGAATTCATGGACCGCGATATTGTATCCCTTGTAATCCATACCCTTTTCGGATATTCTTGTCCTGAGATGTGATTTGGCTCCTCGCATTCCAGCGCCCCAGGCGTGTCCAGAGCCTCTGGCGGGATCGACAACTATCTTGTCAGCCAGGTATTTTGCGCGATCACTGCTCCAGCCAAGTTTTTTAAGCATTTCGGGCATGTCGGCTTTGAAAGCGTCAGGGTTGGGATACAGCGCTGAAGTTTTCGCGGTGAGCTTGTCTTCCGGATAGCTGTTTCTCGCCTTGAAGCCGTCGTACCAGATGTCATAGGGCTTAAGCTCCCTGCCAAGTCTTTCGCTGATCAGTTTCCCGAGTTTTGCAAGTTCGGGCGAACGGAGATATGAATCGAAAAGGGCTTCAATCTCTTCCTGCGAGATTTCCATTTCAGCCGAGAATTTCCTGAGTATCGCGGTGTTCATTTCGGGATTATACGGATCGGCAGCCAGGTGTGCCTTGAAGATATTCAGGACATGTTCATAGCGGGTGTCAGGTTCAGGTTCGGCTTCTGCCGGCTTCCCGTCCTTTGTAACTTTGTTGGAGAAAGGCGCCCATTCATATTCCGGGTTGTTGATCACAACCTTTGGTATTTCCTGTCTGATGATTCTCTCCATGACCTTGTAGATCATATCCTGTTTCTCAGTCCCTTTTTCGCCTTCCGCGTAGTTCGACTTGATCTCATCGCGGAGGTTCCAGTGGGAAAGCAGCACCATATCGTCGGGGAAGAGCTGGCGGCCGTCGTCGGTTCTGAGCTTTCCCATGCAGATGTTGTATTCGGAGATGTACATCTCGGCGTTGCCACTTGCCAGACCGGCAGCCTGACTGATTTCAGCCGGCACCCTTGATACGAACATATCTCCCAGCCTTGCCATGGCCCACTCTTCGCGGGTCCATGAAGGTCCCAGCTCTTCTTTTTCCGCGAGGGTGTAATAAGGGTAATTCAGAGCGATATAGAAGGCGATCTTGTTTGTATAGAAATCGTCGGACAGATGCGAGCCCGGTGAGTAGGTGCCGAACATCCTGTCTACATCGTCAATTTCGCCGGTGGCCTCATCGAGGTTCTTCCTCAGGTCGATAACGATCTCGTTGAAATTTCCGGAAAGGGATTCCAGGAAGTTGCTGATTTTGAGGAATACCTGTTTTCGCTTCGCCGGATCGGCTATGTAATTGTTCTTTACAAAATCCGAAAATTCGGCGGCAGTTCCGTCTTCCTGTCTCCACAGTGAGGCAGCATGCCGGATGCCTTTTTCGAGCAGGCGGGTATCTGCTCCGGGCATGTCGGCCGTGATGCTTCCCATTAATGTGGTAATTGTAGCATCATCTATTGCCTGCATGGCTGATCCGCTTTTTTCACCCTTTTTCTGGGGTGAACAGCCAACGGCGATGATCAGTAAAAGCATGATGTATTTCTTCATAAGTAGTAAGGGTTTATACAAATATAAGTTTTTATTCAAGAGGCCCTGTAACCTTTTCGACTTCGTGAAGTATTTCGCACGATTTTACCAGTTCCTTCATCCTGGTGTGATCGGGGTAAAGCGGTCTGTCGATATCAAGGAAATCAACATGTTTCCTGATGACGTCCTTTGCTTTCTGAACTCCTGCTCCGAAACTGTACTCCTCTTTTCTGAAATCGAGAGCCTGCGCGGCAGCCATGAATTCTATCCCGAGAATACCGTAGGCGCAGTCGAGTATCTGGTTGTTCTTGATGGCAGTGTTCATTCCCATTGATACAAAGTCTTCCTGGTCGGCCGCGGCAGGTATCGACTGAATTGATGCAGGAACCGAGAGTATCCTTTGTTCCACTATAAGGGTGTCGGCAGTGTACTGGCTCAGCATCATTCCCGAGAACATGCCGGCTCCCTTTGTAAGGAAATCCGGAAGTCCTACGCTGAGAGCCTGGTTATTAAGCCTGTTCATTCTTCTTTCCGACATCACGCTTACCATTGTTATGCATGCTCCTGCCATGTCCATTGGAACGCATACCGGGGATCCCTGGAAGTTTGCACCGGAAAGCTGGAGGTTCTTTTCCGGGAAGAAAACCGGATTGTCGCCTACTCCGTTAAGTTCAATTTCGACCTGCGATCTTGCATAGGCAAGCATGTCATGGGCTGAGCCGATTACCTGCGGTGTCGATCTCATCGAGTAGGCATCCTGTACCTTCGATTTTACCCTTCCTTCCTTAAGATCACCGCCTGTTATGCATTTGTTGATAGCATTCGCGCTTCTCACGGCTCCCTTGAATCCCCTCACCTCGTGAAGCAGCGGCGTGTAGGGTTTCATGTTGGCTTTAAGCGCCTCGAGCGACATTGATGCCGCTATTTCAGCCTGTTTGAGCCAGTTGTTGGCGTCAACAAGCCATATGGCACTCATCGCGGTCAGCATGTTCGATCCGTTGATCGTTGCAAGTCCGTCGCGTGCCTGAAGACCGGGTATCTTTATTCCGGCTTCCTTCATGGCATCGGCTCCTTCCATAAGCTTTCCCTGGTAGTAAGCTTTACCTTCGCCCATCAGAAGAAGGGCAATCTGCGACATGGGTGCCAGATCGCCTGATGCACCGACCGATCCTTTCTGGCATACATAGGGTGTAACTCCCCTGTTTAGCATCTCAACAAGGGTTTCCGTTATCTCGAGCCGGTTACCCGAGTTGCCGTGAGCATGGACATTGATTCTGCCCAGCATGGCTCCCCTGACAATTTCAAGGGAAGCCGGTTCGCCGATACCGGCTGCATGATTATACACGAGATACTTCTGGAAATCCTTTATCTGATCATCGTTAAGCACTATTTCCGAGAACTCGCCGATCCCGGTGTTCACACCGTACATTATCTCATGAGCATTTATCTTTTTTTCGAGCATTGCACGGCACTCGTTTATTCTTTTCCTTGCATCGGGATGAAGTTCCACCTTCTGCCCGTGACGAGCCACATTAACTACATCGTTGACTGTAAGGTTATTCCCTGTTATGATTAATTTTTGCATGTTGACTGTTTTTAGAAGCTTATTATTTACAAACACACCTGCCTTCAGGCAGGAGAAATATAAATCCGGTATAACAGATTGAAAATAAAATATGAAGAAATGCCGGAATGTTTCAGTAGAGGCCCGACCTGTTGATTTTAATCTTGTATTCAAGAACCCACGTGTATCCCATGGCTTTGAGTTGATATGTCAAATTTATTAAAAAGAATTTAACATTACGCCAAACCGCCGTTAGTAGCTGGTGTTCTATCTTTTTCACTTAATTACAATTTCTGCTTGTACGTCAATTCTGAAACCTCTTGTCCTTTCAAAGAATGACCTTCTTTCTGCTATATCAATTACAGTAAAACTTGGATGCTTTCTGTTACAGGCAAAAGCTTTTTTATAGCGAAAACTGGAAAGGTCGTGGTTTTCTGAAATCAATCTTATTGTATTTTCCAATTGTCCTTTTGCATCAGAAATCCACCCTCCTGTTCCTTGTTTTTTAAGTTCTACCAAATATAAACTTTCAGCAAATGTTAGCATTCCATCACAAGAACTTTCAATATCCTTAGTTCCTTCTTTAAAAACAATGATACAATTGTCGATTGCAGTAAACGAAACGTCAATTTCTTTAACATTTTTAACTATAGCTATCCATTTTGTACTGTCTGTAGTATCTGTATATGCTTTTGTTCCATTTTGATCATCACATATTCCAAACTGCTTTTCTTTTCTTGCGTCTTCTTTGCAGTCTGTTTCAAAAAAGTTTACACTCATAATTCTTGTTCAATTTCAAGTAAAGAATCAAAAAGCATATTGCTTTTTACTAATGTATCGTTAAGATAGTTTTTGTCGGAAGGTATACCGGCTATTGTTTCCAGTTTTTTAATGCTTCCATCTTTTTCATCTAACTGATAAACAACAGCATTATTGGCAGAAATCAATGAGTCTTTTGGAATTAAACTATATAATTTAGGAAGTAAGACATCTTTGTTTACTGATTTTTTAATTTCTCTTTCCAAGTATTCTCCCTGAATTGCGATACTTAAATAATTGATAATATAAGGACTATGAGTAGTTACAATAAGCTTATTGCCTTTATTCATAGAATTACATTTCAATAAACTCTGTAACATTTGCCATTGAGAAGTTGGGAAAAGGTTCTGTTCCGGCTCCTCTACAATATTTATGAAAGCTGTCTTATTAAATTTTGATGAAAGAACAGATAACGCTACCCTTTTTTGTTCGTCTGTTAAATTATTGTTGCTCCAAATATCTTCAACACCTTTTTTAAAACGTTGCAGTTCTTCACTGCTCATAGTTTCTTTATTTGTTTCACTTTGTTTTTTCACTGAATTAGCCAAATAATTTGAAACTAAATACAATGGTACAAGTGATTGAAATCCACTAGACGCTTCGGTAAGTTTTACTTTGTAGCCTTCCCCTTTTAGGTTTAAAGTATCATTCAGTCTGTCATATTCTACACCGACATTGTTAATGGGAAGATTTTCAAATCCTTTTATTTCGTTTTTTGCGTTATCAAATTCAGTCAAGAAATTTTTAAACGATTCTGATGAAAGTTTGAGTTCCTTTGGAGTTTTAACGTACGTAATAAAGTTTCTTTCCGCTGGAACATACATAATTTGCGGAAGTTGATATTCTTTATTTTGTATTTCACTAATTACTAAAGAACCATTCTCAAAGACAATGGAAAACGCATCACCCTCGTATTCAATTACAGTTTTTTCAGCACCATTAACTTTGAGGTAATTCTCAAGTCGGTGATAATTTAGATACTGATTTTTTAGTTTATTTTTTCGTTCAAACCACTTTTTATTGTAATCGCCTCTTACAAGAGCCTTTTCTATCCACGTAAAAGTAGAAATTAATTTAGCAACAGTACTTTTTCCTGAACCTTGATTTCCTATAAAGCAAGTAACCTTTTTTATGTCAATCCAACCTTCATAAGCTTCAAAGCCATTTTTAATTGGTCCAAAATTCCTTATTTTTATTCTGCTCATTTTTTTAAATGTAAGTCCAACAAATTTACATATTAATTGTACTAACTAAAAGTCTGTAAATGTCATTTTGTCCAATAAATACTTTTGGGGTAGTATGATTCTCTACGCTTGCTACCAAGTGTTAAAGAACATGCAAACCCTGAACCCTCTAACCGCCCGCCGCCCGCCACATACCGCGCCATATAACTCGTACCGTTCTTCCCGCCCGCCGCCCGCCGCTAGCCGCTAGCCGTTCCTCCCGCCCGCCGCTAGCCGTTCCTCCCGCACGACTAAGCCCCGTACATCCAATTCCCGAAAAAATTTCCCCTTCACTGTCACATTTTGCAACTATGAATCGTATATACACTATAAGCCCTTTTGACAGAAGCTGCCAGGGGCATAGTAAAAATTTGGCTTGAGAAGAAAGAGGGCGAAGGATTTTAACAACAATTAACCATGAAAACTGCACGTATCAAGTGCACAACATATAGAATTTGCTAATTTTAGAATATCAATATTAATGATGCATCAATACATTATACCGTGAAAAGGATCGTAGTTTTATTTTTATTTCTTTCTGTTGTTGCCGGATCGGGCTGCAGGCCGAAGAACAGGAGTTATGTTAAGGAAGAGGTGGAATTTTCAAAAGATGATGGCTGGCTGTTTGACGGCAAATCGCTTGAAGGGTGGAAGATAACCGAATTCGGACCTCAGGGCCCGGTTTATGTGTCGGGAGGAACAATCGTTCTCGGAATGGGTGACGGTTGCACGGGTATAACCTGGACGGAGGATTTCCCTGCCGGCAATTACGAGCTAAGCCTGGATGCCATGAGGATGGACGGGACCGACTTTTTCTGCGGAATGACCTTCCCGGTCGGGAAGGATCCGGTATCCCTGATAATAGGCGGCTGGGGCGGAACAGTAGTCGGGTTGAGCAGCATAAACGGGATGGATGCCTCGGAGAATGAAACCACCACCCTGATGCGGTTTGAGAAGAACCGCTGGTATCATATCAGGCTTAAGGTTGCTGACGGAAAAATCCTTGCCTGGATAGACGATGAACCGGTGGTTGATTTCACAGTGGGAGAAAACCATTTGTCTATTCGTCCTGAAGTTGAACTCTCCCGGCCATTCGGCATTGCATCGTGGAGAACAACGGCAGCTTTAAAAAACATAAGAATAATCAGTACTGAAGATTAATGACTCTTCATCGCATATTTATATGACCAAATCAATAAGCATAAGCCATGAACAAGTGTTTTATGTCGCTTTTTGTTGCCTTCATTAATAATATCTGAACAATGAAGGCCATTCTCAGATTATTTTTTCTGCTGCTCGTGTTTTCGGGCGGAAATCCTTTTGTTGCTGCAGGGTCTATGCCGGAAATGCCGGAAGACAGTATCGACATTCAGGTTTTATACAACGGACGTGCCTGGAGAAACCTTTTCTTAAGAATCGATGGCGACCAGTTCTTTTTCAATTCCGGATTCGTGCCGGGGACTGTGACACTTACGGGACGCGCATTTCCGGGTCAATCGCTGAGGCTTGACATCTACAACGATGAGCTTCTTATTCTCACCGACAAGCGAATAATCCTGCAACTTAACAAGGAACTGATAGACGAATTTACCCTGAATCTAGGCGGTCGCGTGTTCAGATTCCTGAATTTCAGGACCGATTCGCTCAGACCCCTCAGGGGTTTCGTCAATGTTCTGAGCCAGGGAACTGCTTCTCTGTATGTGAAATACAGCAAGCAAATCCTGATTTCGGACGATGATAGTAAACATGCATTCTCCGAGAATATAAAGGTATACCTGGAGAAGGACGGGGTAATTTTAAGAATTGTCACTCAGGGTAATTTCCTGAGGCTGTTCGGTGATAAAAAACAAGAGGTCAGGGCATATATGAAGGCCCAAAGGATAAAATTCTACAGAAATGATCCGGAAAGCATGAAACCGGCTGTTGACTATTTCAACTCACTTCAAATTTAGTACTCCGGGATGAAACAGAAGATTTTTTATCTGGCCCTTGCCCTTATGGTTTCCGGTCTTCTTTCTGCCCAGGCCGACAGAACGATCACATGGGATTACAGCGGTCAGTCGTTCGGTGAATTTGTAACATCGGCGGAGAAAGAGCTTGGCCTGAAGTTTTTCTTCAGGGATGAATGGATGACAGATATTCAGCCGGGTTTGTATCCCGGAAGGAAATCACTCGGCGATCTTCTTGATAATCTTTTCAGGGACAAGTCCTTGTTCTGGTTTATTGACGAGTGGGGAAATGTCATCATTACAAGGAATTTTGCAGTTAAGCTTCCGGAAGAAGCAGGCCGGAGTACTGACGAGGGAAATTTCATTGCCCCCGTGGAGTATTATGATTCGGATGACGAGCAAAAGCTTTCGGGAAACCTTTTTGTAGATATCGGCAATCCGGCCGATAGGTACAAATCGGGAAACGTCACCATTACCGGTTATATTATTGACCGCGACACCAGGGAAGCTGTTGCCGGAGCCACCGTGTTCGTTCAGAAACTTGCCGCGGGGGCTCTTTCCAACCAGTACGGTTTTTATTCACTGACACTGCCCCGCGGCATTCACCAGATCCGCTACAGCTTCATCGGTATGAGGGAACAGCAGGTAAACGTTAATTTATACGGGTCGGGTGAACTAGATATTGAAATGAACAGCATGCTCATTCCCCTGAAGGAGACAACTATTACAGCCGACCGGAATGTAATATTCCGCAGGTATGAGGTTGGAGTGGAGAAAGTAAATATTACTTCCTTGAAATTGCTGCCGACTTCTATGGGAGAATCTGATATAATAAAAAGTGTGCTTCTGATTCCCGGAGTGCAGTCGGTGGGAGAGGGGTCCGCCGGATTCAATGTAAGGGGAGGAAGTTCAGACCAGAACCTGATTCTGCTTTATGGGGCGCCGGTTTACAATTCATCCCATTTCTTCGGATTCTTTTCAGCAGTCAATTCCGACATCATAAGGGATGTGACGCTTTACAAGGGAGGTATTCCAGCCAGGTTTGGAGGCCGTATATCCTCGGTGCTTGATATTGTATCGAGGGACGGGAACAGGAAGGAATTCAACGGGAATGCCGGAATCAGTCCGGTGACGGCTCATCTCATGCTCGAGGGGCCGATAAAAAAGGATACAAGCTCCTATATCCTGACAGGCAGATCGACCTATTCGAACTGGGTTTTCGACCTTATCGACAATGCTGCCCTGAAGAACAGCATGGCCTCATTCTATGATGTAAACGGAAGGATAGCATGGGATGTCAACAGCAATAACAGGTTGGACATATCTTCTTACATCAGCCACGATTCATTCAGGTTCAATTCCGATACCCTGTACGCTTACGACAACAATATTGTGGCATTGAGATGGCGTCATTTTTTCAGCAAGATGTTCTTTGCTCATTTCACTGCCAACAACAGCAATTACAGCTACAATGTATCGAGCGATTCATCTCCCGAAGAAGCTTTTATACTGTCGCATAAAGTGAACAGTACCGGACTGAAGGCCGATTTCAACTGGTATCAGGGCCGGAATGAAGTCAATTTCGGAGCCGACATGACACGATATTCAATACTTCCGGGAAGCTATCAGCCGGCCGACGATTCCTCCCTGGTGATTTCCAGAAAGATTCCCGTCCAGAGGGCAGTTGAAGCGGGGTTGTATATTGATGAAAAGTACGTGGTAAATGATTTTCTGTCTGTTAACGCCGGGATCAGATACTCTTCCTTTTTTGCCGTCGGTCCTGCTACTTTCTATAACTACGATCCGCGATACCCGAGAAATCTTTCCACGGTGACCGACACCATTTCTTACGGATCAGGTAAGGTATACAAGGTTTACGGAGGTCCTGAATTCAGGCTTTCATTCAATTTCAGGACAGGTTTGCATAACTCTTTCAAGCTTAACTATAATCGCACCAGGCAATATCTTCACCTTTTGTCGAATACCACAACCATATCTCCGACCGACACCTGGAAGCTCAGTGATTATCACCTGAAGCCCCAGACAGGCGACCAGGTTGCGGCAGGATTCTACCAGATGCTGTTGAACGGTTCCCTGGAAACATCGGTGGAACTTTACTATAAGCGCATAGGGAACATGGTCGACTTCAAGAGCGGTACCGACCTTGTTATGGCAGGCAATATCGAAAAGGATCTTGTTAATGTGAGAGGTAAGGCATACGGGCTCGAAGTTTCAATGAAAAAGGAAGAAGGAAGGCTGAGATGGAGCCTTGGCTACACGTATTCCAGGACACTGGTTCAGAGTACCGGGCACTTCAGCGACGAGATTATAAACCGGGGCGAATGGTTTCCGGCCAGTTTTGACAAACCCCACGACCTTGTTGCAACCTTCAATCTTCTCTTCTCCAGGAGATTCAGTCTTTCAGCCAATTACAACTACAGTACCGGGAGGCCTGTTACATACCCGGTTGCATTTTATTACATGGGCGACATCCTGATGGTTCATTATTCCGACAGGAACAAATACAGGGTTCCCGACTACATGCGGCTTGACCTTTCCGTGAAACTAAGCGGTAGCCTTCGCTCGAACAAGATAGCCAATCCCCACTGGATCTTCTCTGTTTACAACCTCCTGGGAAGAAAGAACGTGTATTCGATCTATTTCAAGAATGAAAACAACAGGATAAACGGCTATAAGCTTTCGATCTTCGGACAGGCGATACCGTCGTTGAGCTTTAATTTTGATTTTTAGCAGAATGAGAAAAACTATAAAATATCTGTTGCTTATTCCCGTCGTGATTATTTCCGGATGCATCACCAGTTTTGTTCCGGAAATCGATGAGGATCCTTTTCTTCTTGTGGTTGAGGCTATGATTACCGACCAGCCTGAAGCCTTTGAGATCAAATTGTCAAGGTCATTGCCCCTGGGCGAAAAAGCTTCTCCTGCCACTCGTAAGAAACCTGTTACCGGAAGTATTGTTCATATCCACGATGATCTGGGTAATTCTTACGAGGCCAGGGAGTCTGCCGTTATGGGTACTTATGTGACCGATACTGCAGAATTCCGGGCAGTTGTAGGAAGGGTTTACACCTTAAGTATCATGGGAGGCAGAGATAATTATCATACTTACGAATCACTGCCGATGAAGATGTATCCTGTACCCCCGATCGACAGCCTGTATTACGAGAAAGTGCTTATCCGCGAAAAGACTCCGTATTCAAGTGCCCATGAGGGCTGCAATGTTTTCCTTAATACAGAGGACCCCTCGGGCCAGTGCAAGTTTTTCAGATGGGATTATACTGAAACATGGAAGTTCCGGCTGCCTTTTCCCGTGACAAACCATACCTGCTGGATGTCTTCAAATTCCGACAATATTATCATTAAAAGCACCTCTGTTCTGAGCGAATCCAGGATATCCGGTTTCCCGCTGAAGTTCATCTCCAATCAGACCGACAGGCTGAACGTGAGGTACAGCATTCTTGTAAACCAGTATTCACTGAATGAGGATGAATTTGCATTCTGGGAGAAGCTTCAGAATATATCGCAGGAAGTGGGCGGCCTTTATGATATAACTCCCGGAACCATTCCGGGAAATATCATTTGTGTGGACGACCCTTCCCGACAGGTGCTGGGCTATTTCAGCGTTTCGGCAAAAACTTCCAGGCGGCTTTATATCGATGATCATTTCCGCGGACTGATTAACCTTTATTCTGACTGTGTGTCAGATACTATTTTTGGCAACAGGGAGATACCCGGACTTTATACTAGAGTATGGATAATTGAGGATCGCAGCTATGAGCGACCGCCATATAAGCTGGTGACCGAAAGGAAGTTCTGCGTCGACTGCACCACCAGGGGCACATTAACTAAACCGGATTTCTGGATTGAAAAGCATGAAGAGGAAAATGAATAGCCATTCAGTCATATATAAGAGCATAGTTCTTGCATTTGCTTTGTTGTTAAGTCGCGGGCTTTTCGTCAGCGGACAGAACACTCCCGGTTTTACCGAAGCGCTTGAACGAAAATTCACGGAGTACTGCAATTCATTCCCCCGGGAGGAAATGTATGTCCATACCGACAGGGAGGAATATGTTGCCGGTGAGGATCTGTGGCTCGCGGCATATCTTTTCGACGGAAAGACCGCCACGCTGTCGGGAGGAAGCAGTCTTGCCTATATCGAGATATTGAATCCCGAGAACAGACCTGTGGTCCAGAAACGTATTCGCCTGGAAAACGGAACAGGCCCCGGCAATCTCGAACTGCCCGATTCATTGAGTACCGGGACCTACTGCTTAAGAGCCTATACCGGCTGGATGAAGAATTTTTTGCCTGACAATTGCTTCATGAAACCCGTGTATATTACAAATGCACTCAGCGGGAAGAAATACAATTCAGTCTGGCCGGCAGCGTCTCAGCCTACTGAGTCGGAAGTTCGGAACGTAACAGGAATATCCGGTCTTTACATACGGACAGGAAGGGATAGTTCGGGAAATGTTGTGATCACGGTAAATTCGACCGGAAGCTATCGTACCAAAGCCGGAAGTGCTTTGTACCTTTTTATCCGGACTCATGGGGTGATAAACATGAACAGACAGTTGAGCCTGCCGGATAATTTCACCGAGATAACAATTCCGCGTGATCAGTTGAGCCCCGGGATAAACCATATTACTCTCTTTTCACTTGCCGGAAGGCCGGTGTTTGAAAAACTGATGTACACTCCGGCGGAAGCGCCCGTTTTCCTGAATGCTGATGTTGCTTCAGTTGCCGCGACAAGACAGGAAGTAGGTGTTGAGATTGAAAACAAGTCTTCAGCAACCGGAATAAAGAAGTTAAGCATATCGGTATCTCCGGGCGGCGGCAGGTACTTTCCCGGGATTGATGATTACATGCTTTTCGGGTCGGAATTTGGAGTTATCCCGGAAAAACTTTACAAGGCTCTTGGGGAAGGCATGTCTCCCGATTCAATAGATGTTATGATGAGCGGCTTAAGGAGTTCATGGATCGACTGGAACACTGTCCTTTCATCGCGAAAGCCTGAAATCAGGTATGCCATGGAGAAAACAGCCCATTATCTTTACGGCCATCTTCTGAACAAGAGCACGCTGAAGCCTGATAGCGGGCAGGTACTCTTCCTTTCGTTTCCGGGGAAGAATGCCGGCTTCAGGTATGCCGTCACCGACAAGGATGGGTGTTTCCGCTTCAAACTGCCTGTTGATCATCATTTCAGGGATCTCGTCATTCAGCCCGAGGATAACAGCCGTGGTAACAACATAAGGCTTGAATCTCCCTTTTCTGAAAAATATCCGCCCCTGATGCCGGCGGATTCCCTGACGCCGGCCTATGAACCTCCTGCCGGTTCAAAACTGGCGATCAATTACCAGGTAACCAGGATCTATGGTTCCGATCAAGCGCCCGACACAACTGAAGCAGCCTCATTCGTAAGAGGAAAATACAGGTTTTACGGTACGCCCGATATAGAACTCGTATTGGCCGACTATATAAAACTGCCTGTAATGCATGAAGTGTTCTTTGAGCTTATGCCGGGAGTATTTATGAAAGAGAGGAAGGGCATTTATGATATTTACGTTCATGATATCGTCGACAACAGACCATATGACAGGCCTACGATTCTTTTAGTGGATGGAGTTGTTGTGAAGGATCCGGCTGTAATAGCAGGGCTCGATCCTGAGCTGGTTGAAAGGATAGATGCTGTCAAATCGAGATATTTTATTGGAGAATACCTCTTCTTTGGTCTGGTCAATGTTATTACAAAGGCCGGTGATTTCAGTGATGTACCGCTTCCTGACCAGGCAATAAGGTTTCCCTGGCAGGCTTTCGCCAGACTGAAGTCTTTCAGTGCGCCTGATTATGATGATGCAGTTTTAAAAAACAGCCGTGTTCCCGATTTCAGGAACACTCTTTACTGGAACCCGTCAGTCAGTGCGGAAAAAGAAACATCCGCCGGGGTGAAATTCTGGACTTCCGACTTCAGGGGTCCATTTGAAGTCCTGGTTCAGGGAGTTACCGAAAGGGGAGAGAGTTTCTCCTTAAGGAAAGCCATATTGGTCAGGTAAACAGGTTATTGTAATTCAGATTGGCTTTATTTTCCGGTTCCCGGGGCAGGATAGTTTTTCGATGTATCATCGAGAACCAGTATCCAGTCGAGGTTTTCTCCCGGTGTTGGGGGAAGGAAAGTCTGAGTGCCTGCATTGCTGTATTCTCCTATCCTTGTCGCTTCGCCGTTTCTCGGGTTGAACCACCACGCAGTTACCTCTTTTCCTTTTATGGCATCCATCCGGACAGAGAATTTTCTGCCTACCGGGGCATATATCATCGCGTAGCTTCCTTCCCGGTCGCGGGTTGCAACAAACCGGTATGAACCTGAACCAGGCACTGCCGAAACAATTCTATCGGCAACAATGATAGTGCTGTCGGGAACACGCGTAAGAAAGGGTCTCGACTCCATGAGCAGCCTTCCGTACATCATTTGTCCGGCGCCGGGCTGATCAATGGCTTCATACCATGGCATAAGCGGCCGGTTGACCGGGGATCGATCCGGTGTCCACATCTGCCACACGGAGTGATGCCCGTAAGTGTGTCCGAAAGCGCCGCTGAAAAGGTTCCAGTAAAGCGGACGGCGGATATCAGCAGCTGTTGAATGACTGTTGGCGTCGGGATTGAAATTGATGGGATGGTCCTCATAGAGAGGCTCCCCATCGATTACAGGCTTGACAGGCACCAGATTGTAATCATCATAAGTTGCCGCGTAGCATCCGCTGAAGCTCAGGTTGTGCCCGTTTTGTCTCATGTTGAAGTCGAGCCAGGCTTCGTTGTGAAAATACATCGACGATCCTGAACAGCCGGTGGGATGAAAAGTTATGAGATGAGCTCCACCGTCGCCTTCCCTCAGACCTTCGGCCATCGCGACCACGATCTTTCGATGAAGGTCATTTTCAACAGGTCTGTCTCCTCCGGCTATCCAGATGATGTTAGGCTGCCCGCGATATCGTTCTCCAAGAAATTTACCGTAGGCCCGGGCATTTTCAGGATTAAATATTTCGGGACCGACTCCCCATTTTTTATTCCATTTGTCGCCCCAGGTCGGCAGCAGAGCTATGAAGATTCCTTTTTCGGCAGCTTTTCCGATAACCCAGTCGACATGGGCAAAATAGGCTTCATTGGGTTTGAGGGGATCATTGTCGGTCAGTGGCTTGTTGCCTTCCATATTTGGCACGTTCAGGCCGTCAAGCTCGGCAAGCACCACGGCCTGGATAACGGTAAATCCTTTCGACCGGCGGTTCTCGAGATATTTTTCGCTTTCCTCCTTGTTCAGTCTGTGGAAGAGTTCCCAGCCCGTGTCGCCAAGATAGAAAAAGGGTGAACCGTCTTCAAAAACAAGAAATCTCCTGTTTTCCGACACCTTCAGTCTGCCATGCGAAAGATCGGCGGACTTGCCTTTCCAATTCTTTGTCTGTGCAGATAATGGCAGCTGTAAGGCCAAAAGGCATAATGCGATTATTGTTCTGATATTCATCATAATATAGTTTTCCTTTTTAAGATCTGATGCCAAATAGATTTTTAAAAATAAAATTAATAATTCAATTATCAAGATATCGACGCGGGGCACGGGGCGCAGAGCTCAGGGCACGGGGCACAGGGCACAGGGCACGGGGCACAGGGCACGGGGCACGGGGCACGGGGCACAGGGCTCAGGGCACGGGGCATTAGAAAGGACCGCGTGAGTCTTATTAGTTTATTATCTTTATACCGCTTTCACCATAAAACAAACATCATGATATTCAAAAAATGCTTTTCACATGTTCCGCTGTTTTGCGCCTTATTATGTATTATCCCCCTCATTTCATGTCAGAAAATTGGCATAGAGAACCCGAACTTCAGATACGAGATATCTCCGAAGGGAAAGAATCTTGGCTTTTACGATAAAAGCAACGGGGTCAATTATCTCTTTTCCGATACCGTATCGTATTGCGCTTACGTGGTTCGCGACGGGAAAAGAGAGCATGTTCAATCAGTGTCTTTAAATGATGACTTGCTGATTCTTGATTTCGGGAATAGCGGAGTGACTGCCAAAGTTCAGATAGAATCAGCTGATGACCATATTATTTTAAGAGTGGTGGAGGTAAGCGGAAATGTAGAATCGCTGACATTCCTGAATATTCCCCTGAAATTGGAGGCAATGCCGGAAGAATCATTTGCCGCCTGCGCCCTGTCATTGAATTTATTTACTCACGTACGTCAATTACCTGCTTTGCAGAACAATCTCTGGGCTACATGTTATCAGCGTTTTGGTATGAAAAACGCGGAAGTGGCCGTGCTGGGACTGCCTCAGCAGGAAATATTACCCACTATCCGGAAAGTGATTAAAGGAGCCGAAGATATTCCCTTTTCCGACCGGGGGGGAGCATGGGCGCGAATGGGGAAGGAAGGTTATGGCTCCTATTTGATGAATTTTGGCACATTGACTGAAGAAACGGTGGATGAGTGGATTGAAACCTGCAAAAGCTTAGGTTTCACGCAAATTGACAATCACGGTGGCGGTAGTTTTTTTGAGTTTGGCACCTTTGAGTTGAACAAACAAAAATGGCCTGACGGATGGGATTCCTTCAAACGGATCAACCGGCGCTTGCACGATGCCGGTATTTCTTCAATATTCCACACTTATGCATTTTTCATCGATAAGAACTCCATTTACGTAAGCCCTGTTCCCAGTAAAGATCTTGGTTACGCCGGCACTTTTACCCTTGCACAGCCATTGGATGAAACAGCCACTGAGGTTGTCGTCAAAGAGTCCACGGCGGATGTTTCGACCGTGACCGGCTTTCACACTGGGAATAGCGTTACCCTCCGGATTGGCGACGAATTGATAACATTTACCGGCGTCACCCAAACGGCACCCTATAAATTCACGGGGCTTGAGCGCGGGGCAAATGGAACGAAACCATCGGCTCACGATGCTGATGCAACGGTTTTTCATTTGAGCGAACGTTTCGGCAGGTTTGTTCCAGGTCCCGAAACTGAACTTTTTAACAAGATGGCACGGCGGCATGCTGAAATCATAAATTATTGTGAGTTTGACGGGATTTACCTTGACGCTATCGACGGAAGCTCGGTGCTTGCCGGCGAAGAAAACTTCTGGTATTACGGGACGAAGTTTATTTTCGAGATAGCAAAACACCTGGAGCGTCCCGTTGGGATGGAGATGAGTTCCATGGCACATCACTGGTGGCATTACCGTTCAAGGTATCAAGCCTGGGACCGACCTGTCCGCGGTTATAAAAGATTCCTGGACATCCATCTGGCTTCAATAAAAAACCCGGGTTACTTTCTTCCTGAACAAATAAAATCCAACGAATGGGAGCATGGCTTGTGGCGCGGACACGGTGCCCTGATTGATAAATATGCTTCGGCAGAGGCGAGTCAGACTATGTTGCCTCTGCATCTGGGGTGGTGGGGCAATCAAAGCTGGTCGCCCCCGCAGATAGAACCCACTTTTTTTGACGATATCGAATACCTGGGATGTAAAATGATAGCTAATAATGCCGGGTTCTCTCAATTGGGTGATGTTGATGAAAAAACCCTGGAGGAAATCCCCTTGTTTAAAAGGAGCGCGGAGATTCTAAGGCAATATGAAGAGCTGCGCCATGCCAATTATTTTAATGATTCCGTTCGGGCGCTTTTGCGTCAGGCGGGAAAAGAGTATACCTTATTCCGTGATGAGGCGGGAAAATGGAATTTTAAACCGGCTGTTTACACGAAACATAAAGTCGTTGGATTGGATCATCCTTCCGCCGGGTGGGTAGTAAACAACTCTTTCGGCACCCAGCCCCTGAAGTTGAGAATAGAGCCTCTGCTGGCCGTGAAACCCTACGACGATCCTTCCGCTATTCTCCTCACCGGTTCTTCTTCATCCGATAATTTCAATCAGGAAGCATTTGCCGATGGAGTTTCAGGGATAATCAAGCCCTCGACGGAAAAAACGCCAGACGGAGAGTCAAGCACTCAATTCTCGGCAACCAGCGCGGGAGCGATATACCCCGAAGGTTCTTATGTTAACATGGAGAAAACTTTCGCGCCCGGGCTCAACCTTAAGAACAATCAGGCATTGGGAGTATGGGTAAAGGGAGATGGCAATGGGCAGTTACTCAACCTCAGTTTACGAAGTCCCATCCATATTTCGTACGGGGCTCACGGCGATCATTTTATAAAGGTGGATTTTGACGGCTGGAGATATTTCGAACTGGTCGAAATTGAATCGTCTGAAATCAGCAATTACAGTTGGCCCGATGATTCCCGTTTTTATGTTTATGATTTATACAGGCATACTATACGGTTTGGAAACATTGACAAACTACAGTTGTGGTATAATAACCTTCCCGGGAAGGAAGAGGTCAGTTGTTTACTGGGTCCCGTCAAGGCATTGCCCACTGTTCCCATAACGATTGAAAATCCGGAAATCACCCTGAACGGGGAGAAACTGCTTATCCCGGTAAAGATGGAATCAGGAATGTATCTCGAACTCCTTTCTCCGACCGATTGCAAGCTGTACGGGTCTAAAGGTGAATTGCTGCAAGAAATTACATTGGAAAGCGAACTACCCTCTTTAGTCCCAGGAGAAAACAGGGTTTCATTTTCATGTACCGGTCCTGAAGATCTGAACACACGGGTACAGGTTACAGTAATCGGCCACGGCAAACCGCTCGATATAAAATAATCCGGCACAGCCCGTCCATAATGGCACCCCAAAACCGCTGAGCCCAGTATGGGTCGATATACCCCGTACCGCATCGCCTTCAATGGCCGATTTCCCGGATAAAATGAATTTTATTGCCGCGGATCGTCGCGTATATTTCCTTATGCTGAGTTAAGAGAAATATTTTTCCTATTTTGGTAAAGGAAAAATCAGGAACCAATAAAAACAAAAAATATGCAACTAGGATTTGTAAGCGCTATTGTGCCGGAATTGAGTTTTGAAGAGCTTATCGCTCTGGCTTCCCGACTGGGATATTCATGTGTGGAAGTATCATGCTGGCCCCTTGGAAAGGCCGAAAGAAGATACGCGGGTGTCACTCATATCGATGTCGACACTCTTGATACAGAAGGAGCCAAAAGGATACAGGACCTTTGTAGTAAAAACCGGGTCGGGATATCAGCCCTGGGCTATTATCCCAATCCGCTCGATCCTGACGAGGAGAGAAGAAAGGTGTTCGTCGATCACATAATAAAAGTTATTGACGCGGCTGCTTTGCTTGGAGTGTATAAGGTAAACACCTTCATCGGCAGGAACAAGAATCATACGGTGGATGAGAATTTCGGGATCTTCCACCGCGTATGGCCCGAGATAATCAGCCATGCAGAGGAAAAGAATGTCAGGGTAGGGATAGAGAACTGCCCGATGATATTCACGGCCGACGAATGGCCGGGTGGCAATAACCTGGCAACAACTCCCGTGATCTGGCGAAGGATGTTCAGCGAGATAAAAAGCGATTATTTCGGACTGAACTATGATCCCTCGCACCTTCTCTGGCAGCATATGGATTACATTAAGCCCATCTATGAATTCAGGGATAAAATGTTCCATATCCATCTCAAGGATGCGAAGATACACAGGGATAAACTGGATGATTTCGGGATAATGGGATATCCGCTTCAGTTTCATTCACCAAAGCTTCCCGGACTTGGTGACATAAACTGGAGCAGCTTCTTTTCCGCGCTGAATGATATAAGGTACAAAGGCCCGGTCTGCGTGGAGGTTGAAGACAGGGCTTTTGAGGAAACTCTTGAAGACAGGGAAAAATCCCTTGTACTCTGCAAAAGATATCTTGATCAGTTTGTTATCTGATCATTCAGGGTTCATAATATACGGCAACCAACCAAAAAATCCTGATCAGTCAGCATGCTGGGCAGTGATGAAAAATTTAAATGGAAGCTGGAAGATGATGCACTTGTTATAGGCAAGCCCTTAAAATTCCTGACTGGCAGGTTGTTGCATTTAAAATAGAGTTTAGGAGATGATTAATTTGTTTAGAATACATATCGTATTGCTTCTTCTTTCGGCAGTATGTGTCACTGCTTTTTCTCAAAGCAGCTCTGACGCTGAACGATCTTTCATGTACTTCGGCGACACTTCAAGAACGGGAGTCCCGTTTTCAAAAGATCCTCATGTCATAAGTTTCGGAGGGAGATATCTGATGTATTATTCGATTCAGCCATACAGGGATAAAGACCATCCCGTGTCAGGCTGGGGGATCGGTATTGCCGAAAGCCGGGATCTTGTCAACTGGCAAAAAACAGGAGAAATAATACCGGCGGCAGACTATGAATCCAAAGGATTATGTGCCCCTTGTGCAAGGGTTATAAATGGCAGGGTGCATCTTTTTTACCAGACCTATGGAAACGGCAGGAATGATGCAATATGTCATGCCTGGTCGTCAGACGGGATTAACTTTACCCGCGACAGCACCAATCCCGTCTTCAGACCGGATGGAGACTGGAACTGCGGACGGGCAATTGATGCCGAAGTCATTATGTATAAAGGCAGGTATTACCTTTATTATGCCACCAGGGATCCCGACTATAAGATACAGATGCTGGGAGTGGCAACAGCTGATGTTGATACTGATTTCAGCAGAAGCAGCTGGAAAAACCTTTCCACGAATGGCCCGATGCTCAGGCCGGAACTCCCCTGGGAAAAGGATTGCATAGAGGGTGCATCGGTCATTGAATACAAAGGGAAACTGTATATGTTCTATGCAGGTGCATATAACAATGCTCCTCAGCAGGTAGGCATCGCGGTGAGCAGCGATGGTACAACCTGGGAACGTTTGTCCGAAAGTCCGTTTCTTCCAAACGGAAAACCGGGGGAATGGAACTCGAGTGAATCGGGACATCCGCATATTTTCAAAGACGGGAAAAACAAGACATGGCTCTTTTACCAGGGAAATAACGATAATGGAAAAACATGGTTCATATCGAATGTAAGAGTATTCTGGAACAGATCGGGACCATTTCTGAAGAAGATGTAGGATTACAGGGATCGAATTTTTTTGATAGACCAACGTAGTATTAAACCGGAAAACATGAAACTGAAAAAGATTGTCAGCCTGATATTTGCAATTTTTATATCAGGGAATATGCTATTGCCGGCACAGAAGATTTATGTGTCGCCTAACGGAAATGATGCCAATCCCGGTTCTGCCGACAAACCCTTTGCAACACTTAATGCAGCAACTCTGAAAGCCAGGGAGATGAGGAAAGCCGGGGAATCAGCCCGTGCTATAGAAATACTCGTTTCGGGAGGAGAGTATTTTATGAAGCAGCCCCTTGTGCTTACGGCTGAAGACTCCGGAACCGAAAGTTCTCCTCTTGTTATCCGGGCGGAGAAGGGGGACAAGGCCATCCTCAATGGAGGAGTCCGGGTAGAAGGATGGGAGATTGTGAACCCTAAGCTCTGGAGAGCCTTTATTCCTCAGGTGGCTTACAACAATTTATATTTTGAACAGCTCTATGTGAACGGGGAAAGGGCTGTAAGGGCAAGAACACCTAATGAGGGCTTCTCAAAGGTTAGAAAAGTGGATGAGACAGTCCTGGAAAAAGGAACGGGAAGAGCCCCTGAGTTTGCCGTTCAGAAAATCGGTATCGATCCGGCTGATGCAAAACTCATAGAGAACTTCAGCGGAGAAGATTTCAGGGATGCGCTCATCATCTTCTACCACAACTGGGATAATACAAGAAAGCGCATAACGGGATTTTCCAAAGATTCCTCGTCGGTGTACACGGTAGGCGAGGGGATGAAGCCCTGGAATCCGGTGAATTCCAAATCGAGATACCTGATCGAGAACTTCCTCGGGGCTCTGGATGCTCCCGGCGAATGGTTCCTGGAACGTTCGGGATATCTTTATTACATCCCCCGCGAAGGCGAGACATTGGTGAATATCACTTTTCATATACCCCTCCTCAGGGAGTTTGTTGTCATAAGGGGTGGAGCGGGAGAAGATGCTTTGGTGAAAAACATCAGATTTGAGAACCTCGTTTTTGAAACGGCAGGCTATCTGACACCCTCCGACGGGAACGAGCCCGCCCAGGCAGCCGCCCCTGTCGATGCGGTCATCACGGCCGATTATGCCGCCAATATTGCCTTCAACAATTGTGAGATAGCCCATACCGGAACATACGCTTTCTGGTTCAGGAGGGCATGCAGCAACTGTTCCGTTACCGGCTGCTACATGCACGATCTGGGCGCGGGAGGGATAAAGATCGGCGAAACTGTGATAAGGCCTGATGAAAGCGAGATAACAAATCATATTATAGTCGATAATAACATAATCAGGGATGGCGGCCATGTATTTCCCTGTGCCGTCGGGGTGATCATTTTCAACGCGAGTGATAATAAAATAACTCACAATGAAATAGCCGACCTCCGCTATTCGGGTATATCGGTCGGCTGGGTGTGGGGTTACGCTCACAGCCCATCCAAGCGTAACGAGATCACTTACAATCATATTCATCACCTGGGCTGGGGTGAACTCTGCGACATGGGAGGGGTTTACACCCTGGGCGCTTCGGAAGGAACGATTGTCTCAAACAATCATATCCATCATGTTTATTCATTCGATTACGGAGGCTGGGGGCTTTACACCGACGAGGGCTCTTACGGCATAACAATGGAAAACAACCTGGTTTACCTGTGCAAGAATTCCGGTTTTCATCAGCACTACGGAAAGGAGAACATTATAAGGAACAATATTTTTGCATTTAACATCCGTTCGCAGCTTCAGGCAACCAGGATTGAGGAGCACAGGTCGCTGTCATTCACCGGGAATATCATCTACACCGACAGGGGAACATTGCTGAGCAGTAACTGGCATAAGTTCAATTTATTTACAGATAACAACATATACTGGGACACCCGGACAAAGGACATAATGTTCGCTGATCAGGATTTCAGGGCCTGGAAAAAATCAGGAAAGGACATTCATTCCCGGGTTGCCGATCCGATGTTTGTTGATCCCGGAAAATTCGATTTCAATTTCAGGAGAACTTCAGTCATCCGCGGGATAGGTTTCGAGCCCTTTGACTGGACAAAAGCCGGTGTTTACGGAACTAAGGAATGGAAGGAACTTGCACGCTTCGATCCCATGCTCGCGCAGAAATTTGACAGGATAATCGATGAACGTGAAAAATCGCGATATATCCCCTGATACCCGGCTACATGTTCGGCCTTCCTGCCGAAGGTGATATTTATAGACTAACATAATAATCCATTTAAAATGAGAAAGTTCGCAATCTTTTTGATTTTTGTTTCTTTTTCTGCAGCTTCAATATCCCAGACATACCCGTTTCAGGACAGGAGCCGTCCGGAAGATGAAAGAATCAGGAACCTTATCTCGCTGATGACTCTCGATGAAAAGCTTCAGTGCCTTTCAACGCGGATATCTGTACCGCGTTTGGGAGTGCAGGGTACAAGGACCATAGAAGGCCTTCACGGGCTTGCATACAGCGGGCCTGCCAACTGGGCGGTGAAAGGTCCCAGGGCATCACCGACAACAACATTTCCTCAGGCAATCGGACTCGCGCAGATGTGGGATCCGGTGATGATGAAAAAAGTGGCTGACTGGCAGGCAACTGAAGCCCGTTATCTTGCTCAGAATAAACGCTTCGGAACATCCGGCCTGGTTGTTTTTGCACCGAACGCCGATATGGGAAGGGATATCCGCTGGGGAAGAACCGAGGAGTGCTTCGGCGAGGATCCCTTTCTGAACGGGACTCTGGTTACGGCATTTGTCAGGGGACTTCAGGGAGACAACCCGGATTACTGGAAAACCGCTTCCCTTATGAAGCATTTCCTGGCAAACAGCAATGAGAACAACAGGTCATACAACAGTTCCGATTTTGACGACAGGCTGTTCAGGGAATACTATTCATACGCCTTCTGGAAAGGAGTCACCGAAGGAGGATCTCAGTGTTACATGGCAGCCTATAACAAGTATAACGGGATTCCCTGTACCGTTCATCCGGTAATCAGGGATGTAACCATGAACGACTGGGGGCTCAGGGGAATAGTCTGTACCGACGGCGGCGCCTTCGGACAGCTGATGTCAACGCATGCATATTATTCTTCTCCCGACACAGCTGCTGCCGAATGCATCAAAGCAGGGATAACGGTTTTTCTCGATAATTATATGGCGGCTATAAAGGGCGCTCTTTCAAAAAACCTTGTAAGCGAAAAGGAAATTGATGAGGCGATATACGGGAATCTCAGGATGCTCTTGAAACTGGGGCTTCTCGATCCCCCCGGGAATGATCCTTATGCCGGAATAGGAGTGACCGACACAATTGCTCCCTGGACCAAACCCGAAGCAAGGGAACTTGCACTTGAAGTAACAAGGAAATCTGTTGTGCTTATGAAGAACGAAGGCCCGATTCTTCCTCTTAATAAAGGATCGGTGAAATCGATTGCCGTGATCGGTCCGTCCGCCAACAAGGTGATATCGGACTGGTATTCCGGAACCCCGCCATACAGTGTCAGCATTTTGGAAGGCATCCGTAATTATGTTGGTGATGATGTTAAGATAAGGTTCGCGATGAGCAACAAGGCCGACTCCGCTGTGATTGCAGCCAGGGAAAGCGATGTTGCAATAGTATGCGTGGGAAATCATCCCCTAAGCTACGGGCTTGACTGGGGACAAAACCATGTTCCGAGTGATGGACGTGAAGATGTTGACAGACAAGCTATTGCACTTGAACAGGAAGACCTGGTGAAGCTGGTTTACAAGGCGAATCCGGGAACCGTGCTTGTAGTCGTTTCAAGTTTCCCATATTCGATAGGCTGGTCGAAAGAAAACATTCCTGCCATTCTCCATGTTTCGCAATCGAGCCAGGAACTTGGGAATGGCGTGGCGGATATCCTGTTCGGAAAGGAAAGTCCTTCCGGACGACTGGTTCAGACCTGGAGCGTATCGATTGACCATCTGCCTCCAATACTCGATTACAATATAAGGAACGGCCGGACATACATGTATGACAAGCATGAGCCGCTTTTCCCCTTTGGCCATGGGCTAAACTATACGACCTTCCGGTATTCGGGACTGAAAACCGACAGCCGGACAATAAGTATGGGCGGACAGGTCAATGTCAGTTTTAGTTTGCAGAACACAGGCAGTTTTGACAGTGATGAAGTGGCGCAGCTATATGTAAGTTTTCCGGGTTCCGCTATTGAGCGTCCGTTAAAAGCGCTGAAGGGATTTGTCAGGGTAAACCTGAAGAAGGGAGAATCGAAGACTGTCACGATTCCTTTGAAAGGATCGGATCTTGCATACTGGAATACGGATAAGGGGGAATGGGCGCTTGAGCCGGGAAAGATCGGCATCATGATAGGGTCATCATCGGCAGATATAAAACTCAAGGGAGAAATTATATCAAGATGATGTAAAGGGCGCAGGGAAAGTCTTGCTTGCTCCCTTCGGTCGCTGTCTATACGCTGCGCTGTCTTGCAGACTGAGGAGTGAAACGACGAAGTCTGGCTCTGCGGGATCTTGCAGGTTTCTTATAATGAAACTTTTGCGAAGACATTGAGTAAGGCGCTGAACACTTAATTATAAGCGCTTTACGCTACTGAAGCCTTGAGCCTTGAACTTTGAACCCCGAACCTCGAACTTTCACTTTGAACTTTTCACTTTTTGTTTGCATTGACATTGTAGCGTTTGCACACTTCTTCGTAGCTTAATTGTTCCAATTCTTGCTGCAAGGATTTTATATTACCCTGACTTTTCATTTGACCTCCGTCTACACTGATAAATATAAGCCGATAAGACCAATTCCCTTGGGCTCCTGTTACTTCTGTACCATCGGTAGAGGTAATGTTTATTTCACATTGGAAATAGCTTCCATTTGATGGTGCTCCAATAGCGTAATTCACCATCTTACTTCCGTATCCGAACTCAGTAAAGTCATTTGACGCTAAAAATGCGGGTAAGGTCCAAATATAATTACGAGTTGTAGTTTTGATATAACATAGCGAAACGTATTTTCCGGCCGCTATATCTTTAATTGTTTGAGTTGTAAAATTAAATTTGTCGTTGTTATGCTTAAAAAGAGCAAAATCAGGTCTATATTGTTGCCAATTTATTTGAGTGTTAAAATCAATCCACTCTGTATATTTTACATTGGCATTTCCCATAGCTCCAATATCGCCTTTATCACCTTTCGGTCCAGTAGGTCCTGCGGGTCCTTCAGGTCCTTCCGGACCTTCACATGCTACAGCTAGTACCATTATTACCGTAATAAGAACGGTAAACCATCTCGTTTTTTTTAATTTTGTTTTCATTGTTTTTCGTTTTTTGTGATTGTTAATTGTTTTTTTATGATTTTAGCTTTTGTTTAAACGTTGTAGTAATCAATAAATTATTTTGTTCAATTATAATAACCTCCGGTGTCAGGAATCACCCAATAACACACTCCTGATTTTCCGGTAACCCCGGTACTGCCAGGTGACGATAATGTCAATGAGTTTAACCAGCCTGGAGGGCTGGTCTTCCAATAGCCCCGGTTTCGCCCGGGGTAAAGGGCAGTAGCATTGGGTCCACCCTGGAAGGGTGGCCGTCAGCATTCCTCCCGAGGGGTAATTCAGGTAACACAAGGTCAAGAACCCCGCACGCCGCACGCCGCACGCCGTTACGCCGCACGCCGCACGCCGTTACGTTATAACAATGTTATAACATGTTTCGGGCTTTATTTCGGACAGTCAGCTACATGGGAAGAGACCGCAAGACACATCGCACAGGGCACAGGGCGCAGAGACTAAGAGAGGAAGAGACTGCACGACTGCAAGACCGCAAGACCGCAAGACCGCGAGACCAAGACCGCTACCGCGGTTTATCCTGGTTAGCGCTTTATGATCAGTTTCCCGGTAAGCAAGCTCTCGCCGTGTTTTACTCTCAGCATGTAAATCCCTTCCTGCCAGCCGGAGGTATTTATGATTGTTTTATTGTCTTTCAGACTGGTCTTTTTCTCTTTCAGTATCATGCCCGGGGTATATATTTCCAGTTCCCATACTGTTGCGGTCAACTCTTTATCACCCGAGCTTTGGATTTCAATGGTGACTTCACCGGAGGCAGGGTTCGGGTAAATCGACATACCCTTGGAATCATAAACTTCAATACCTGTCACGGTATAATCTCCCCATCCGCATGTATTCTGTCCCCTGGACACAACCTGGTAAAAGCCTGAATTGTAAAAGGCAATATCGGCTGTCCAACCGTAATCATACACCGAATTGCCGTTCAGTGGGTTTAGGATCCAGTTATAATCAGTGACTCCCATCGCGGGGTTGTTCGGAATAGCGTAATAAGTGGCCCACTGGTTATTCGGTGTATATGTTGGTCCGGAAATATAGCTGATCACAGGGGTGCCCGACCATACAACTTTATCTGGAAGTGTAACACTGCCACAACTCGTGACCAGTGTGGCTCTCACCCAACTGCTGCCGGAGCCGGTGGAAGAAAAAATACAGGGATTGGCTCCCTGGGCGGAGGTACGAGCGAGATTCGGGCCCTGACTCCATGTAATAGTCGCTCCTGTTGGAAGGTTGTTAACTGTAAATGAGCCGCCGGAAGAGCAGATTAACGAGGGGCCGGAGAGGTATGGACCTCTCTTGAAATATTCCCTATTGGCTAAAGAATATGGACATTTGTCGGCAGGATGTCTATACAGAGGCCATGCTCCCCATTTTGACTCGTATAGACCTGTAGCTAACTTGACCGCAGAATGATCACAATAATTACTCCATTCATAACCTGTCCATTGCCAGCAAGAACCAAACCAAACTTTTGTTGCTTCTACAACATCAACTTCTGTGTAGCTGTAATCATTCCAGTATTTATTTATATTATCAGGTGCAGGCGGAGTTGAAAAGTATGAATAACGATTAAAGACATCAAAGTCTAAATTCAGGAAAGCATTGATCCAATAATCATTACTACCTCCTTCCTTTTTGTACCATGTATAAGAATGACAATTGTATTTAGCCGTTGCAGGTCCAATTCTAGAAACTGAATCTGTCCAGCCCCTGTCACTCAGCCATTGAGCTGCCTGATTTTCTAATAATGCTACATCCCCTTCTGAATAAATTTTATAGTCTACTTGAGTACCATTTGGAGTAGTAACTTGGGCAAACAATGCTACACTCCAAAACTGAGCTATTAAAACAATAATAATATAATAATTTTTCATAATTGAATAAGTCAATCATTAGCTAAGAAGTTTTCTGCATATTGGATCAACAAATCATTGAATTCCTCTCCATTCATCCATAAATTACTATTCAGGCATAATAAGGTCTTTTGCAGGTCAGCATTATTTGTAATGGATTGAATAAAAGAATCATCACCCTCCTTGATCAAAATGACAGCTATTAAAAATGTGCCCGTTCTTCTTGTATAAGAAGGGGCAGTGTATGGTACTCCAAACTTATGTTTTTGTTTTTCAACGGCTGCTTCTAAAATCTCCCTTCTTGTCAGTGATTTACAGTTGTCCTGAAAACACTCTTGTGCCAATAAGTACTCAACTTTTGCAAAAATATAATCATTATCATCGCTAAGGCTGGAATATCCGGGCTGAAAAAGAGGGGTGAGGTTCTTATAGTAGCATATTAAATCTTCGCGCGTTTTAATACTTTCTATTTTATGTTGACCCATTTCCGAGGTTATAACCATTCTCATATTCTCATCAAGGCTAAAGTCAACCTCTATTTTGAAATTTGAAATCGTTACGATCACCTTTTCAGCAGGGTTGTGTGCTAAAACCGTTCCTTCTGGATCCTCCAGTGATGTACAGGCGGATAAAAAAGGCATAAGGCATAAGATAAGGATAATTGCTTTCATAATTTAATTCTTTTTTCTGATTCTTCTATTATTCTTTCCAGTATTTCAATGTCTTCTGTCATGAATGTTTGCTGAAACAATTGCAGGTCTGAATTGCTTTTTATTAATAGACCATCCTTTTCAAGAATACTTAGACATAATCCGGCTGTAGGAGATAAATACCATAGTGAACACATATCTTCCATTTGTTTTTTGCTCTTGTATTTCGAAATAGCTTCATTCAACAATACCCGGATATCGGTTTCGTCTAATTGCCTTACTATTACGCCATGAGATAACAGCATTTCAATACATGTGAACTGAAAACTATAAGTTCCTTTTTGCAAAGAAGTCCAATTTCTGTCAATCACTAGTGGATCCATCTTAACGTATACTTTGATCAATTCTTTTGCAGCGTCATGTCTCACAAGTAATTCATGAAATCCATTAAAGAGTCCAATTACATTGGCCAATCCTGCCTGCCGATCGCTATAAGCATTAATCATACGCCATTCCGGATAAGCAAGACAGGTTTTTACCAATTCTTCGGTTGAGATTTTCTTTATAATTTCCGATGGTATATTGTATGAATTTAACTGCTCTTCATAGCTTTTTAGATTCTTCCACTCATTTGTTCCGGGTTTTATTGGATAATCCCACCCGACATCGAGTTGTTGGGCAAGACTATCTAAGCTGAATAACAGCATTACAAAAACTATATATCTTTTCATATGATTGTTATCTATTAGATTATAAAATTTTGCCGCCATTTTTTTCGACCGTGGGAAGCGGCATTTTCCCACGGTCTGAACAGGATGCCAGCTTTAACAAGATAAAGATGCCTTTTAAAGCCGCCTGAACTGCGCAGAAGACTGTAAGCGGTTGTGTTCATAACAACTAAGTTTCTGAATAGTTTTTAAAAAAGCATCGGATGACGAAGGAATTTTAGAAATTTTTATACTATCAGGAAATTCTTCTGACCGTGTTATGCCGGTTTTGTCTTTAAGTATAACCGGTTCTCTTGCTTTTTCCCGTGAAAAGCAAAAGAGAGGTGCAGACATAAATAATGCCGGGTAAATCATTCTTTTCATGACCGTGTTATTTTTTTTTACAGGTTTCATTTATTCGAACTCCTTAAAAAAATAAACAACTATCAGAAATATAGCATAGCATACTAACTATCAACAGGCAAGTTACGAAAAAGATGACATTTCCAAATTTTTTCTTACTTCTTTCAATGCTTTCATAGCAAATCATAATTCATAATTAACCTGAAGCTTTGACTTTTAAATACACAAAGCCCGAACCGATAGCCGCTAGCCGCACGCCGCACGCCGCTAGCCGCTAGCCGCACGCCGCACGCCGCACGCCGTTCCGTTATAACAATGTTATAACATGTTTCGGACCGCATATCGCAAGTAGAGTGCCGTTTTTCCAACGTACCGCTAACAAACAAATAGTAAGTAACGTTGACATTTGCCTTATTCCAGGATGGGATCCCTCGCCTCAGTACTGCTGTATAACTGATTGTCCGCTTTGAAAAGTTTTACCGGGTCAGGCAAGGTGAGTTGCAGAACATCCCGCATCCCGGTTTCCCACGGGATGCGGGATCTCATTCTCCAGGGTGGAAGAACGGCGAGCGGCACGCGGCTTACGGCGCAGGGCACGACTTGCATGACTTATAATGTATTACAGGCGATGTGAAAACAATTGGCAATTAGCAATGAACAATTAACAATTAGTAAATGATGCAAGGCTCAGGACTAAGAGACGAAGGGTGGAAGAGACTGCAAGACTGCAAGACCGCAAGACAATGTATAATGTATTATAGGCGATGTTAAAACAATTGGCAATTATCAATGAACAATTAACAATTAGTAAATGATGCAAGGTTCAGGACTAAGAGACGATGGGAGGAAGAGACCGCACGACCGCACGACCGCAAGACCGCATGACTGCAAGACTGCACGACAATGTATAATGTATTATGTATTATAGGCGATAGATTATGTATTACTCTGAGAGGTAGTTAATACTGATTGTCGATGCCGGGTAAGAACCAGGAAAGTGCTTTTAACGAGAATCCACGACATTTATTTATAGCAGATATGTTACTGGTACGGTGAACCGCGATAGCGGTTAAAGGAAGAAACCGTGAAGCGGTTCAATTTTAATAACCTCCGGTGCAACCGGAGGTAAACTGCTCTCTATGATGTAAAGCCCTGAAGAGCCTGCCCCGCTCAAGCGGGGGGCGAAAGAACGGCACAGGGCACAGGGCGCAGAGACTAAGAGAGGAAGAGACTGCACGACTGCAAGACCGCAAGACCAGGACCGCTACCGCGGTTTATCCTGGTTAGCGCTTTATGATCAGTTTCCCGGTAAGCAAGCTCTCGCCGTGTTTTACTCTCAGCATGTAAATCCCTTCCTGCCAGCCGGAGGTATTTATGATTGTTTTATTGTCTTTCAGACTGGTCTTTTTCTCTTTCAGTATCATGCCCGGGGTATATATTTCCAGTTCCCATACTGTTGCGGTCAACTCTTTATCACCCGAGCTTTGGATTTCAATGGTGACTTCACCGGAGGCAGGGTTCGGGTAAATCGACATACCCTTTGAACCATATACTTCAATATTTGTAACGGTATAACTTCCCCATCCGCATGTATTCTGACCCCTGACCAAAAGCTGGTAATAGTCTGAATTGTAAAAGGCAATATCGGCTGTCCAACCGTAATCATACACCGAATTGCCGTTCAATGGGTTTAGGATCCAGTTATAATCAGTGACTCCCATCGCCGGGTTGTTGGGCATCGCGTAATAAGTAGCCCACTGGTTATTCGGTGTATATGTTGGTCCTGAAATATAGCTGATCACGGGGGTACCCGACCATACAACTTTATCTGGAAGTGTAACACTGCCACAACTCGTGACCAGTGTGGCTCTCACCCAACTGCTGCCGGAGCCGGTGGAAGAGAAAGTACAGGGATTGGAGCCCTGGGCGGAGGTACGAGCGAGATTCGGGCCCTGACTCCATGTAATAGTCGCTCCTGTTGGAAGGTTGTTAACTGTAAATGAGCCGCCGGAAGAGCAGACGATGGCAGGACCGGAGACATATGCAACAGCCTGAGCAACAGCCTTATATGCATTTAATCTGCCAAAACCCAACTCATTGCTTCGGCCATTTGTATAAATATATCCACCAACTCTATCTGCTGTTGCAGTAAGTATATCAAAAACTTGCCGTTGAGTTAAATTTGGATTGATAGATAGCATTAATGCTGCAACACCTGCAACTTGTGGACAGGCTGCTGATGTGCCTCCCATTCGTGATGTATATGATAAAAAATTAATACCTGCTGCAGGCAATTGCTCACCGGCAACAGGAGGATGTACCCAATCGGGATTATTAGGATAAGGATTATATCCTGTATTATTCGGAATGTCAATTGTCCATACTTCAAATGTCTCCCCCGCAATACCACCTGTTCTTCCTTGTCTTATGTATACATCAGGAGGATATGCCCTGTGTGATGGAGCAACAATATCAATCAGGTTACTTGTAGGGCTATAATCTGCTTGAAAATCATCTCTATCAGATGCACCTACTGTTAAAACACCCTGAATATTGACATTGGCAGGAAATTGTACAAAACCAGTATCACCAACAGTATGGCGAGCATTATTCCCAGCAGCAAAAACAACTAAACAACCCAAACCACCACGCCCTGTTGTAGTGGCTGTCCTAATAGCTTCTACAATAGCAGGGTGAAAATTTTGGTTAGTGGAACCATAACCCCAACTGTTTGAAATTATATGAGCTCCATTTTGGCGAGCGAAATTAATGGCAGCAGCAACACGATCAACGGCTATCCCTGTTTCGTCGGTATTGCATATTCGTATAGGCATAATCCTACAATTTGGTGCTATACCGGAAATACCTTCACCATTATTACGAGTAGCCGCAATAATACCTGCACAAGCATTTCCATGATTATTATTAGCAGTTGCCGACGGGTTATTTGGATCACCATCTGCTAAATTACTATTGTTTAAACGCACCTGACGGGTATTGGGTAAATCAGGATGATTTGGTGTAACACCTTGGTCAATTACAGCCACTATAATATTATTATTTCCCTGGGTAATAGTCCATGCTTCGGGAGCATCAATATCAGCATCATTTGCACCCCAATGACCATCAGTGAAAATTTGACCAGTATTGTTCAAATAGAATTGTCTATTAAAAAATTCATCATTGGGAATTTGGAATAATTCAACTTTTGATATAAAATTTGGTTCCGAAAATAAAACGAGTCCACTCTCCTGATAAGAAATACTTATCTCCAGAGCATCAGAATTTTCCGACACTTTAATTAATTGATAATTTTCATCAGATTTAATAACTTTTACATTATGTTTTTTATGAATTTCATTAATTTGTTTTTGTGATACATTATCATAAAACTTGACTAAAATTTCGTCTGTAATATACATCTCTAATCCAGATTCTTCTTTATATACCGGATGCATAGAAACTATATCATTTTGCCAACCCTTTTCATTTGTTAATTTGTTTCTGAATAATCTGTCTTGAGCAGTTATCACTATAGTACTGTCATCTTGCCATTCAATTTGTTTTTCTTCAATAAAAATTGGAAGACTCAAGTTTTTAAATTCTTTTCTCTTGCTATTATTATATCTTATAACAATCTTATTTTTAGAAGGTATAAGGAATATTTTTTCATTATAGGCATAATAAAATTTATCTGTTGTATTGCTTTCTTTAAAGCTATATATAATTATCAATATCCCTATGATAATTATGGCAATTACAATTTTTAATTTTATCATTTGTTTAATCTTTATTTATTAGTTAATTTTTGTATATTTTTAATAATTATCTGCCTATCTTTTACAGAGTGAGTAAATCCCCATGTATTAATAGTACCGAGGCATAATGGATAGTATTTCTCCTTTTCTGAAGAAAACCTATATTGAAATTTAATTTTATAATTTAAATATTCAGGATCTGGAAAGAGAAAACTATAAATATAATCAGCGAATAAGTACTGCGGAAAATCAAACAGAGTGTTTGGAAGGTTATAAGTAACCAAAGTATCAGCGAAGTTGTTGCAGGCAATTACGAAACCTCTACCATTTGTTAGAACTCCTCCTTCACATTGGTCAAAGCCTATAATGTAACCTTCAGTCTGTTTTATCTCGTGCTTTTCTTTTTCGCAACTAAAAGAAGTAATTCCGATTATCGCAAAAAGAATGATGATTTGTTGCAATTTTTCCATAAATATTTAGTTTAAAAAATTGTAACTATTCAGGTACCCTTTTCCTGACCAGTGATAAAGAATGTCGTCGGGCTTTCGACATCCTGTTGTAATTTTTTCAAAAATTTTTCTCATGTTGCCATCCTTGATGTCTGCCCGCTCAAGCGGGGGAACCCACGTGGCTGAAAATTACATACACGCGTGTTGTGTATTTGATACACGTGGGTTTCATATGATTGTTATCTATTAGATTATATAATTTCGCCGCCATTTTTTTCGACCGTGGGCAGCGGCATTTTCCCATGGTCTGAACAGGATGCCCGCTTTAACAAGATAAAGATGCCTTTTAAAGCCGCCTGAACTGCGCAGAAGACTGTAAGCGGTTGTGTTCATAACAACTAAGTTTCTAAATAGTTTTTAAAAAAGTATCGGATGACGAAGGAATTTTAGAAATTTTTATACTATCAGGAAATTCTTCTGACCGTGTTATGCCGGTTTTGTCTTTAAGTATAACCGGCTTTCTTGCTTTTTCCCGTGAAAAGCAAGAGTAAGGTGCAGACATAAATAATGCCGGGTAAATCATTCTTTTCATGACCGTGTTATTTTTTTTACAGGTTTCATTTATTCGAACTCCTTAAAAAAATAAACAACTATCAGAAATATAGCATACTGACTATCACCAGGCAAGTTACGAAAAAAATGACATTTCCAAATTTTTTCTTACTTTTTTCAATGCTTTCCATGAAACGCTGAACACTGAACACTAAACGCTGAACACTGAACACTAAACGCTGAACACTGAACACTAAACGCTTAACACTAAACACTTAAGCCCTTGAACTCCGATCTTTACTCATTCAACTTTTTATTTTCAACTTAAACTATTAATTTTGCGCACAAATTTTTTTGAAAGGCACAAAAAAGTATCAAATTGAAAACTAATGACTGGAAATACCGGAAGATTGCAATCAAGGTAGGGAGCAATGTGATTACTCGTGAAGACGGTTCAC
>Ga0302237_1000221_pt1 | contig 59895 bp, 73 predicted proteins | sample AAG_UR_Ala_MG_FD_193530 | JGI IMG/M metagenome (GOLD analysis project Ga0302237, IMG submission 193530) | Enriched activated sludge microbial communities from anaerobic digester in WTTP, New Holstein, Wisconsin, United States - AAG_UR_Ala | ecosystem: Engineered > Bioreactor > Anaerobic >... | reverse complement strand
GGTCGCGGTCGGGGTCGCGGTCGCGGTCGGGGTCGCGGTCGGGGTCGCGGTCGGGGTCGCGGTAATTGATCACGCAGACGACTCCTAGCGAGTCGTCGTATGGGCATCAGGAAACGGCACCAGCCAGCGCGCGACCGGCAAGCGGAAGTCTCTCCACGCCCAAGGTCGCAAGCGAGGCCAACCGAGTTCGACTCTCGGCTGCCCGCTCACCGAAAACGAAAGGACCGCCATGCTTGAACCAAATACACCAGAGGAACAAAAAGCGCTGCGACTGCTCACCGGGCTTCAGCAATCTTTCGGGTTGTGCTGTGTTGGGTCGCGCCTTTGAGGAGTTGAGATCATGTGTGAATTCGCCTCAGTAGTCGCGACGACCGACGGACCGCTTGTTCTCTACGCAGCGCCTGGAATCAAGAGTCACGGTGACGCGCGGGCAGGGTGGAAGATCAAAGGTGGCGCCGAGGTCGAATGGACCGGAGAGAATCACAACTCGCTATTGGTACGCCACGAGGACGAGCAAGTCGCGAAGACCATCAAGGCGTTGCTGGTCGAGAAGTTTGCGAACCGCTCGGCCATGCTGGCAACCATCACCGAAACGCGCGGTCTTAGTGGCGAGGTTGTTTTCTACCGTGACGGAAAGCGAATTTTCACGGTAGCAGAAGCCGGGCCGCAGGCCGAAGACCTGAACGACCTACTTGCTAAGTTACCGACGCTGCCGTATTTCAAGCCGACGGCGGAATGCTCGGAAGAAATCCTAGAGCAACTCGTCGCGGAACACCTCCACGCGCTTGGAACGTACTGCAAAGATCCTCACCAGTTTGACGAAATCGCGCTGAAGATCGTCCGAGATCCCGCCGCCAGGTACGCCGCCAGGGACGCCGCCTGGGACGCCGCCTGGGTCGCCGCCAGGGACGCCGCCAGGGTCGCCGCCAGTGACGCCGCCAGGGACGCCGCCAGGGACGCCGCCTGGGTCGCCGCCTGGGACGCCGCCTGGGTCGCCGCCAGGGACGCCGCCAGGGACGCCGCCTGGGACGCCGCCAGTGACGCCGCCTGGGACGCCGCCTGGGACGCCCAACACATGGTTGCGGATCTTCCTAATAACCTGTGGGCGCCGCTCGTCGAGATGTGGGCGCTAGGAGCCGCGCCCATAGGAATCGTTGGCGACGAGTTCGTGGTCTACGTCCCGCAGGTGTAGCCGATGACCACCACAACCCCCGCTAGAACGTCACGCCGCGGGCGGGGCGAGACTGAAGCCGCCGCGCGAATAGTCGTTGACTTTGCGGTCCTGCTAGTTCATTTTGGAAAAACCACACAATGCGAATTCGTCGCGTCTCGAAGAGTCCGACCGACCACTCCCGCCCTTGCATTGTGTGGTGCTTTGCCTGCGGTGACTGCGGAAGGTCGGACCCTTGGGGGCGCGAAGGAGTTGTTACGTGGAAGATCTACTAGATCGTCTTGTGTTCATGGCGAAAGAGATGCTCACGCCTAGCCAGCGTGCAATGGCAGCTGCGCGTCTTATGAAATGCGGAACCAAGACAAAGCAGTGTGATGTCATTTTCGCTGCGCTCAAGAGCGAGGCGAAAGGGCGTGACAGCAGGAAGAATCTCCGATGATCACGAGGCATGGACAGCGGACGGTGAAGCTCGAATCTTTGAAGCTCCCGGGCGACATCCGCGAACGAATGAAGGCGCCGCATGTGGTGGCACTAGCAGAATCGTACAAGGCAACCGGCGGACGTCCGATGAACGCGCCTTGGGTCGACAAGGAAACCGGGCGCCTTGTGGCCGGCCGCGACCGCACGGCGGCCATGATGGTGGCCGGGATCAAAGAAGCGCCGGTTGAACAGGTGAGCGGCGATCCTATTGACCTTGCCAGGGCAACCATCATCGAGAATTACCACCGCCGCCCGGACGACCGGCAGAAGCTCGCGCGTGAGCTGGCCCAACTCGAAGAGGGGAACATCGTCGAGGAAGAACTCGAACGCAATGAACCAGAGAAGGGAAAGCCAACGCACCAAGTAATATCAGGCCGCAGTGGCCAGATATTACCGACTGCGGCAAAGGCTGGCCCAGGGAAGCCGAAGACCATCAAGGCCAAGGCAATCGAGCGCGTCGCCGCGGAGTTGCACGAGACGCCGGAAACCGTGCGCCACTTGGTTCGACGGGCAGAGGCGAAAGAAAAGAAGCAGGCAAATCCGCCGAAGCCCGCACCAAAGCCGGCCAGCCCGATCAAGACGCTGGGACTAGACGTTCCTGCTGAAGTCATCGCCCGCGCCGAGAAAGAGCAAGCCCTGGTGGACAAGATCGACCGGCTAATCACTGAGATCAACCGGACATACACGGAGTACGAGACGATGCGCGGTGGGCGCAACGGCCTGCGGACCGGGCAGCATCACGCAACCGCGCTACGCGATGCCGTGACCGCGTTCAAGTCGATCCGAGGGAACCGACCGGCCAGTGTTTGCCCACACTGCAAGCTATGGCCCGAGCTCCAGAAGACATGCGCCGCGTGTCGGGGCGCCGGGTTTGTTGGCGACGCTGACTTGGAGCGCGTCGAAAAGGTGTTGCTCGTCGAGGGTGACGAGGCCGGCGTGTGGGTCAATGGGAAATGGCGAACGCTCATCTCTTTGCGAGGCGACGATTTCTAATGGCCGCTCAGATGGACTTTTGGTCGGCGCCGAAGCCGTTGCCGTTGCCAACACCAGAACCTGAAATCTCCGAAGCGAAGCCTGCGCACGGGCTTCGGCCGTATCAGGAAGAGGCGGTGTCAAACGCGATCCGCGAGCTGGACGATGTGCGCTCAACCTTGATCGTGATGCCTACAGGTAGTGGCAAGACCAAGGTCATGACCGAGATCGCGCGGCGTCGCGGCCAGGACAAGATTCTGGTTCTCGCCCACAGGGACGAGTTGCTACAGCAGGCACGCGAACGGTTCGCGCGGGACTGCGGGGAGCGGGTAGGGCTGGACAAGGCCGAGGACTTCGCGGCGGACGAGCGGATCGTGGTCGGCTCAATCCAGACCGTTTCCATGCCGGCCCGTCTCGAACGGTTCAGCCCGCAACGGTTCGACACTATCATGGTGGATGAGGCCCACCACGCGCCGGCCACCACCTACCGCAAGGTTCTGGACTACTTCGGCAACGCCAAGATCGTTGGAGTGACTGCGACCCCCGACCGCGCGGACGAGAAGGCCATGGGCCAGATTTTCGACTCGGTGGCGTTTCTGTACGAGATAGAAGACGCGATCCGTGACGGCTGGCTCTGTGACGTGCGGTGTTCGCGAATCGAGATCGCTGGGCTTGACCTGTCCAGCGTCAAGACGACTGCCGGCGACTTGAACCAGGGCGACCTGGACAATGTCATGGCAATTGAGGAGGTTCTTCTTGGTGTGGCCGATGCGACGATCCGCGAAGCCGGCGACCGTCGCACGTTGCTATTCACAACGTCGGTCGCCAACGCTGACCGGTTGGCCGAGATCATGAACCGGCACCGCGAGGGGTGCGCGATGGCCGTGAACGGCAAGACGGAATTGGATGAGCGCCGAGGAATCTTGAAGGCGCACCAGGCTGGCGACTATCAGTTTCTGGTGAACTGTGCGATCACCACAGAGGGCTACGACGATCCTGCGATCTCGTGTGTGGCCATTGCCCGCCCGACGAAGAGCCGCGCTCTGTACACACAATGCGCTGGGCGCGGTCTGCGGATTTACCCAGGGAAGAAGGACTGCTTACTGCTCGACTTCTGCGGAAACAGCGGGCGCCACAAACTGGCCAGCGCGCTTGACGTTCTAGGCGGGAAATACACCGAGGAAGAGGAAGAACTTGCGCAAGAGCTGGTAAAGAAAAGCCCAGGCATGCGGGCGCGCGATGCCCTGGACGAGGCGCATGCCCAGGCCGAACGCGAGAAGCAACTGGCAGAAGAGGCCGCGCGTCGGGCAGCCATCAAGGCAAAGGCGATCTACTCAAAGCAGGACGTGAACCCGTTCGGCGTGTTCCACATGGACGTGAAGCACGAGATGGAGATCGCCGAGCGATTCGGCGGGAAGGTTGCCAGCGAAAAACAGGTCGCGTGCCTGGAGAAATTCAAGATTCCCGTGCCGTCTGGATGCACTTCTCAGCTTGCCAGCAAGCTCATCGGCGCGGCCATTGCTCGACGCAACCAGAACCTTGCCAGCTTCGGGCAACTTCGGACCTTGCAAAAGTACGGCGTCACCGAGATCAATATCGGATTCAAGCGGGCAAGCGCGGTCATCGACGCCATCGCCAAGAACCGCTGGAAGCCGCTGCCGTTTGCGCGCTTGGATGCCCTGTTGCACGGTGGAGGTGACTTTTGACCGAGCGCCAAGCGAAGGTGCGCGAAGCGTGGGGGAAGGCATACCACGAGATCGCTGAGTTCTACCCGAAGGACGTCGACCTCGTGAACACCCTGCGCGGGTTCGCTCCCGGCATGGCCGACAAGATCCAGCAGGCAGAACGCGAAGCCGAGGCCGCGTCGGTGCGGTGGATGGAAGGTGGCCCCGGAGGCGTCCAGGTGGCGATCAACCTCTGGCGCGACCTGTGGCGCGAAGCCGTCGAGCTGCTAACCCATGGATGACCACACTGGTTTCCGCATCGCCATGCAGGCGGCCGGGCTTGTTCCGCCGAAGCTGCTGATCGACGATGGACGGATCCACCGCTGCGGGGTCGATGGGAAGAAGCCGAGCAACAAGAGTGGGGCGTATCGGTTAACACCAGACGGGGAGTTCGGAGGGTTTCAGAATTGGGCCGACGGTTCAGAGTGGCGAGAATGGCGGGCCGCCAAACCGTCACAGCTCACGCCAGAGCAGCGCTGGGCGTTTCTTGAGGCACAGAGGCAGGCTGCCGACAAAGAGCGCGCAGAGCGAAGGCAGGCGCGAGAGAAGGCCCGGTGGATGTGGGGCCAGGCGAAGGAAGGACAGCACCCGTACCTCGACCGCAAAGGGATCTGCTCAAACGGTTCGCGCGTTCTGGGCGAGCTGCTGCTTGTTCCCATGCTCGACTGGGACGGGCAGATCCATTCCGTCCAGACCATCACCCAGGAAGGCGAGAAGCGATTTCTCAAGGGCGGAAAGCTCGGCGGGTGCTTCCACTGGGTGCGCATCGGTCAGCAGACCGGGCCGATCCTGTACGTGTGCGAGGGGTTCGCCACGGCTTCGACGGTCCACGCCGTAACCGGAGGCAAGCCGGTTGTGGTGGCCTTCTGCGCATCCAACCTCTTGCCGGTCGGGCGTGTTCTTCGCGAGAACCTTCCGAGAGTCGCGATCGTTTTCTGCGCAGACAACGACACGAAAACGCCTGGAAACCCAGGGGTTACGGCTGCGACTGCCGCAGCACTCGCCGTCAATGGCCGCATCGTTGTGCCTTCGGTAGACGGCGGGACCGACTTCAATGACGTGGCGAACGCGCTCGGGACGGCAGAGACGAAGAGGCAGATCGCGACCTCACAAAAACCGATCAAGACTGTTGACGAAAAAGAAGATCGGGACTACCCTCGGGTTTCCCCGCCAGGGGAAAGGTCTCCTCTTCTCTGATCCGGATCTACGTAGATACATGAGAGGAGAACGCTAGCCCATGGACACCGAAACCGAACGCCCGCGACGAGGCCGCCCGCCGATGACCGTCACGCTGACCATCGAGGAGCTGGCCACGCTGACGGGAATCACGCCGAGCGGAGTCTCGAAGCGAATCGAGCGAGGGCAGCTACTGGAAACTCCGAGACGCTACGGCCTGGTCAAGGACGTGACCGACGAACCGAAGCGCAAGCCGGCGGACCCGGTCGACCCAGCGAAGGACCGCGACGAAGTTGTCGGGGGCTTGCTCAAGCGCCTGCGAGAACCGGGAAGCGTCGAGACGCCAGAGACGGCGCTTGTCGCCGCGTACAATGCCGGAGTCGCGGCAGGAAGGAATGCACGATGAGCGTTCGCTACTTTTTCAGCCTTCCCGCGCTCCCCGACGTTGCCACCGTGGACGCCGCAGCCGACAAGCTGGGAGCGCACCGGGTCGCCGGTTATCGTGGCTTCGACGGCCTGCGCGCGTGCGTAAGCTGGTTGTGCGATCGCTGGGCGATGATTGGGTGGTGCTGTGGGAGGGGAGAAAGCCCACCGCGTGGTGGGCAGGAGGACGCAAATGACAGGGAAGAAGAAACAAGGAAGCAAGACGCGCACGCAGGTTCAGGATGATCGCAGTGTTCGGACCGCCAAGGCGGCGCTGATGGAACTGCGCCTGGCGGAACTTTCTATCCAATCCCGCAAAATGGCGGCAGAAAGCGGATTCTCCAGGCGAGAAATAGCCGAGCGGATGGGCCTGACTTCGACAAGCACCGTCCAAAGGATCCTAGGGCCTGACAGCTTCTACAACGTGACAATCGAGACGCTGTGGCGGTTCGCTATCGCCTGCGGATCCGAACTAGCGCTGGAGTTCCGCGCCACGAGTTGTCGGAGGACATCGCGCTGCAACTGCTAGACGAGGCAAGCCGGCGGGTTTAGCGGGACGCGACGGAGTTGGAACGAATCGCACAGGAGTGGAGGCCATGAAGATTTGCAACGAGTGCAAACACTACGTCGACGGCAAACAGTCCTGCGCGTGGCGTCCGGCTGGCGTTGTGCCGATGTGGCTACGGCCGGGGTACTGCAACGACTTCAACCCGTGGATTTCTCCCACGAACCAGGCCGACAAGTGCGACGTGTTTGAGGTGGTGGAAGAAAAGCAGACAGAGCAAAAGTAATAGTTGACAGTTATCTAAAGCGCGCGCAAGGTTGGCGACATGGCAAAACAAGCAGGGGTCACGCTCACGGTTCAGCAAAGAAAGCTACTGGCCGAGCACATGCGCATCGAAGGAAACGCGCAGACGGCTGCGGGCATTGGGATCAACGTCCACACGCTACGGGCTGCGGCCGGTGGGCTGACGATTCAGCGCGGGACCGCTGCGCAGATCGGGCAGTGGCTCGCAGCAAACGGGGGCAAATCATGAACCCCTGGCACATCGTCGGTCTGTGCTCGGTTCTGGCGCTGGCCGTGGCGCTTTCGTTTAGGAGGACTGGACGATGACCGCGAACAAACTGCCAGAGGTGGCGCCGTGCCCGTGCGGGAAGCAATGCGAGACCGCCGTTGCGCCATGGTGTAATGAGCTTTGGTACGTCGTAAGCCAATGCGGGTTCTCGGGTCCGCAGCGTTCGTCTGAGCGTGCCGCCATCCTGGCCTGGAACCGCCGCGCACCGGACGGGGACGCCGAGAGGCGTGGGGGTCGTGAGATTCTGAAAGAGCTGCAAGTACATGCCGAAGAATGGACGCTGATTGCCGGTGGCCGCGCTACTACGCCTGGCACCTGGTGATGGACATCAGGCGCAACCGCGGGCTGCGAAGCATTCCATTTCTGTTGTTTCTGGTGCACCGGGCGGGCAGTTGGATCAATGGGAGACTACGGCGGCTCTCTGGCGAGACACACGGGAAGGAAGCCCCATGACCACCCGAACCGAAACCGCCCTGTGCTTTCTGGCTGTACTCCTGGGCTCCTGCTCCGTTCAGTGCTGGGGCCCCGCCAGGGCAGACGAGCCGGCGCGCGTGGATGCGGCCACGGTCTGCGCAGTTCACCGGGCCGTGAGCCACCGCAAGCCGCTGCCTCCCGCGACGTGTGCCACGATAGCCCGCGCCCTGAGCGAGACGCCGGACCCGGTGCGGATGATGGCGATAGGGGTCAACGAATCGAACTTCAGGCCTCGCGCGATCAACGCTGCCCGGCCAGGTGTGTTCGATCTTGGCCTGATGCAGGTGAGGTGCGTGACTCTTGGTGCAGTCGCGGAGGAAACTGGATCCTCGTCAGCGAACACTGAGGCAACTACTACACCAATCATCCCGCGCGACCGGTGCACCAACGGGCCGGCGCGCGGGCTTTACGCCCACCAACTCCTCGACCCTGCGGTCAACATCAGAACCGCCTGGGCCGCCTACGAGATGCACGGCCGCTCGCCCGCGGGCTACAACGGGGCCACCGGGAAGCGGGCGAAGCGATACCGGCAGCGAATCGAGGCCATCGAAGCGGCGCTGATGGGACTGCCGTTCGTGGCGCCGGATAAGCGGACGCGTGAGTTGTGCAGAAGGATTCAGAAGGCTTTGAAAGGAGAACCGAGATCATGAGCATGCATCCGAACGTTTTGTTGATTGCTGTGTTGACCCCGGCCAACACGTCGAGGGCAACCATGCGAGCGATTATGGCAGAGGCATAGTGCGACAATGAGGCCGGCGACACCATTGACCCGAGCACTGGGAAGAAGTCGACGTTTCATGCAATGGGCACAAGCCTGCGAGTATTTCAACCAATGGGCATGGTTGCGGCTGAAGACAGGAAAGTTTGGCAAGCGCGGCGAAGTCCTGCCGGAGACGAAGAAAGCGAGGAAGCGAACATGACGAAACTTGATCAGCATTTTATCGACAACGGAGCATGCCAGCAGGGCCGCGAATGGGTGGCAGCGAACTGCGCGACAGCCACGGAGTGCTGGCAGAAGCTGCTGGACGCAAGCCGCGTCGATTGGGCGATCTGGTGGTACGTGCGGGATCGTGGGTTCGACAAGCGAGTCGAGTCTCTGGCTCGCCGAACTGTCCTGCGAGCGGTGCGCGTGCATGCGGCGAATGCGATGGATGCGGCGAAGCTGCCCGAGCAGGCCCGTGCGCTACGTGCAGTGCCGGACACGGCGACGTTTGCAGAGATGCGGTCCGCCTCCGCCGCCGCCGACGCCGCCGCCAGGGACGCCGCCTGGGTCGCCGCCTGGGTCGCCGCCAGGGACGCCGCCGCCGTCGCCGCCGACGCCGCCGCCGACGCCGACGCCGCCGCCAGATGGTCCGCCGCCGCCGCCGCCGACGCCGACGACGCCGACGTCGCCGCCAGTGAGGCCGCCGCCGCCGCCGACGCCGCCGCCAGATGGTCCGCCGCCGCCGCCGCCGCCGCCGCCGCCAGATGGTCCGCCGCCGCCGCCGCCGCCGCCGCCGAGCGGAAACAGCAGATCGCCGATATCCGAGAGCTGCTGAAATGTCCCTGGACGGAGGAGACCCCATGACCGCGGCGTGCACGAACCCGAATTGCGGCATCACCCTGGCACCAGGGGCGGAGAGGTGCTGGTTGTGCGGGACTGCGGTGGAGCAGCCGTGTGACGTTGAAGCAGAAGATGCGTTTGAGGCGATTTGCGAGGCTGTACAAGGCGTGCCGTTGCTGGCGCGTCGATTTCGAGAGGGTCGAGGAAGAGCGCGACGACCTGCGCGCCAAGCTCGAAGCGTCCGAGAAACTGTCGGAGCAGCGACGCTTGCAAATCGGATACGCCCGGCGCGTGTTGGGATTCTGGAATCAAGTGAAGGGAGAACCGAAATCATGACCAACGTCAGCTTCGGACCGCGCGGAACGGGTAGAACCACGCGAATGCTAAAGGCCGCCTATGAGGCGTGCCGAACGAACAAGCAAGTTGTCGTCGTGGTTGCGCACGGGTCGTTCATCGAGTGGTGTGTGGCAAAAATGGCGAGCGGCGGGAAGATGAAGACGGTGCGCCGCTGGCTGAACTGTGGTCAGCTCAAATTTGCAGTGGCCGGCGCTTCCGTCGACATCACTAAGGTTACACCGGAAGGCGAGTATCTCGGGCCGTGGGTAGGTGGAAAAGTCTTCGTCGACCACCATGCTGTACAGGACCACATCGAGCGGCTTGTCCCGCTGTTGAAGAAGTGGGATGCTGCTCCGGTCGAGGCAATGGGAAAGGAGCCGAGATCATGACCCCGAAACTCCAACGAACCCGCGACGGCCGCATGCTTTGCAAGACGCACGCGACAAGCGGCGCGCCGATGTTCCACACCGAAGGGTGCTGCGCCTGCGCCGAAGCCCGCGCGAAAGGCATCATCCGCCCCGACATCACCAGCGTGACCCGAAGGCAGCGGAGTCGGTGCGGCTACCAGGTATCCCAACGCGGTTGGGTCGATTGGGACAAGGGGCGCGCGGCGAAAGCGGCGATCGAAAAGGCGAGGGCGGAACGATGAAGCACCGAATCGAGACACCCGAGGAACGCAGCGAGCGCGGCCGAGCGATGTCCGTGGACATGGGCCAAGGCGGGAAGGTCATCGTCGAGTATGACAAAAAGGGACGGGCCAAATGGGACGACATCCCCAGCGTCGATTGGCTGTATCACCACACGTGCCGCCAGAAGCTCACCAGCAGCGAGCGGGCGGCGTTCGACCTGGCCTTCGTGCGGGCTCGCGCTGTGGCCGGCGTTCGTCCCGCCGTCGACCTAGCACTGGCCGAGATGCGACGGGCGCTGATGCAGAGGCTGGGCACGCCGAGATGGGGAGCGACGGGATGATTTACGTCGGGATCGACTGCGGGGGGGGGCCGGCCCCGCGGCGGTGATTGACCTCGCGGGCTCTCGGTGCCACCATTGGCGGTAATGCAACTCTCAACCGACAGCCAGCGGGAAAAAGACCGCCGGTTGTGCGCGCATAGTTGCCGTGTAGGGTTCTGGACGGTACCCGGACGCGCGAGCAATCGCGGCGCCGTGAGACGTGCAACGCCAGGTGCGAAGGGGACGGGATGTCCCCGCGGGCTCGGTCACCTGGAAGTCAAAGAAGCCGCCCAACGTCCACTTCCCTGACGGCGACAAACTGGTGAAATCGAGAAGATTCCAGGGCTGACCTTTTCAGGGATGTCTGGGATAGACGGAGCCCGTGGTGTGTCTGGGGTTGGCGCTCAATACGTGGGCGATGCGGTGGCGGGCAGTAGCAACGGCTGGGCCATGCTGTAGCTAGCACAGGGAGCAGCATGGCAAAATCACGTCCTGGAACCGATTCGGACCCGATTCGGGTCCCGTTGGCGTCACTGGCGCCTGACCCACGCAATCCCCGCAAGATGGACGACGCGGCCAGGGCCGGTCTCGGCGTCTCGATGGAGACCTTCGGTGAGCTGGGTATGGTCTTCAACGACCGCACCGGCCAGATGGTCAGCGGACACCAACGGCTGGAACGCCTACGCGCGGCCGGGGCCGTCGAGGTTGTGCGCACCGGCGCCGAGGGCTACGTCATACACCCCAAGACCGGCGAGCGGTTCCGCGTGCGCTTCGTCGACTGGGACGAACAGAAGCAGCGAATGGCGAACCTCGTGGCCAATAACCCGCACATCGGCGGCGACTTCACCGAGGACGCGCTGGCGCAGCTCAAGGAGTTGGAGGATGTCGAAGGGTTCGCTGAGTTGGAGCTGGGCGCGCTGGAGAAGGAATTGGAAGGGCTTGCGACTATCGAAGCTCCAGACTTCCAGCCTGGCGGAGAAGACGACCAGGGGAAGCTGGATGAGAAGGCAACGACCAGATGCCCGAGCTGCGGCCATGTCTTCTAAGCCTACGCTGAAGCTAGATTGGGCGACGCATGAGGCTGCCAAGTTTGCTGTAGAGCACTGGCATTATTCTAAGTCTCTGCCACCTGGACCACTGGTGAAGGTGGGAGTGTGGGAAAGAGGGAAATTCGTTGGCGTGGTCCTGTTCTCAAGAGGGGCAAATGAGTCGCTTGGAAGCCCATATGGGCTAGGATGCACAGAGTGTTGCGAGCTTGTCAGGGTGGCACTTTCGAGGCATGAGGCACCTGTTAGCAGAGTCGTCGCCATTGCGATTCGCTTTCTCAAGAAATCGAGCCCGCTTCTGCGTTTGATAGTGTCATTCGCAGATCCTGAGCGTGGCCACATCGGTGGAATATACCAGGCAGGAAACTGGATTTACTGCGGGCGATCGTCTGGGAGTATCAAATACCAAACCCCAGAGGGGCGAACGCTTCACAAGAGACAGGTCAGCGCCACAGGCAGGACTAAGAAGTTTGGCAAAACCAAGGGGTGTTACAGGTTCAGCGACTGCAAGCAGATCAAGATTGAAGGGAAATACAGATACCTGATGCCGCTCGACGATGAGATGCGGAATCGTGTGCTAAAGCTAGCGAAACCTTACCCAAAGAAACCACGCGCGGGAAGCATAGACGTCGATGCGTCTGGCCACCAGCCGGAAGAGGGCGGTTCAACTCCGACCCCCGCGCTCAACTCATCGGTGCGCGCCGATGTCTGACGACTCCCCCTTCCCGCCCGACAAGCGCGGCAAGAACCCGCGAAGCTTGGCCAACCTCATCAGAAGTAAGCCCGGGGACCCGCCCCTCAACCCAAGTGGGAAGAACGGGCGCTCACGGGCTGAGTACGTGGCGGCGTTCCTTGACCGCGCGGACGATACCGACCTCGGGAAGGTGCTGGTCAAAAAGGTCGGGCTGCCCGAGGAGGCGTCTCGCATCGATGCACTATTGCAGCGCGACTTCCTTGCCGGTATGGGCAAGAGCGAGAACGCACGCCGGTTGCTGATCGAACAGTACGCCGGACGCGCATCGGTGAAGATGGACGTGACGAGTAGCGACGGAAGCCTCGGCCCCGCCGGTGCCGCCGACTCCGCCGACCGCATGAACACTGAGCAAAGGGCGCACGAGGTACTGGCCCTGCTGGCAAAGGCACAGGCCAAACCTGGGCCGGGGCCTGATGGTAATCCCACCGCTTGACCAGATAGACCTGTCTCGGTTGTCCCCGGGCGAGCAGGCCATGCTTCTGGAGCTACTGCGCCGGCAGTACGGCGGCGAGTCCTTCCACGACTTCATTTGCCGCGTGGCCCCGACCGAGCCCCCGCCGGCTCACCTGCGCATCGTCGTGGACGCAATCCAGCGGTGCAAGGTGCTGGGCGGGCAGCGCATCGGCTTGTCTATGCCACCCCGGCACGGGAAGTCGACCACCATCCGCCGGGCGCTGTCCTGGTGGTTATCCGAGTGCCCTGCCGACTGGTGCGCCTACACGTCGAGGACGTGCGACGGGGCAGAGGCGCAGTCCCGCAAGATCCGAACGTTGTCAAAACTCATCGGCACGCGGCTGACCAAGGGCGAGGACCGCGGGGACCGTTGGGGGACTGTCCACGGCGGCGGGCTCCTCGCCTGCGGCATCGACGGCATGCTCACCGGCAACCCGATCACTGGCCTGGGCATCGTCGACGACCCGATCAAGAGCAGGGCCGAAGCCAGCTCGGAGGCCTACCGCGAGCGGGTGTGGGACTTCTTCAACGATGTGCTGATGAGCCGCCTCGAGGGGCCGGCGTCGGTCATCGTGGTACATACTCGCTGGGATCCTGACGACCTGCTGGGCCGTCTCATGGCCGAGGGCGGGTGGTACATCATCAACCTGCCGGCCATCGCCTACGCGGCTGATGACCAGCTGGGGCGCGCGCCCGGCGAGCCACTGTGGCCTGAGCGGTTCCCCGTGAGCCATTTCGAGCGCATCCGACGGGTCAACGAGTTCACTTTCGAGAGCTTGTACCAGGGCAAGCCCACGCCCAAGGGCGCGCGCCTGTTCTACGGGCCACCCTGCTACTACGACCCCAAGGATCCTGCCTTCCTCGCGTCTGGAGGCCTCAAGGGCTGCACCGTGCTCATCGGAGCCGACCCCGCGGCGAGCGCCAAGACGACTGCGGACCACTCGGCGGCCGTGGCCATGGCCATCAAGCCCCCGTTCGACCGCCCGACCATCTACATCCTGGACGTGTATCGGCGCCAGGTAGAGGTTCCGCAGCAGGCGCGCGACTTGCTGGCGTTCCAGCGGCGCAACTACGGGGCCAAGATGTGGGTCGAGGCCGTGGCCGGGTTCAAGGCCGTGCCCCAGCTGCTCAAGGACTTGGCCAGGGGCATCTTGGTTGAGGAGGTCACGCCCAGGGGGGACAAGATACAGCGGGCCGAGCTCTTCGCCAGCGCCTGGAACGACGGACGGGTGCTGTTGCCAAAGAGCGACCCGCGATCACCGCTGACCGACGTGCCGCCGTGGGTGGCGCCCTACATCGACGAACTCCAGCGGTTCACCGGGAAGCCGGGGGGTGTCGATGACCAAGTCGACGCCAGCGCCAACGCCTTCAACCAGGTGCCGGACTTACTGAAGGGGTCGAAGCGCGGCTCGGTCGAAGACGCCAGCGCCTACGGGTGATAGTTGCTGGCGGGTAGCTCCACCCCAGGCGGCACAATGGCCGCATGCCTGAACCCACGGGCGCGGGAGCATTCCCGGCGCAACTGTCCGTCGAGACCCTGAGCACCACGCACGAAAGCTACTGCGGGGCGTACCTGCGGCAACTCAAGGCTCTGTACAAGGGCGGGGCCGCGGTGTTGCGCGACCCGGAAATCATGCTGGAGGTGTTCCCGAGGTACCGCGACGAGAGCCAGCAGGTCTACGACAACCGCAAGAAGCGGGCGTTTTACCTCCCGTTCGCGGCCAGTATCCTGAACTACATCAAGGCCGCGCTGTCGGCCGAGCGGCTGGAGGTCAAAGAGGCTGGCGCCGAGGCGGGCGAAGGGACGACGGTTGACGGGTGGTGGAGAGAGTTCTTCGCCGACGTGAGCCCCGTTGGGGGAAAGAAGATTGACCTGCACGACTACGTGCGGGAGGCGATTCTCGACGCCTTGATCTGCAAAGTGTCGTGGCACCGGCTTGACCTGCCGTCGTCTGGCGAATACCCGACCCTCGCCGCCCAGGACGCGGCCGGGGCCCGCAACGCCTTCGCGTTGCCGATTCCTGCCGAGTGCGTGATCGACTGGGAGGAAGACGAGTCGGGAGAGCTGCTGTTCGTGTGCGTCTATTCGACGTCGAACCGTCGCGGCTCCATCGCAGGGAAGCGCAACAAGATCAAGCACACGTGGCGCGTCTACGACAAGACCGGGTGGGCGCGGTATTCCGTCGTGGCGGACAAGGGCGAGAAGCTGAAGCCCGAAACGATGGTCAGCCTGGAGGGCCAGGGCCCGCACACATTCGGGCGTGTCCCGATTCTTCGGCTCGACGTGGGCGATGGCTTGTGGGCCATGGACAACATCGAGGGGGCGGTCCGCGAGTACTTCAACAAGAGGTGCGCGCTGTCGTGGGCTGAGTTCCAGTCGGCCTTTCAGGAGCTATACGAGTTCCTGGGTCCCGAGATGGACGGCGGGGCCACGGTCATCGGCGAGAACCAAAAGGACGCGCTCCGAGCTCGCAAGCAGAAGCGCGGTGCCGGGTACGTTCAAGAACGCGGGCAGGACGACAAGGCGGCGTGGATCGGGCCTAGTCCCGATTCATTCAAGACCATTCGCGAGTCCTGCAACGACATCAAGACCGAGATCTACCGCGTGCTCTACCAGATGGCCCTGGCCGTGGACAACAGCGGGGCGGCCCTCAAGCGGTCGGCTGAAAGCAAAGGGCAAGACAAAGCGAGCGCAACGGTCGTCTTCGAGGCCCTCGGCCAGCTTGCCCGCGGGTTCGCCGAGGACGTGTGTGACTTGGTGGCGCGAGGTCGAGGTGAGGAGAACCTGGTCGGCCAGTGGAAGGCCGAGGGCATGGCCAAGTTCGATGCCATCAGCGTTGACGCCGAGATTGACCGCGACGTGAACCTTGAGACCGTGTCCATCCCGAGCCCGACGTTCCAGCGATGGCGCAAGCTCAACCTGGCCAAACTGCGCATGGGCGACGAGGCCACGCCGGAACGGCTGGAGGCCATCGAGGGCGAGCTGGAGGAGAACATCACGGCGGAGTCGTTCGACATGTCGGCAATGGCGAGGGGAAAGACTGATATGGGAAGCGATGACGATGAGACGGCAGACACCGCGCCCGGCAAGAAAGAGTCGGACGAGGATCCTGGGAAGGAGTAGCCAATGGCGCCGATAACCTATTCGCTTGACATCGGAGTTGCCTGGTACGTTCGGCCACTGCTTTGGCTCTCGACTGTAGCCGCCAGGCTTTCGTCAGTCTGCTACGCGAAGGCGATGAAAGGACTGACCCACAAGGTGACTCCGTGACCTGCATCGTTGGTCTTGAGCATGAGGGGAGCGTTTGGATGGGCGGCGACTCCATTGCCGTCGATGACTCTCAGGATGCAATGACTCTGGATTCGCCCAAGGTGTTCAGCCTCATGGGAGGCAAGATGCTGATCGGTCACTCCGGCGGTCTGCGCGACCAACAGGCACTCAAGTACGGGCTTGGTGACCTGTTCATGCCGATCGCTGGACGCGAAGAAGCTTGGCTATGTACCACCTTTGCCGATGCCGTGCGAGACGCGTTTAGACGCTTCGGGATCCTCAAAAACGAGAGCGGAGTCGAGAAGGGGTGCGCGTTTTTGGTTGGGCTGAGAGGGCGCGTGTACCTATTCGAGGAATCGTGCGGAGTCCTCCGCAGTGTCAGTGGTTACGCTGCCCTTGGGTGTGGTGCCAAGTACGCGCTTGGGGCCATCAGTGCGCTATCCAGAGGACTTCGGCCGTCTCCGCGGCTCATGGTTGAGATTGCACTTTCGGCGGCAGCTCAACACAACGCATGGGTCAAGGGGCCATTCACGATCACATCGACAGAGGGAAGCGAAGGGTAGACGTCAGGTGGCCTCGACCCGCGAGCAAGTCCAGCGCGTTCTTGACCACGTGGCCATGAGCCTCGACGGCCTGGAACGCCCCGTGCTCAGCAAGGTGTTCCCCGTGCTGGAGCGTGCCCATCAGGAAATCGAGCGCGACCTGCGCGCCTGGCGCATGCAGAACCACGGTGGCGACACGTTCACGGCGGCCCGCTACCACAACGCCATGGGAAGCCTTCGCCGCGGCTTGGACTTGCTCGAGCACTCTGGCGTGGTCATCGAAGCCGCGCTCAAGAGCGAGTTCGAGAAGAAGATCGCCGCGAAGTCGGCAGAGAACTTCCGCCGAGAGTGGGAGCACCTGGGCCGAATCTTCGAGGGGACGGTGCAGCCAATACCCTTGCAGGAGGCGGCGCTGCTGGCGGACGGCAAGAAGCTGCTCTGGCCGCAGTTCGAGACCAGCGCGGCCAAGTACGCGGCCAACATCGGCGAGCGCACGAGATTCCACCTGGCCGTGAGTAGGGCCAGGGCCGAGACCATCGACGAGCTGACGAACCGGCTGCAGCGGCACCTGCCCGATGTGTTCCGGGGCAACCGGTGGGACGCGGAACGGCTGGGCAGGACCGAGACGATCAACGCCTACAACGAAAGCCATCGTCTGGCCGTCGAGCAGGCCCACGACGAAGATCCAACCATCTGTGAGCGATGGGACGCGACATATGATTTTCGCCGGTGTCCCATGTGCGCCTCGCTGGACGGCCAGGTCATCGACCCGACCAAGGGCGAGAAGTACGTGGCCCGGTGGTGGACGAAGTCGAAAAAGAAGGGCATGCGCCAGCACGTGCTGGTCATCGAGAAGGCCCCAGCGCACCCTTGCTGTCTACCTGGTTCCGCCCTGGTATCGTCCCGTAGTCGAATCGCGGCGGTATCCAAACGCTGGTACGATGGAGATCTCATTATCCTTCGCACTTCCGGAGGCCATCAACTCCCCTGCACCCCGAATCACCCGATACTCACGGATCGCGGTTGGGTTGCTGCGGGCGACCTTCACGTAGGAAGCAACGTAGTCTGCGAGGGCGCCGGTGATGGGGTGTCTGCTGGTCACGGAGACCATCAGCACATGCCAACCAGCATCGAGCAGGTAGCGGATGCGTTCGGGCGCTCTCTTGAGGTGTCTGCCGTGCCAATGCCAGTTTCCCCCGAAGATTTCCACGGCGACGGGAAAGGCTCCAAGGTCGCAGTTGTATGGTCCTATGGCTTGCTGCTGAACCACCTGCAGGCCTCTGTCCGTCAGTTTGGCGCAGAGTTCGGTTTCCATTTTGGAGATACCGCGCAGGCGGTTCTGTCTGGTCTGCGCTCTTCTGACCTTCTCGATCAGTTCCTGCGTTCTTCCTCTGGCAGCGGCATGCGCCGATGCGCATCGTGCCTCTCGCTGTTCCGGGGTCATCCGGCTCATGGACACGATGTTGGCCTCGCTCTGCCCCCTGATATGCACTCCGGACTTGATCAGCCTATTCCGTATGGCAGGGCGGGAGATTCCGAGCCTCACGGACAGGGAGAGTTCGGCCTCCCCAGAAACGTAGCTGTGAACCAAGTTGTCGGTGTCGATATCCAATCTTTTCATGGTTTTGTCTATAACCTCCAGACGGGAAATGAACATTACGTAGCCAACGGGGTGATAGTACACAACTGCCGATGTTCGGTGACAGCGTGGCGCGAGGCCTGGGCCAAGTACGCCCGCACCCAAGATCCACAGGAGCGGCTCGCAGCCGCAGCGTAAACAGCACAAGGAGAAACGACCATGGCATTCACGGAAGACCAGAAGAAAGAGATCCAGGGCATATTTGGCGAAGCGCTCAAGGGCGACGCCTTCAGGGAGATTCTCGGCGGCATCGTCGAGCCGCTGAAGATCGAGATGAGCAAGCAGATTTCAGGCGTCAGCGCCAAGCTGTCCAAGGCGCTCAAGGAGACCGAGGACAAGGTCACGGGCCTGACCAGCGAGGAAGGGCGCGCGGCGCTCGTCAAGGAGCTGGCGGCGGCGGCGGCGGCGGCGGACCCGAACAAGGATCCGACCAAGGGCGGCGACAAGGGCGAGCCCAAGCCTGACCCCGAAACGATCAAGCTGCGCACGCGGCTGGAAACCTTGGAGAAGGAGCGCGCGACCGAGCGGGAACAGGCCAAGGTAGAGAAGGAGGCAGCCCAGAAGGCGCTCGACCAGGCGGCCATCGAGAAGGCCCTGGGCGCCCACGTGGACAAGAACCCCGATGTCGTGACCGCGGCCCGCCTGCTGCTGACCGAGGGGCGCAAGATGGTGGTGCGCAACGACGACGGCGTCCTCGTGTTCAAGATGCCCCGCAAGGCCGGCAAGGAGAACTACGTCGAGGACATGGCCCTGGACGAAGGGATCGCCGAGTGGGCCAAGACCGAGTCGGCCAAGCACTTCCTGCCCCCGAAGGAGGTCAACGGCAGCGGCGACCCCAACAAGGGGAACCCGCCCCGGGGAGGCGGTAGCGGATTCGATGCAAATCGCGCCGCCTTCTTCGCTGATCCTGCCCTCCGGTAACCGATGGCGGGTTGATTCCCTCCCGGCCGTACCCTAGCACTTGGCCCGCACATTCACGTGTGCGGGCGGTGCCAGGGCGGCAATAGGACCCATGCAGGCGGACTGCCAAATCCGAGGTGCGAAGCGCGGCAACACGGCGCGAACCAAACCTCTTGATTGGAGTCTTCACCATGGCCGACCGTACAGCAGCCCTTCTCAGCCCCGCCCTTGCAACCATCGTCGAGAACAAGGTTCGCCCGCAGATCAACCGCGCGCGCCCCGGGTTCCAGCTCATCCCCAAGATCCCCCTGGAATTGGGACAAAAGCAGCTCACGTGGGACGTGACGTTCGGCACCGCCGGAACCGGCACCGCCGCCGTCGCGGATGGGGCCGATCTGGTCGACGGCGAAGCCGCGACCGATATCATCGAGCAGGCCTCGCTTCCCATCCGCCCCTACAAGGGACAGTTCAACACCACCGGCCTGGCTGCTGCCATGGCGGAGTGGACCGGCAACCCGTCGGACCTCAAGAACATCAAGGTCCACGAGCTCGACCGCTGCATCCAGCGCCTGGGCGTCGACATGGCCTACGATGCGCTCTACGGCGACGGCGTGGGCTCGGACAACCGCGTTCCGGTCGTGGGTCTTCTGACCCCTGACCCGAGCGACGCCACCAAGAACACGGGCGGTCTGCTGGCCACCGGAACCTACGCCGGCTTGGCTGCCAGCACCCGCCCCCAGTGGGCCGGCAACGTGTTCAACGCTGCCACCATCACGGGCGGCGCCGTCACGCCCGACCTGTTCCGCCGGGTCATCACCACCATCGTGACCAAGGACGCCGGATCCCGCGACCCAAGCGTCATCCTGGCCTCGTCTCGCGCTTACGACAAGTTCGCGGGCGTGTTCGACCCGCAGCGCCGCTACGAGGCGGAGATCACCAAGGTCATCACGGCCTCGGGCGAAATCCCCCTGGACTTCGGCGTTCGCTCCATCAGCTTCAACGGCATCCCGGTCATCCGGGACCCGGGCATCACCGAGAGCACGACCGGAACCTTCTTGTTCTTGAACCTGGACGAGGTGGCGGCCCGCTACATCCCGTTCCCTTCCGCCGAGGACATCGCCAAGGGCCAAATCATGGTGACCAAGGCATACGGCGCGGTCTCGACCGGGACCGGCCTCATGTACAAGATGAAGCGCCTTGCCGAGAACGGCGACAAGGAGCGATACGCGATCTTCTGCTATTGGCAGATGCAGGTCAGCTCCCGCAACTCGCACGGTGTCGTCACCGGGGTGACCCTCGACTAACCGCCTGACAAGGGCACTTCGCGAGGAAGGTTGAAACCATGTTGAAGACACTTGATCTCGGAGATTTCACCAAAACCGCCACCGGCACGGCGGTCGGTGTTGGGCATTTCGAACCGGGGACCGTTTACGGCAGCGTCGATGGCACGTTCGAGGGAACGCTGCAGATCGAAGTCAGCTTCGACGGCTCCACGTACGAGCAATACGGGGCCAACATCACCACGGCCAAGGCGTCGTTCGGGCCCATCCCGGCCGGCGTCAAGCTGATGCGCGCGAAGTGCTCGGTGTTAGCCTCCGGCACCATCAAGGTGCGTGCCGGCGGCAACGTCAAGCGCAACGAGCTGCCCCCGGTGGGTGAATCCATCGGCGGGAAGTTCGGCGACATCGTGCCGACGGTGGCGAGCCAGTCGCAGACCATCACCTGCGTGGCGGTCGCTAACATCGCGGCCGGCGGCGGGACCAACGACTACTTCGGCGTGACGGTGGGCGGCACCACGGTCACGTTCGAGTACAAGAAGGACAGCGATTTCGAGGCGGTCACGGGACGCACCACGATCGACGTGTCCGCCGATGCCACCGACGCCGACGTGGCCACGACCACCGGCGCAGCGATTGAAGCGGCGTTCCCGACGGCAACCGTTGCTGTTGCCGAAGCCGTCATCACCGTCACGGCCCCCGCGGGGTCGACCGTGCTCTTCACCGAGAACGTCGCCAACGCCGGATTCAAGATCGGCGCCGTCAACTACGGCGTCCCGGTGTCGATGGGTGGGTGCGGAATCCCGCAGGTGTGGATCACGTCGGCCAACTTCCTTGGGACCTACGCGATCCAGCACAGCTTCGACGGCGGGATCACCTGGGCAAACTCGGTCACGCCGGTGACCGTTTCGAGCGGGACCACCAGCACGCTGACGACCCTGCCCTGCAGGGCCACCACGGCGCGAGTGGCTGCCACGACCTACACCTCGGGCACTCTGTCGGCCCGCTACGGGGCGGCGAAGGAAACGCAGGTCTAGGCCATGGCTTGCCGGTTGCGCAAGTACGTCAACCTGACCGAGGCCCCCATCCGATTCGTGAAGGGGGTCTCCGGTGTTCCGTGGCCTGGATGCGATGCTGAACCCATGGGGGTCATCGAGGCCCCCGATTCCATCGGGTATCACCAGCATTGCATCGAAGCCGGCTTCACTCCCGTGACGCCGGAGATCCAGGCCCAGGTTGACGAAGAGGCGCAGTTGCGGGCCATGCTCGCAGCCGACGAGGCGAAGGCAAAGAAGGCGCCGGTAAAGGCCGTCGAAGAGACGCCGCCGGCGCCCCCGGAACCGCCGCCCGCGCCGACCAGCGACCCAGAACCTGAACCTGCCCCTGCCGTTCCGCTTGTTCCCCCGCCGGAGGTCAAGCGCCGTGGCCGTCGCAACTGAAGCGCAAAAGCGAGACATCTATTTCTTCTGCGGGTGGCCGCAAAAGAACGTCCAGGTCAACAGTGCCCTGGAGAACTCCATTGCCCGTGTGGCGGCGAACGATGCCCAGTGGGCTTTCGTCACCAACGCGGCCAACGGCTCTCCCCCGGGGCTGCTGGCGTGTCTATGGGACCAGTGGGCGCAAGTCCGCGCGGCCCAGATGCGTCTCATGGCCGTCAAGGTCGGCTCCATCGAGCTGAACGCCAGCCGTGAGATCGAAATGCTCAGGAGCGCGGGCAGGCAGCTTGCCAGCGCCCTGTGCTCGTACCTTGGTGTCATAAAAGACGCCGACGTGTTTTCTCCATACGGTGCAGTTGTCGCGGCCTCGTCCAACATGGGCATGGGAATGCTGCCCAACGGTCCAGGCGCCGACAATTACATCGGGAGGGTCTGATCTTGTCAGTTGTCGCCGGGGCGGTGTTCCTCCCTGTGCTGACCGCCTCGGCGGCCCCTGGCGTTGGTGAATGACCATGGCTGGAAACGCAACCCTCGGAACGAACCTCATCGACCAGCTGCTGCCGATGATAGACAGCCTGCGCGGAACCCTTCACCCCATGTTCGGTGTGCGGGCGTTCCGCGTCTACACCGTGCTGCGGACCTGGGCCGGGCAGATGGTGGGAGACGGCGACTTCACCGACGTTGTCACCGAGCTGACCCCGCAGCCACGCATCGAGCAGTGGGACGGGTACAAGTGGGTATTGATGCCGTCGGGAGTCCACGAGGACGGGCTGATCCGCATGACCGAGGTTTCGCTGACCTACACGCATGCCGAGTTGACCGGCGCACTTGATGCCGGGCAGCGCAACCAACAGTTTTTCTTCCGCCTGGTCGACGCCTACGGGCAGGCCAACGAAGACCGAATCTTGCGGCACTCGCGCCCTCCCTTCGTCGATCGCGAGAAGACCATGGGCTGGATCTGCTGGCTCATGGACATGAACGTCGAGGACGGGACCATTCCCGAGATTCCGGCGGGGATGTGATGCCCACGGTTCCCCTCAAAAAGCTCCCTGATGCCTACCAGAAGCACGCTGCGCGCGTTCACGATGCTTGCATGCGGGCGCAGCGGAGCGCGTGCCACGCCGGCAAGGTCATCGTCAAGCGCGCGACCCCCAAGGACCGCGGGCTCGCGCAAAACTCATGGCAGGCCAACATGGGGCCCAAGAACGCCCGGCCCCCTACCCCGGCGGCGTGGCTCTCCAACTCGGCACCCTACATAGGCATCCTGGAGAAGGGCGCGAGGCCTCACAAGGTCAGCCTGGACGGCCAGCGCTCCATCTACGAGTGGGTCGAGCGGCATTTTCGCGTTTCCTCTGGATTCGTGTTCAGCGCTGATTCATTCGCGGAGGGGGTCAAGACCACCAGCCTGAAGAACACCAAGTCTCGCGAACACAAGAACCTCAGGAAGAACTACCTGGACAAGCTCACACGCCTGGGCGCCATGCTTGAGGACAACCTGATCCGCAACTTCCCAGACATGGGTCGTCGGCTTGTTCCCGCAGCGCTCAACATCGCCGCTGCCATCATCCAGAAGATCCGAACCAAGGGCGCGAAGCCGCGCTTCTTCGTGCGCATGTCGCTGCCCATCTTGCTGCAGATCCTGCAGGACGAAACCAAGCGGCACATTGCCGATGTTACCAAGAGGGGCAAATGAGAAGCGTTAGGCAGGAAGCTCTCCGCCGCCTGGGCGCTGAAATCGAAGCGGCGATCCCCGAGCTCGTGGGCAAGGTTGAGATCCACCAGGTCCCGCCCGACTACAAGCAGGGGTTCCCCAAGGTCGCCATCGTGGCCGGCGCGTCGATGCGCTACCAGGCCCGCCAGGAGGGCGTGGTCATCAGGACCAGCGCCAGCACGGTGGTGGTCAACGTCGGCTCGTGGGCGACTGTCGTGCAGCTGCGTCTCTACTGCGCGACCCCGGCCAGCCGCTACGACCTTGAAGAGAAGCTCACGAGCCTGTTCTGGCGGGGAGAGAATCAGCCGGGCTTACTGTTGACCACGGTAACAGCATGCCCGCAACTCGGCGACATACTCGCATCCTGGGACATCGGCGAGACCGACTGGGACGACGAGGCTGCGATGTCGTCACTGCACTACGCGGTGCTGACCTTGAACGCGTGCATTCCTGCGCTGGTCGTCCGCACGGGCGTCTACTCGCTGGACGAGATTCGCTTGGGTGTGACCGACGACTTCGAGCTGCCGGCCACGTCGGAAGCCTTCGACACGATAACCACCAAGGTGTCCATCAACGAGGACGGCACCGTTACCCCCATCTAGGAGCCTGACCCATGTCGACCGACATCATCTTTTCCGCGAATCCGACACGGCAACTTGAAGTCGAAGGGCTCGCCGTCGACATTCGCAAGCAGGAAGGCTCGATCACGGGTGCCGACGTCAACACGCCGGGGCTATTCGACGTGACGCTGCGGGGCCCGACGACGCCGCAGGTTGTGGCCAGTCTGGCCGAGTTCCTGGATCTGTACGGCGGGCGCGATGCCGGCGGCGGCGGAGCCATCGTCAACAACATCTGGAAGGGCATGCTCAACCGCAAGTTTGCCTGGCCGATGGTCATCCAGCGCGTGTACGCTGCGGATGCCGCGAAGGCTACGGCCAACGCCTCCAATGCGGATTCGACGGCCATCATCAAGATCGAAGCCACCAGCTCCGGCACCTGGGCGAACGGCGCCACCGGACACGGCATCACCTACGCCATCACTGATGCCAGCGATGGGACTGGTACTCATTACAATTTGGTGATCAAGTACGGCGGTCAGGTCATCACGTACAGGAACTTGAACACCAACACCGGGACCGACGATAACACGACTTCTGTGATCGGGGCTGCGCTGACCAACCTCGTGACCGTGACCAAGCTGGCGGACGGGCGACCCATCAACACAGTGTCGGACGTCAGCCTGGCCAACGGAACCGACGGGACCGTCGCTGCCTCTGACTACACGGACGCCTTCGACAAGTTGGCGGCCCACCCGCGCGTTCGCATCATGCCCATCGGCTGCAGCCTGATGGTGGATGCCTCTGGTCACGAGGCCGTCAACAACCACGTCACGACCAACGCCAGCGAATACCCACTCACCACGTTCTTGACCTGGTCGGGGGCCAACAACTCCTATTCGGCCGAGATCACGGCCAAGGCGGCGCACATCCCGACGGGTCAGGACAACGTGTGGCACTGCTACAACGCCTCCAGCACCCAGGACAGCACCGGTACTCTCATCGAGACCGGGCCCCACCTGGACATGGCTCTGATTCTGTCCAACACGGACGTGGCCATTCACCCGGGTGCTGAGCAGAACATCAAGATCCTCTCGCACATCAAGAGCGTCGCCAACGACACCTTGAAGCGCACCGAGCTTGCGCTCCTGCGCGCGGCCGGAATCTGCACGTTGGAGCACGTGTCCAACGGGTTCCAGTTCAAGTCCGTGGTGGCGTCGTCGAGCGTCGGGCCCGTGGGAGCCGAAACGGCGGTGGAGGGCGTGGACGTTCGGCGCCGAGCCTGGCTGGTTGAGTCCGCGGCGAGCAGCATTCGCCACGACATCAAGAGGGCCGCGACCGGGACAAACCGCGCTACCATCATCAACAAGCTGACGGCATTCGCCTCCGACGATCAGGAAGCCGAGCACGTGGTCGACAAGGACAGCGAAGACCTCGGGAAGGCCTGGCTGTTCCAGTGGGTCGAGACCGCTACCGAGCGCGCCCGCAACATCGGCAAGCTGCTGTTCCGCATCCGCATGCTCGCCTACATGCTCGTCATCATCATGCAAGTCGACGTCGGAACCGGCGTGATCACCTTCAAGGTCGAGAAGCTCTAAGTCACCAAAGGAGAACTGCAATGTCAGCTCGTATTCGCCACAAAGAGGCAACCATCCGCATCGCGATGGAAGGGCAGGACCAAGAGGGGTCTTTCCTGAAGGTGAAGAACTGGTCCGTCGACCCCGACGCCCCGATCACCAAAACGAAGTTCTGCGGAGAGAAGCGCGACGACGCCGACCAGGACTTCAACGGCTACGACATCAAGTTTGAGATCGAGGAGCTGGACAGCAAGGGAGAGGCGGTCCTGCAGGCCATGGACGCCGCGCAGATCGCCAACCTGCCCCCGCCGCGCTTTGTGATCTCGACGCTCAAGATTTACCGCGAGGCCGGCAAGGGAACGATCGGTCACGTCTACCACCCGGTGACGCTGACCTGCACCCAGAGCACCGACGCAAACGGCGGGTACGTTGGATCCAAGTGGTCCGGCTTCGCCCCGCTTCGCGAGACCATCCAGTAGCAGAACAGCACCAGCACGGGAGGAACCATGGCACGATTTCAGCAGACGTTCCCGGCGCCCAAGGGCGTGCGGGAGTATTCGGAGATCACGATCCAGGAAGTGACCGGCGAGGAGGAGATCCAAGCTGGCATGCTGGCCGAGGCCCACAGGGCGAACATGGGGCGCGACTGGTCGCCTTTGACGGAGCTGATCAAGCTGTCCGTCGTGTCCTACGTTGACGCCAACGGGGAAAAGCACGCCGCTACCGCTCCGTTCGACGCCTTCGACAAGTGGACCACCCGAGCCCGGAACTCGGTCACCCGCTGGTTCAACGAGATGAACGGGCTTGACGAGCAAGACCTAAAAGCATGCGTGGCCGTGGCGACGGCGACCGCGCTGACGAAGTCGACCCCGACGAAGGGCGAGGAGCCTACCGCCGCACCGAACGGAGGCTGATCCGGCAATGGCTCAATCTCGCCTATCACGTGGACGGGATGAGCTGGGATCGGTATCTGGCGCTCTCCATGCGTCGCCGGACGGGTATGCACATCGAGCTCGTGGCGATGCTGGAGGCGTCGAAGCCCGACACGCCACCGGACGGCCAGGGGGACGACGAGGGCGGCTCGGGGATGAGGGCCAAGCGTTTCAGACGGTGACCCATGGCTGACGCAACGACCACATACGACGTCATCACCAGATACCTGGTGGACGACAAGTCCACGCCCCTGGTGGTGAAGATGACCAAGGAGGTCCGGACGCTGGAAAGCTCCGTGGCCGCGGCGTCGGCCGGCATGGGCAACATGGGCGGGCTGTTCGGTCGACTCGGCGGCATGATCGCCGGATACCTCGGTTTCCAGCAGGGCAATAAGCACCTGATCCAGTTCAACAGCAACATGGAGCAGGCCAAGATCACGATGGCCGGCATGATGGCCCAGGCCGGGCGCGGCGACTACGTGAACAACCTGGAGACGGCTGCCACGCTGGTCAAACAGATGCAGATGGACGCCCGATCTTCGGTCGGAACCACGCAGGACTATGTGCAGATGGCCACGGCCATCATTCAGCCGCTGACGATGGCCAAGGGGACACTGGAAGACCTGCGCAACTTGACCAAGCAGACGGTGGTGGCGTCGCGGGCCATGGGGATCGGGGCTGACGTTGCCGCGCGAGACGTGACACAGGCCATTATGGGCCGCTACAGCACCATGGACCCGTTTCTAGCGCGCATCCTGCCGTCCATCGGGTACACTGGCGAAACCGGACGTGCGAAGTGGCGCGCGCTGGAAGAATCCAAACGCCTGTCCGAGCTGAAGCGCGCCCTGGGCTCCAAAGGGATCGCCGACATGGCAAAGGGTCAGGAGTTCAGCTTTACCGGTGTTTTCTCCACGTTCCAAGACAACGTCGAGATGACCCTTGGCAAGGTGGGCATGCCGCTGTTCAAGGGCATCACGGCCGAGTTGAAGCAGTGGAACATCTGGCTGGACAAGAACCAGAACAAGGTTCAGGCCTTCGCGAAGGATTTCGGCGGCGACCTGTTGACCGCGGCCAAGGCGTTCACCTCGACCATGAAATTCGCGGCTGAGCATTGGAAGCAGATGCTTGGAGCCGCCGTTGCGATCAAGGCGACGGGTATTCTCACGTCGATGGCCGGAGGCGCGGCTGCGGCCGGGACCGCAGGGGCGGCGGGTATGCCCTTCGCCGGGAAGCTCGCAGCCGTCACGTTGGTGGCAAGCGCGGTCTACATGACCGGAACCGCGATCGCCGACTGGATCGACAAGAAACAGGGCGAGCGGAACGAAGCGGCCGGTCGCTTCGACCAGTCGACGCTCAGCATGTTCGACAAGGCCAAGCAAGGCATCGGAAAGGGCGATGCGCGGGCCTTCGCCGCCATGGCGCAGATGCAGGGCCTGGCAGACGACAAGGGGAACGTGAACCAGCCCCGAGTCCTCGCCGGGATCCAAACGCTGTCAGACGATCAGCGCATGCAGTTGGCCCGGTCGATGGGTTCGCCCACGGATAAGCCGTGGATGCTGCATTCCGAGGTGCTGGCCAAAGAAGCGGCCCAACAGTTCGCGGTCTACCTGCGCGAGGCCATCGGGAACGGTCCACAGGGTGACTTAATGTCTCGAATGGACACGTCCCAAGCTGCCCAGCTCGCCAAGATCGAGAAGCCGAAGATCAACGTCACGATCAACCGCATCGAGGTCGCGACCGACGACCCGGACCGCTTCGTCATGCGCATGGTGGGCGCGTTCCGCAACGCCGCCAAGAACCCGAGCGGTATCGGTGCCAACCTGCACGCGCTGAGGGAGGGCTGATGTCTTCCGCCGGCGAGTTCAAGATCGTCGAGTTCCCCCCGGGCGCCGTCGAGGGCGAGGGCGAGATGTTCACCTGGGTGGCGGACAAGAGCATGACGGGTGGAATCAACAGTATCCTGGGCGGGGCCCGTGCTGCCCCGATCGCCCCTTGGGACATGACGGTCGACCAGCGCCGCGTGCGAACCGACTACCCGGGCGCGCGCCTGCCTTCCGTGCAGGTGCTGGGCCCCGTGCACAAGCCTTTCACGTGGAACGGGACCTGGGATGACCGCTACAACTTCCAGGGCTACGCCGCGGCCGAGCGCAAGCGCTTCGAGGACATGGTTTCACGTGGAAACCCCGTAAAGGTGTCGTTTAAGAGCAACGTGTTCTGGGGCTTCATCGGGCCGGCGACCTTCCACTACTTCCGCGAAGGCAAGATCGGCTACACGTTCACGTTCGACCCGTCGTCCCGCGAGGGGCAGGACAAGCAGGCCACGCAACCCAAGGTCGACGCCCCCGAGCGCGCCTTGGATGACCTGGAGATCCTCGAAAGGGCCATGGCCAAGGCCTACGCCGACAAACCGGCCTGGGCCACGAAGGGCACTCTAATCGGCGACGTGTCTGACGCTCTTGCCAGGGCCTCGACCCGCATCAACGACATCTCGACCGCGCTGGACACGCGCCAGGGCGTGCTCAAGCCCATCGGCGACGCCAAGCGCCTGTCGATTCAGTTCCGGGCCCTGCAAGGCGACTGCTCGAACGTCGTGACCCAGCTGGTCGCGGTCCGGTCTGACGTCGACATGGGCGCCCGGACGGCGCTGTCCGTGCTCGACTTCGAGGCCTGGACGCGGAACGCCCGCACGCTCATGCGCATGGCCATGGGCCGGTCCATGAATGCCGCCTACGCGATGGATCGCCGGGATGTCCCCCAGGCCAAGGCCATGTACCGACCGTTCAAGGGCGAGCACCTCTACGCCATCAGCCGCAAGGCCTACGGGACGCCCACGGGCTGGCAGAATATCGCGCGCGCGAACCGGCTCACCAGGATGGTCATGTTGGGCACCGAAAGCCTGGTGATCCCAGAGACCGGGAGCACGTAGCGATTACAGGCGCGCCATGTTTTTCTTCAGGTTCGCCCTGTGCTCTCTCATGCGGTCTCGGTTGCGCTTTTTGCAGCTCAAGCACCTGGTACCCCCAGGGACGCATTTGCCGCCGCAGTAACACGTTCCTCGCGATGTCATGTTTTCCCTGTTTCTCCTGTGAGCCGCGAGGCATCTGCCGCACCTGATGGCATCGGTGGACTTGGTCGCTCCGCATACAACGCAGAGCCCAAGAGCTTTACGCTTGGAACGTAGCTGTTTGATTTTCTCATAGACACGGAGCCTTCGTGCGTTTGCTGTTTTGGTCATGGGCGAAAAGGTTACAGAAATCAGCGCAGCACCCGCCACTGTTCACCGCTTATCCGTTCGTGCTGGCGGGACATAACCGCATCCGCCGCACTCTTGGGCTATCATGCCGATGGCCCCCGATGGGTCCCTGTCATTCGTCCCACGCTGCCGGGCAACGATCCAGTATGTGCTGGACGGCTACGCCACTGGCCCAGGGAGCGAGGACGAGCCCATCACGGTTGACGTGTTCCCCAAGACGGCGACGATCCACGGCAACGGCTACCAGCAGGCCGACTCGTTTTCTCTTGGGTTTGACTACCTGGATTTGCCATTCGACCCACAGCTCGTGCGCATGGGCTCGGCAGAAGTCTACCTCTACGACGCAAACAGCGTGCTGGGTGATGAGCCGGCGCTGAGTCGGCAGTACGGCGGGAAGTCGGGGGAGGCAGACGGCATCGACAAGGCGGCGCTCGACGTGGGCGCCATCTCGGAGCGCGTCTACACGGGGTGGGGTGAGCCGGTCATCGTTGGTCTGTTCGACGATCAGACCATTCACATGGACGATGACGGGAAGTGGACGGCCATCACGGGCCAGGACTACACGTCAGAGCTGATTCGCAAGCAGTGGCCACCGACGAAATCGGGTAGAGCGCAGAGGATTCCCGTTGGATCCAGGCTGGACTACTGGGCCGGTGACATCTTGGAGCGCGCCGGGTTGAAGGAAAAAATCTTCGTCCGTATCAAGGACGTCGACTCCAGGACGCTTCCCTTCGTTGGGCACGGAGAGATCGCCAACCACAAGCGCGGTATCCCCGTTCAGCAGAACACCTCGTACTGGGACGTGCTTTACCAGACCGTCACGCGCTACGGGTTCATCTGCTACATCAAGAACTGGGACTTCGTCATCGCGAAGCCCAAGAACCTCGACGATGTTTCGGACCGCAACACTCGCACGATGGCCTGGGGGCGGAACCTCAAGAGCCTTGAACTGACCCGGCATCTGGGCAAGGAGAAGGTCCCGCGGATCGTGGTGCATGCCTACAACGACGACGCGCCCAACAAGAAAGATCGCATGCTGATAATCGAGGAGCCTGACGACGATCCCCGTCGCAAGGAAGCCAAGATGTCTGGCAAGCCTTCAACTCGCACGACCCAGAAGGAAACGATCAAGAGTACGACGGCCAAGGCCGGTGTCAAGAGGCCGTCCAAGGGGCAGCCCCCCAAGCACCAGACCATGACCGATGAGTTCATCGTGGTTCCCATGTTCGGGATCTGCGACGAAGACGCCATCCGCCGGGCGGCCAAGATGTTGCGCACCCTCATCGGGCGGGGCGAGCGGAAGATCATGGCGACCACGCGTGACCTCGTGGACACCGAAGGGAAGCCGCTGCTCAACCTGGAGGCCGGCGACGCCTTCAACATCGAGTGGCAGGACTTCAACAAAGAGCTGTTCACCAACCCGGGCCACACGATGGCCGACCGGATCAAGTACACGGAAAACCTGGGCAACCGCATCAGCTACCTGCAGAACCAGGGTTTCCAGCCGGCCGTGGCCGAGGCCATCGCGGTCGGGTATCAGCGCCTGGTCGAGAATCAGCGGCCCCTGCGCCTGAAAGAGTGGACCTACGAGTACTCGGTGGATTCCGGCATCGATATCTCGTTCGAGTTGGTCGACTTCGTGGTGGTGGATGGGGTGCGGGACCGCGACACGATGGTTCCACGTGAAAAGCACGCGAGGATGCAGTGAGGGGCGGGAAGGGCGCCAAGGGTCTGCCCCTGGCCGAGATTCGCGAGTTGATGAAGGACGGCCGCGTCCACATTGACCTGGGCGTGGTGTTCACCCCGGACGGCGGGACGCACTACTACAAGGAAACGGCCAACGGACGATCCAAGGTGATGGTCGAGGTCGAGACGTCGAGTGGGCTTGACCTGACGTGCCGCCTGGCCACCCGTCCCACCTGGTACATCCCAACCCCGGGCACGGTCGTCATCGTGGCGATCCCAATGGGGCAGATCGAGCACTGCCCGTCCATCGTCGGGATCTTGGACAGCGGCGACGCAGACGAGGAGATCGGGACCGACAAGACGCTGGTGTCGAGCGAGGTCACCTACGTGGTGAAGGCGCCTGCCATCAAACACGGCGAGAACGCCGACCAGGCCGTGGTCAGGGGAGACGATCAGCACGCAGCCCTGAACGACTTCCTGGGCGCGCTTGAGCAGTACATCCAGGGGATTGGACCCATCGTCGACCCGCCCGTCCCTCCCGCGCCGGTCGGCCCCAAGACAATCGCGCTGCAGGCGGCTATCACGGTCATGAAGGCGGCGCAGTATCTGTCATCCAAGGTCAAGACCGAATGAAACTCACCCGCGCCGTCGTCCCCGGGCACTTCTACTGCGACCACGCGACCACGTCCTGGCTCGTGGATGCCGAGTTTGACCTGTCGGGCTTCACCGAGGCCACCTTGCCCGTCACGTTCACGGCAACGGTCGACGTCCCTTCTGGGGCCACGGGCGTTTTCAGCTCCAGCACGGGAGGCGCGGCCGAGACCACGGGATCCACCACGCTTTCCTCGGTGGTCGTGGCTGGGCCCGTGTCGTCGTGGGAGGTCACCGGGACCGCCCTGGCGGCAATCGACCCTGCGACGGGTAAGGTGTTGGTGCATGTCTGTGCCGCCACAAGCGACGCAAGCCTGCCGGTCGAAGTGACCGGAATCACCATCACCATAGGGACCGATGATTGACCACCGTTCTGGCCCAGCCATTCGGGAATTTTCTCCCCCACTTCGCCTCGGACGTATCGACGGCGGAGAGGTGGCTTGCCGAGACGTCGGTGGATTTCACGTACACGGACGCGGTGGACCTGGCGGCCTCTCTCGCGGGGGTCTTTCGCGGCTCCCAGGGCGTCTATCGGGTTCGACTCGGTGGCACGGCTGGCGCGGCCGATGGCCTGGAGATCCTGACGCTCGTGGTTCTGCCGTCCGGCGTGTGGGTCGAGGAGTTGGTCAGAGCGTCGCGGTTGACCGTGCGGGGCGTGGCGTTGTTCAAGCTCACGGTGGTCTCGATGGAGGCCGACGCCTTCACGGAGGTCAACGGGGCCACGCTCACGCTCTGGGTGACGGAACGAACACCTCCCATCGTGGGGCCGCTCGTGAGTGACATTGGGATCGATATCTGGATGGGCGACAACGACGGAACGGGCACGCCCGACTTCAACGTCACGTCCGCTGGAGACTGGCGCCTGGTGAACGGTCGCGAGGCCGTCAAGCAATCGCTGCGCCGCCGGTTCATGACCACCCCGGGGGAATGGGCCACCAAACCCGACTACGGCGCCGGCCTGCTGGCTGCCGTGAAGTCGCGAGCCCGAACCACCGATCTGGACGACATCAAGAACCGGCTCACGGCCCAAGCCCTGAAGGATGAGCGCGTGCTGCGCGTGCTGTCCGTGACGGTCGAGAAACTCGGAACCTATGGGATCAAGTATTCCGTGAAGGTTCAGCTCAAGGGCGACGAAAAAGAGCCGGTCGAGATTGCCGACAACCTGGAAGAGGATCGAGCATGAGCGCGGCACCGAGTTTCAACGACCTGGTGGATCTTGGGCGCATCGAAGCCAAGGCACGGCGCCCCGATCTGAAGTTCTACGACGGCGACGTCACGGAGGCGCAGCTTCACGCCTGCGCGGCCATGGGCGATGCCATCATCGGCTGGGCGGCGATCCAGAACCGCAACCTGTACTTCGGCGGGGCCCGCGGGACCGACCTCGACACGATCGTGATGGACAAGCTCGGCCTTGCCCGGAACCCTTCGACGCGCTCCCTCGGCACGCTGACGTTCTCGCGCGGGTCTGGACCGACCGGAAACAGCGGGACCATTCCTGCCGGGACGCAGATCGCAACGGCCGTCGACATTGACGGCGCGCGCGTGGTCGTCACCACCGATACCGACCTGGCCGTGTCGACCGGAGCGTTCAGCTCGAACGTCGGGGCAACGGCGGTTGCTTACGGCACATCGGGCAACGTCTCGGCCGGGCTGCTGACCTTCCCGGTAGATGCGCTACTCGGAGGCGACAACACGATCTCGGTCACGAACGCGGCCGACTTCGCGGGGGGCAACAATTCCGAGACCGACGAGGCATATTCGGCCAGGGCCCGCATGCTCTGGCAGACCCAGCGCCGGGCCACCCTGGACGCCATCGAGGAGGGCGTTCTCGACGTGGACACGGTCGCGGTGGCGATCGCCGAAGAGGACGAGGCGTCTGGCATTGTCACGCTCTACGTGTCGGACAGCTCGGGCAACAGCAATGGGCGCATGCTCTACGACGTCGAGGTGGCGTTGCAGGGCTGGCGCGCGGCCGGTTCGGTCATCAACGTGGTGGGCGGAATCAAAGCCATGGTGGCGATCACCGTTTCGATCGACGAGTACGAACGAGGGTTCGACGTGGCCGCCGCTGCCCAGACGATCATCGATTCCGCGGTGACGAGAATCAACCGCCTGCGCGTGAACCAGCCGCTGACCATGGACTCTTTGACCGCCGCCGTGATCGCTCCCTACGCCACGGCCATCACCAGCGTGTCGTTCCCCTCCATCGTCGTGACGACACAGGGATCGCCTACGACATTGCTTCCCGACACCGACGTCGTGGCGCCCGGGGCCCTCATCCGCCCGAATACGGCCGGCGGCGGGGTCGGGATCACCGTCGTGGACGGCAAGCGTCTGACCGGGGCGACCTAATGGCCCTCGATTCTGTCGAGCAAGAGCTGTACGACTTCGCTTGGCAGGCCATGCCCAGGTGGTACCGCGCGCGCGAGCGGGCATCCGAGGAAATCGCCATGTTCGCCAAGGTCATGGGCGCGGTCAAAAAGACCCTCATGTACTGGTTCCAGCAGGCCTACATTCAGACCGCTAACCGGGCCACCGGCACAGACCCGGACTGGCTGGAGCTCCACGCCCAGGACCGTGGGACCCACCTGGCAGACGGCGAGACGGACGCGATCAGCAGGATGCGGATTTCCCAGGTGCCCGGGGCCGTGACGTGGCCGGAGCTTCTCGCAGCCGCCCAGCAGATCGTGAATGCCGCTGGTGTTACCGGCACCGTCGGCCTGGTCGAGTTGCCCGCCGATGCCGCCTACCTGGGCCCGTTGACCCGCGACAGCGGCACGGGAGGGACGTTCTCGGCACTGCCCGGGAGCGCGACCGCAAAAGTGTTCGTTCCGACGGTGCCGTTCAAGTACCGCCCGTTCCGCAACAACACGGACATCCCCGGGTGGTGGCACGCGGCCAGCATCACGCTCTCTGGGTGCAACAGCGCTGGGAACGATGGTGCGTTCTGGATCACGGCCCTGACGGCGGCAGACGACGCCGACGGTGATCCAACCCTCACCGGCGTTGTGGTCGAGAACGTCAACGGCGTGGCCGAGACCGATGCCACGTGTTTCTGGGAGGTCAACCGGACCGACTACACGGGCTCGAACATCGACAGCACCGGCCAAGCCTTCGTCAACCGCGGCTTCCGTGTTTGGAGAGGCTCCAACGACGCCAACCGCTGCGCCAACGGCGGCATCGTCGTGATCTTGCCCTACGGTTGCACCGAATCCATTCGGCTGGCCGTGCGCGAGATGCTGCGCCAGAAGATGGCCGCAGGGTTCAAAGTCATCGTCGAGAGGAGAACAGAAGCGCCATGATCGGTTCACAGCGGACAACCTTCGGGGACGAGACCGGGGCAGACGGACGAGTCATCACCGACACTGACCTGAACGAGATTTCGCGGAACATGAGCCGCAGGGCATGGGAGGTCCCCGGGTACGCCGGCCTTGTGGGCTTCGATGAGCTGACCACCACGGCGGTGCGGACATACGCCGACGCCTTCAGCGTGGGCGCCGTGCCGATGTACTCAAGGATCCGAGGCGTCTACACGTTCGGCCGTGGCCTTGAGGTCTCGATGTCGAGTCTTGGCACGTCGGTGGGCGCAGGGTTCCTGGGCTGCTACATGGACGGGGCAATGCCGTCTGTTCCTGCCCTCAGCGGGGCGGGCAAGATGCACTGGGTGACGATCGTACCGTCGGACATCGCCTACACCCACGACGCTGCGGCCTCGGGAAAGACCCGCTGGGATCTCATCACGGTGGCACTGTCGGAGATCAACGCCAGCACGGTCACCAGGCATTTCAAGGACGCCGTCTCGGGACAGGTCTCGTCGCAGGCCGTGATTCCAGCGCGCCAGACGACCATGGCCGCAACCCTCACCAAGGGAGAGGAGTCGTCCGGAACACCGACGATGCCGTCGGTCCCGGCCGGTGGTCACGTGCTGTACGCGGCGAAAGTCAGCGACACGGCCGTGACGGAAGTGTGGGACTTCACGCTGCCCATGGGCGTGCTCAAGAACAGCCTGACGTTTGGGCGCGATGGGATTTCGTTCTCCACCGATTGGGACTTCGGGGCGCTCGACTTCGAGTGTTCATCGAAGTCGGGCATCGGTGGGACCGTCCACCTGTTCCCACCGGAAGGCCTTCGCGGCGACCCGGCGGCAAGGATCATCGGGCTGCAGGTGACCTACACACTGTTCTCTGGCTTCCGTGTGTACCTCAGCAAGATGGAAATCGAGAGTTCCAGCGCCAGCTCAGACATGTGCGAAATCACCAGCCTATTCACCATCGACGAGGCTTTGCATTCAACGGTCATTGACCTGCGCAGTCTGCCATTCCTCGCTGACACCATGGCTCCGATTTGGGCCAACGGACTCAACCGCAAGGGCATGAGCACGTCGACCGTCGCTCTCAAGGTGACGTCCCCGGTCACCACTGACGTCGGAAGCATCAAATCAGTACGCTGGTTTTCGTTGTAGCGTTCAGGATCCGCGGCAGTCGAAGAAGCACGAGTTGGGCAAGCACGTGCGGTCGACGAACTTGGGGCCACGTATCAGGCAGCACCCGGCGCCCTCTCCGCACGGATCACATGTAGCAGTCGTGCTAGTGGCTCCCGCCGTACTATGCCACAGGCACATGCACGGCATGTCCTTGGGCAGGAGCGAGTGCAGATTGTCCTTGCTCCCGCACATGCACGATGTCCCGGCCATGCACTGACCCTCTTGACCCGGCGTGCACGCCTTCCCAATCCCGAGCGAGTTCCCCTTGGTAGGCGGGCAGGTCAGCAAAGCGGGGTCAGTGACCTCAGGGCCTGGCGTCCATGTGACTGGGGGAACGTAGGGCCCAGTGTCGGGAGGGAGCGTGTCGAGCGCCACCGGGAGGCTATCGGGGGCCACCGGGGAAGCGTCAGGATCCACGACCGGCGCCAGCATGTCAGCGGACATGGAATCGGCGAATGCGGCCCTGGCGTCGAGTGGCTGCTCCGGGCGCGCGTCTGTTGTGACTTCTCGGCCACGCACCAGAACCGTCGGAGGGAGCGCGTCGGGCGGGATGGTGGCGAGGCCTTCACCAGATGAGGAGCACGCCGCGAGGACCAGGGTCAATGCAAGGACGTTGCGCATGTATCAAGGATGAGCCTTGGCGGGTTATTGTCAACTCGAAACGGTCGACATGCAACCCCAGAAAGACGAACGGCCAAGGCACCTTGACTTGTGCACTTGGCCGCTCTAGACTTTCGCTTGATGAGAGCTACATGGGAAAATCCCACGTTGCTGGTCCGCTGTCAAGTGGGCTTTGGCGCCAGTTCGGGCGCTGTTCCGGTTTCGCACCGGGTCCAGTCTCGTCAGGTCAACGCGTGGAAGCGAAGTTCGAGCCAGGCCGCCGGGCCTGAATCTGCAAGTGCAGTCTGGGAAGGTGACCGCCCGATTGCTTGGAGAGATCCAAGCCTCCCCGCCCGTCGGGTATCGGCTGCATTCGGATCGCGTGATGGGCGCGATCCCGGCAGGTCCAACAATGGCAGAGTCAGAAGCGGCGCACCTGGAATGTCCCAGGGGTGCGTTAGCCAGCAGCTCACCAGCCCCACATAGTCGCCGGCAACAGACCTCCTGACCCATATGATGGGATGGGACCTAAGGGGCGGGGTATGCCTGACGCTTTGCTCACTCCTTCAGCAAGTAATCCAGCCCCGCGGCCCGCAGTTTCGCCATGGCGCTCGCCATGTCCCGCTCGATGGTCCGCAGGCTGATCCCGGTGATGGCCGCGATCTGGGTCTCGGTGCGCTCACCGTGCCGAGCCACCGCCAGGGAACACGTGGCCGGGTACTCTTCGATACTGACCCCGTCGCGGTAGACCGTGACGAACTCGCCCATGACGTCGGCGCCAAGGTGGTAGCGGCAGCGGAAGTGCGGGCAGGGCTTCGTCCACCCGAGCCCCGTGATCTGGCACTCTTCGTCGGTGTTGGGCATCGGGGGGATGGCCACCGAGTAGGCCTCTGCCCGCTCTGCCTCGCTCAAGGCGCGCGAGCTCCTGACCACCCGGCCGACGATGGCAAAGCCAAAGGCGAGCTGTCCGGGCGGGGCACGCTTCACGTGGTGGGGCTCTCCTGGCGCTTGTTCTGCCGGCGGGCTTCCTTGATCGCGGCGTCGCGCACCCAGGGGGAAATCTTCGCCTTCGCCTTCGCTGCCGCCGCTTCGACGTCCACAAGCGCGGTATCGTCGAACCTCACCGCCACCGCGTTGCGCTTCGGGTTCTTGGAACGTGGCCTCATGCGATCAAAGATGCCAACATGGTTTCCAGTTGTCAACTCTATTGGCTATGGCCTGGCAATTTGGTTGGCTGGATGGTGATAGAACCACGCGGAATCACTCGCTCCTATCAACCGTCTATCGACCTCCTATCGACCACTCTGGCGGGGACTCACCCCCCGGGCCGTATCGTGGCGTGAGCCCCGATGGCCACTCGGCACCGCCTTGACCATGACCTAGACCCGAACCAGCACCGCTACTTGGGCGGGCGCGGGGCCGATGCCACGTATTCGGCCGGCGGTGACTTGACGCTCGGGCAGGGCAACTATTTCAAGGTCACCCCGACATCGACGGCCACCCTTCGCCGCATCGCCGGGGCGGACTGGACAGCGGGCAGCACGGTGGTGCTCGAACCGACCGTGACCACGACATTCGCGCCGGGCTCGGCGTCGGGTGGGGGACTCTATGCCATCACGACCCCGACGGGGGAGAACCTGGTGGTCGAGGCCGGGGCCCCGGTCGCGGTATCGTTCGACGGCTCGCTGTGGAGGGTCCACAAGGCTGCGGTCACGGTCCCGGCCGCCGATGACCACCAGGTAGGTACCAGCGCGGCTGACATCACAGCAGCCAAGTGGGGGCCGCTCGCCAGCAAGACCCGTGGCGACAACCTCACGATCGAGGCCCACGTCGAGACGGACCCGACCCTGGGCGAGCAAGTCGTGTTCTCGACCATCTCCCAGGCCGACCCGATCGCGTTCGCTTCCACGCTCTACGCGGCACACTTGGACGATCCGGCTTGGTTCGGCAGCGTGAAGTGCGTTTTCGGAACCCAAGGTTGTGGTCAAGTCCTGTTTTCTGGAGGATGGACGCAACTCCGTTCTGGAGTGTGGCAATTTGGTATCGGTATGGATCTGAGCGGAACGACGTGGTTTGACAGCGTAACGGTTGCACCTGGGGATTTGGTTTTCGCGTGGTGCCCCGCACTTGCAGAGGTCGACTGGCCTAGGACGGGAATCTATGTAGTTCGCACTCCCGGAAACGATAGCACGGGAGAGAAAGCGATTTTGGAGCGCGTCGACTGGGCGGATTCCGCGCAGGACTTCGCCAATGGCATGGTGGTTTACACTCTCGACGGTAGCGAGCTTCTAAAGAACAAATATTTCCGGCTGACCACGACGGGGCCCGTCGTTCTGGAAACGACGCCGCTATACTGGGAAAAGCTCGACAGCTACGAACAGACCGCATCGGACAACCTACTGACTGCTGCCCAACTCGCGCGGGCAAGCGAGACGCCGAATACGACGGCACTTGTGGCGTCCGTTGGATCGCCCAGCTCACCGCTTGATTTCCCGACCCTGGCCGGGGCGCCGAATCTCGACACGTACAAGGCCGGGCGCACCGAGGCGTGGGCGCTGGCCCGATTGCACATTGCAGGTGCTGATGGTTCTGTCACGTGGCTCGAAATCCAGGTTGTGCGCGATCCAGGCGGCGACGATGAGGTGTTGGAGACTATCACCACCAGCCCCATCACGAACGCGACCGACGAGATCATCAAGGCCCACGTCGACGACCCCGACGACCAGGACTTGGCTGGCGACAGCATCGGGCTGCGGATTCGCGCTTACTCTGACAGCGCCACCCCGGCGGCCATCGCGGTCACATGGTCGGACCCAGCGCACAGCACGCGGCTGCTGACGCCGATGACCTTGGCCGTGGGCGGGACGGACGACCACCAGGCGCTGACCCCTGCTAGTCGTGGTTTCGTGGCCGGCGAGGAAGCCGCCGCGCGTGCGCGTTGCCACCCGATGGCCAGCATCGAGCCGGGCCTCATCACCTGGGTTCCTGGCGCCGATGTCGCCACGGTCGATGGCCTGCTGACCTTGCCCCCGAAGACCAATGCTGTTCGCATCAGTGGAACCGAGCCCCTTCTAGGCGTCAGCGACACTTTCTTGGCGGCAGGGTCTTCGGCGGTTTTGTACGTCGAGTTCGCTTCTGCGCGCCAAGTGGTAGTAAGCGCCAACGCTCCCACAGGGTTCAGGGGTTTTGGCTTCTACGGTCCGCTTGGGTTCTCAGCGACACCGTATGCGTTTCTGGCGCCCGCCAATTCCGCGATGGTGCTCTACGCTTCTGGTGGGGTGTGGAACGTACTCTCCGCCCCGTGGGTCGAGCCGCAGCGGGCACTCTGGCCGACGTTTGCCAGCCTGACCATCAACACCACCACGGCACCCGGCCTGCTTGAACTTCCGATTGGCTGCCCCGGGGTGATCTACGTGACCGGCACCGAGTTGCGAGCGATCACCGTGCTGGACGTCGACGGAAAAGGGATCGCCGGGCCACTGGCCGGGATCCAGTTGCACTTCCTGAACGCCTGCCGCCTGTACCACCTGGATGCATTGACCGGGTGGGATGCGGGATTGGCCGCGGGAGCGGGGAAGCTCGACCTGTTGCCGCCGACCGATGCGACGGGGGACGACTGCGACATGATCATTCCCGCGCGGAGAACGCTGCGGATGCTACGTGACTCGACTGGCGAAGATATGCTTTGGATACCCGAGGTTGCACAATGAAAAAAACGAACATCGCCCCCGCCCTATTGGTGGTCATCATCACGACTGCCGTATTCTTCGGTGTCCTGGCGATTCCCGCCGTCGAGGCCCAGCGCTCTGGCTACGTCGAGAAGCGCGTGGTCAGCACAGGGACAGCGACAGGGCTTTCGGCCTTTGCAGACCAGCTCGCGCCAGACCCGACGACGGGGATGTGCTTGCAGTCCGATGTCAGCAACCGCACCGTGTGGGGGCCGTGCAGCAGATTTTCGACGAGCACCCCTGCGGCGGTAGCAACGTCGGGGGCCGTCGGAACATCAACGCTGTTGGTTCGTTCCGACCACGTCCACCAAGGAGACGGGGACAGCAAGGTCGCGGCCTATAGCGGCCAGACGCCGGATTACCTGGATAAGGTCACGCGGTCATCCGATAGTAGCATTAGGCTCGCTAAGTACTCTGGAGACTTGGACATCCGTGCCAACTTTGGTACGGATGTCAACACCGTGTGCATGGGCAACGACTCGCGGCTCAGCAATGCTCGCACTCCTACCGCCCACGCAAGCACGCACGTGACCGGCGGATCTGACGTGATCGCCAACGCCGTGGCGTCGGGCGCCTCTGGCCTGATGACAGGCTCCGACAAGGCGAAGCTGGACAGCACGACCACGACACCGACGGCATATGCAATTCCGGCCACGGGATCAACGAAGTACCTGAATACGTGGATTCAAGCGGCATCATCCTCGGTGGCCGGACTACTCTCGACGGCCCACTACAACCTGCTAAACGGCGCGACGGCCACGCCTACGGCGTCGAAGATTCCAATTGCCGATGGTAGCGGCACGCTGAACGGCTGGGTAAGCGGGCGCCAGGTCAGCATTCGATCGAAGGCCAACGGGAGCACAGTTACCATTGAGAACAACTACACATGGCAATCGGGGGCATCGGTCACCTTCACCGCGACAGGGACTAAGTTTCGCGTGCATGTGTCCAGTACAGCGAACACTGGCTCGTCCAGCACGACGGCGCGAATATGCGGCATCTGCGTGGCCGGTGACGCCGGATCTAGCGCGAAGACGTTGAAGGGCCCGTGTGGGTGGCTGAGCAGCGACGTGCTGGGGAACGTGTTTTACAACACGCTGATTCCAGACGCCGTGGTGCTGGGCGACGTCGTGGCTGATTCCTACTTCACGTTAGCCGCCGGGACGGTGACCATTGCGGCGTTTGGGTATGCATTGGGAGCTAACTGTTACTACAACGCGAGCGCCATCAACCTGATCATCGAGGAGTACAATTGACCAGGGTGGTTTCCACTCTGGCGCTCCTCACCGTCTGCGCGGTCCTGACGTTCGCGCAGCAGATGCCGGACTTCGACCTGTGGTCACGGCTCCAGGTTGGATCCATCGTGTGGCAAACCGGCGGGCCGATCATGCGTGACGTGTTCTCCTACGCGGCTACCAAGCCGATGTGGGTTGATCATGAGTGGGGCGCGGGCGCGGTCTTCTACGCCTTCGTGCGCGTGTTTGGAAACGGCGGGATCTTCGCGGTCAAGGGGCTGCTCCTCGTCGCCGCGTTTGCCGGCGTGATCATGACCATCGCGGCCCGTGGGCGACGCCTGCCCGGTCTGCTGTCCCTGTCATTGCTTGGCCTGGCCCTGCTGCCCGGCGTGGCCAGCCTCGTGCGCAGCCAGGCGTTCACCTACGCGTTCTTCGCTTGGTGGCTATGGGGCGCGGAGCGATTGCGGGCGGGCAGCTCGCGCGTGCTGTGGATGTTCCCCGTGACGATGCTGGCGTGGGCGAACCTACACGGGGGCTTCCTGGCCGGGTTCGGGTTGCTCGCCCTGTACGCCACCGGGGAGGCCCTGGGGCGCAAGAGCGTGCGCTTGTTCGCGCTGGCCCTGGCCCTGTCGGTGCCCGCGTCGCTGCTGACGCCATACGGATTCGGGCTGTGGCGCTACATGGCCGAGGCTGCGACGATGCCCCGTCCCTACATCGGGGAGTGGGCGGCGATGCCGTGGGGGGCGTGGCGCCTGTTCCCCGGCGCTACTACCCTGGCAGGGCTTGCCGTGGTCGTGGGTGCCGTGGGTCTGGTCCGCCGTCGCGTGGATTGGACCCGCGCGCTTGTGCTCGTCGCTCTGGCAGTCCTGGCCATGCGGCACCAGCGGCACCAGATTTTCTTCTCGCTTGTCGTGGCCGCGCTGCTGTTTGGAGACATGGACGCGTTGCTGGACCCGATACGGCGGCGGCTGTCGCTGCGCTGGCGACAGGGCGTTCTCGCCACCGCGACGACGTGCTTCGCCACGGTGGCGCTGTGGCTGGTGTCCCCGTCGCTTTCAACTCGACTGCGCGCGGACGTGGCGAGCTACCCCGCGGGCTCCGTCGAATTCATCCGCGCCAATGGCATCACCGGCAACCTGGCCGTGCCCTTCGATTGGGGCAGCTTCGCGAGCTGGCACTTGTACCCACAGAACAAGGTGCTGATCGATGGTCGCTATGAAGAGGTCTACACCCCTGAGGCATTCGACCGGGCGGCTCGGTTCACGGCGGGCAGCCAGGGCTGGCAGGAGGCCCTGCGCCGGCCACGTGCGGACGTGGTGATTCTGCCGAAGCGCATTTACTCGCCGGCCACCATGCGGGAGTTGCTGGAGTGGCGCCCGGTCTATGAGGACTTGATCAGCGTGGTTCTGGTTCCCATAGCAGCCGCGCGGAATGACTACGTGATCCCCGATTTTAGCGACGACACCGTGGGAGACCTGGCAAAGCCCGTCGGCCTGCAGATCGACTACCCGTCGCTCCTGTGACCCCATGACCCCCAACATTTTCCAACCATCGCCGCCTCGGCAGGCATGCCACATGGCGGGAGCCAACCGGCCAGCGCCTAGGATGAGCCATGGCCCGCGTAAGCCTTATCTGCGTCGTCCCTGACGGCACGGCTCCGACCGATGGGAGCCAGCCGCGCGTTGCGTCCGAGACCATCATCACGTGGCCGGTGGGCGATTCGGGCGACATTGGGCTGTCGGTTCAGCACGCGGACGGCTCGGCCTTCGACCTTACCAGCTGCACCCTGACCCTGGTTTGCCGCCGGCACATGGCCGACGCGACCCCGGCCTTCGCCTACGATGCCGTCATCGACCCTACCCCGCAGGACGGGACGGCGCCCGGAACCGCGACCGTGACCGTGGACGGCGCCGATACGGCAGCCATGACCGCGGGGGCGACGTACTGGTACGACGTGCGGCTCGTCGATGCGAACAGCATCGCTTGGCACGTCCGCCCAGCTTCCAAGTGGCTCCCCACCATGACGATCGCGCGAGCCGATGAACCGGCAGCGCCTGCCCCATAGGAGATGACCGATGATCCAACGACTGCGACGAGACAACCCAGCTGCCGGAATCCCGGCGAACCCGGGCGCCAACTCATCCGTGACGATTTGGGACGACTACGGCGACACGGCGCTAACGCAGAACAACGCCATCCGGGCGCAGGTCGTGGCGTACCTGGATCAGAACTTCACGCTCAAGAGCTGGTGGGCCAAGAGCTCGACCGGCGCCTTGCATCTGCGCTCATCGGTTGACGTTGTTCCGGCAGCCACTCACCCCGCGGCGGCCATCACGTGCGTGGCCGTGGCCAACCTGAAAAACAACGACTACTTCACGGTGACGGCCAGTGGGTCCGCGGGCGAGAGTTCAACTGCCGTGGTCTTTGAGTTCAAGGTAGACGGCGACTTCGTGGCGGAGGCGGGCCGGACGACCATCGACGTCAGCGCCTTGACCACCGACGTTCACGTGGCGGTGGCGAGCGCCGCCGCTGTGCGGACGGCCTTCACCGGGCTGGTGACGATTCCGGTCCCCACCACTGCGGTATTCACCGTGACCCATGTGTCCAGCGGGGCGAACTTCGTGTGCTCCGCGACCGAGAACGTGACCAACGTCGGGTTTACCGTGGCGCTCACGGCCGGCGTGGACGGCACCGGCAAGGAATGGAACGTACGCCTGCTCCCTGGACGCAACAAGATCACGTTGCACACCGGGACGGCTCCCACTGAATTCGATGTCGCGGTCGAGACCACCGACGACGCCACGGGGGTGTAACCATGGCCGACAAGTTCTCAAGCAGCTCGGTTCCGGTGACGCCTGATCTGCCCGCCCTTGGGGCTCAGCAGGCCGCCGGACAAGAGAATCTTCTCAGGGATGCCGAAAAAGCCGCCGCCACCCTCGCAGCGACCAGCGCCGCATCCACCGGCACACTGACGACCCTCGTTGTCGCAGAATACGCAGACGGCGACCACTTCACGATCCCCGACGGGACCCACTCGGTCAAGTTCGAGCCGCGCGCGAAGGCCGTATCGACGATCGCGCTGATCGACCTGGCCGACATCGCCGACAACGACACGCTCGTCGTGGACGATGGCGTGAACACCCCGGTGACGTTCGAGGCGCAGGTGACCGGAGAGCCGACTTACTCGACGGGCTCCATTACCTGCGTGGCCCCGGCCAACCTCAAAAACAACGAATCTTGCTCCATTGGAGTGGGCAACGTGTTTGCCTTCAACGTCGAGGCTGCCGCGCCCGCCGTGGGCTCGCTCACGTTCGCGGCCAAGGCAGATTGCACCGACGGCGACACGTTCACGCTCTACAGCGAGGTGTTTGAGATCGACAAAGCCGGCAACGGTGTGGCCGGCACGAACATCGCCATCGACATCTCGGACGCCGGCGTGGTGACGGCGAGCGAGGTGGCCGACGTCGCAAAGACGGCCATCACCGCGAAATTCGGGGCCGAGACCGTGACGGCCGGGACCATCACCGATGGTGTTCTGGCGTTGGAGTCCGTCGGCGAGTTCTACGCGGCGAACGTGGAAATCACCGTGACCGGCACGTCGTGCACTGCCAGTGGCATGTCAGGCGGCGCGACCGAGTTCAGTGCGGGCGAGGCGACCGAGGTTGACCTGCTGGCTGCCGAGGACGTGGCCGACGTTGCGGATGCCTTTGGAGCCGCGATCGACCTTGCTTCGATCGGTGTCACGGCTGGGGTGCCGGTTGACGGCGTGATTCCGCTGACCAGCGACATTCCCGGGCCGATTGAAATCGAAATCATCGACGCCGTGTCAGACGCCGGCTTCGCCCACGAGGACATCACTGGCGGACTTGCGTTCACCCCGACGCCGGACACCACGCTGATTGATTTCAGCGCATGCGAGACCGAGGCGGACAAGGTCACTGCCGTGGTCGACGCAATCAACGCCGCCACGACGGATGAAGACCTGGACCTGGTTGCCACAGGCGGCGGCGACGGCGCAACCTTCACGGCGACCAACACCGCCACGGGCACGTTGACGATGACCTTCACCGGGGAGTTGGTCGACACGGCGACAGTCGTATCCGCCGGCCTTGGCGCCGAAGCCATCTCGGGTGCGGTCGAGGTCGACATGACCGGCCTCGTGACCGCCACCCAGGGCGCGGCGAAAATCTGCGAGGTGGCCAATGCCCTCGGGGCCTCCACGCTCAACGTGACCTGCGTGCCGAACGCCGGGGACATCGCGGTCACCAACAACACGAACGGCTCGGCCGGGAATGTGGCGCTCACCGAGAACGTCGCCAACGCGGGATTCACGGTCTCGGGCATGACCGGGGGGCGCAACCCGCTGGCTTCTCGCACGCTCGACGATGTGCCGGACAGCGCGACCCGAGTGGCGGTCCCCCCCGCCTCCGCAGCCGCAGCGGGGGCGCTGGCTGCTGGCGCTACTGCGACCCGCATCGGTGCCATCTGCGCGGCGCCGATTCCTGCGCAGGTCGCATGCCCGGCATTCACCGCTGGCGACGCGTCTTTGGCCATGGGAACGCTCAAAGCCACCGAGTGCGTGGTCGAATCCACGCGAACGCTTTCCCAAGCCTCGGCGCTAACCATCCCGGTGACCGACATGGTAGCCGGCCAGCTCTACGCGGTTTCGTGTTACGCCCTGGCCCTCGGCTATGCCCTCACGGTGGTGAGCGCGACCGTGACTCTGGCCACGTTCGATGCGGCGCTGACCAAACCGAAGATGCACGTTTTCTTCTTCGACGGCGTGGCTCTGGTCTACGACCACACGGAGTTCTTGGAGGCGTAACATGCTACGCCGAAGGCGCAGAGGATTCACGATTCAGGTGACGGTGTCCGGCGATGAGGCCGGGCGGACCTTCACGCTTCCGCTCAACAATGGCAACGGCTCGACATTCGACTGCATCGTTGACTGGGGAGACGGCACGCGCTCGACTGTCACGGCATACGACGATGCAGACCGAGCCCACACCTACGCGGCCGACGGAACATATGATGTAGAGATTCGCGGGACGTGTGAGGGGTGGAGCTTCAATAACGGTGGCGACAAGCTGAAGGTGACCCGGATCCTCTTCTGGGGTGATCGGCCGACGTTTGGCGGGTTCAAGTACTTAGTCGGAGCGTTCTACGGCTGCGCAAACTGCACGTCGTTGGGGTACGGGAAGATCCCCGTGTCTGGGGCTGGGCCGACATCACTAACAAACGCATTCCGACAAGCAAAATTCAGCGGTCCACTTCCCGCCGGATTCCTCGACCATTGCACGGACGTCACGGACCTGTATTCCTGCTTCGCCTACAACCAATTCAGCGGTCCACTTCCCGCCGGATTCCTCGACCATTGCACGGGCGTCACGAACCTGTATGCCTGCTTCTATAACAACCAATTCAGCGGTCCACTTCCCGCCGGATTCCTCGACCATTGCACGGGCGTCACGAACCTGGGTGCCTGCTTCCATAACAACCAATTCAGCGGCCAGTTGCCCACTGGTTTCCTCGACCATTGCACGGACGTCACGGACCTGGGTTCCTGCTTCGCCCGCAACCAATTCAGCGGCCAGTTGCCCACTGGTTTCCTCGACCATTGCACCGACGTTACGAACCTGAACTCCTGCTTCGCCTACAACCAATTCAGCGGCCAGTTGCCCACTGGTTTCCTCGACCATTGCACCGACGTTACGAACCTGGGTTACTGCTTCGCCTACAACCAATTCAGCGGTCCACTTCCCGCCGGATTCCTCGACCATTGCACCGACGTTACGAACCTGAACTCCTGCTTCGCCACCAACCAATTCAGCGGCCAGTTGCCCACTGGTTTCCTCGACCATTGCACCGACGTTACGGACCTGGGCTCCTGCTTCGCCACCAACCAATTCAGCGGCTCACTCCCCGCCGGGTTCCTGGACCACTGTACTGCCGTTAAGTACCTGTACGCATGCTTCTACGACAACCAATTCAGCGGCCAGTTGCCCACTGGTTTCCTCGACCATTGCACCGACGTTACGAACCTGAACTCCTGCTTCGCCACCAACCAATTCAGCGGCCAGTTGCCCACTGGTTTCCTCGACCATTGCACCGACGTTACGAACCTGGCCTACTGTTTCTACAACAACCAATTCAGCGGTCCACTTCCCGCCGGATTCCTCGACCATTGCACGGACGTCACGAACCTGTATGCCTGCTTCTACGGCAACAACCAACTACAACTATCGGAATACTGTTGTTACGCGGACGGGGAGCAGGCAACGCGCTTTCTCGGCAAGACGATGAATTTCGCCTCGATGTTCGCCCGTTCTGGCGCGTACACTGGAGCCCAGGGAACGGCACCTGACCTGTGGAACTGCGACTTCGGCGAAACGATCACGCTCGATGTTGCCCCTGCTGTTGACTGGGCCGGTGGTGATACCATCACCGGGCAGACCAGCGGAGCCACCGCTGTGGTCGTCGCGAAGGTGTCCGCGCTCGTCTACAAGATCAAGAAGCACTTTGGCGTTTTCTCACTCGACGAAATCGTCGGGGTGACGGGCGTGGCAGACAAGCTCGCCGACCAAGGCGCAGCGAACCCGACGTTCTCCGGGACTCCGGTTTCTGCCGGATGTTTCTCCGGTCATGGCATCTCAACAGTAAGCAACTACGCGGACATCCCCGCATCGTGGAAGTAAGGAAAACCATCATGGGAAAGTACATTCAACTGACCACCCCGATTGAAATCGCCAACAATGTTCCGCGCATCGTGAAGTTCCGCGTAGTGGGAGCACAGGATTTTGACGAAGAGACTCCGCCCTACATGATCGTCAAAATTCAGGCGTACGGGCCTGGCGCTGGTGACGGGAACCCATACGGGGATTCGAAGACCTTGTGCGTCCGCGACGGGTCGGCGCTGTCCACCGTCCTGCGCGTGAAGGCCACGCCGCAGAAGATGGACGACCAGATCGAAGTTGTCGACAAGGTCATCGGAGGGACTCCCTACACGACGCTTTCCGCCGCCTACGCTGCGAACGTCTCGGGAGTGGCCAGCAACGCCAAGCGATTGCAGGCACTGCAAGCCGTGCTCGTTTCGGCCGGCGTCGTGTCGGCGGAGTTTGCGGGGACGTAACCGAAAGAAGCACCACCCATGACCCCACCCCACGGCATACCACTCAAGGACACGGGCGAGCGTGAAGCGGCGAAACGACCTGAACCGAAAGAAGTAGCACCCATGACCCCACCCGGATTCGACCTGAACGACACAGACGAGCGAGCGGCGGCAGCAGAGGCGACAGACCAGCGGTTCGCACACTTCTTTCGCTGCTGGGATCGCGAAGGTGGACCCGGGTATCAACTGCGCGGCGAGGTCAACGAGATCAAAACCGGATTTATCGACATGACGGCGACTATCCGGACCTGGGGCCGCGCAATTGCTGGAGCGGTCACGCTGCTGTCACTGGCGGTGGCGCTGCTCGGATATCTCCAGATGCGCGACAAGCCGGCGCCACAGATCGTACACCAGGCCCACGCCGAAACGAAAGGAACCCCATGACCAAGTCCAAGCTCTGGCACATCATCCTCATGGTGGGCGGCGCTCTTGCCGTCCTGGCTCCCGACCTGACCGGACTCGCGGCCAGCCTTGCCGGCATGGGTATCGGCTGGCTCAATTGGGTGGCGCGCGTGCTCGGTGTGCTGGCCCTCATCGGCTCGCGGTGGGACGTGATTCGCGGCAAGCTGGCGCCGGTTCTTGGAAATCCGTCGAGCAACACCCCCGTGGTCGCGCTGCTGGCCCTGGGCTCGCTGCTGCTGGCGGGGAGCTCGTGTTCATCCACCCAGCCGACGCCCGCCGAAATCGGTCAGGCCGTCGTCACCTGTACGGCCACGGTCTGCGACCAGCCCGCTGGCCCGTGCGCTCAGCTCACGTCTGCGGCTCTGGCGTGCCTCGCGAGCGCGGGAAACGTCGGCGTGTGTCTCGGCGGCGTGCCTGCCCTGGTTCAGGTCGGCTACGCGGACGTGGTCTGTGTGGTCGAAGCCCTGGAGTACAGCGCTCCCACGATTGAGCAACGGGTGAAAGCGGCGGACTGGCTGCGAGGGCAGCGGGTGAGGGTCGAACGGTGAACCACGGCCAGCACAAGGACTTCACGGAAATCGCCGCGCTTTGGTGCGGCTACACCAGCGAACAAGCCGCGAACCTGATGAAGGGCGCAGGTGGGGCGGACGCCATCGGGGACGTGCAGTGCCCCGTCCCGTTTCACGACGCATTCCCTGGCTCGTGGGATGGCCTGTGCCACTTTCAGCGGCCAGACGGTTCTGGTTTCTACTGGGACGCCGACCGCTCGCTCGGCTGCCTCGAAGTGATCGGCGACTTCCTGGCCGCGATCACGCGCGTCCCTGTCTATGGCGACTCTCTACCGATGCGCCTGGCCCGCGCCGCCCAACCCCGGGCTTCGGTGTGCGACTTTCGGTTCCCCTCTGCCGCCACAATGGGCTCGCACCTGTCGATGTTCGCGCCGCTATCCGAAGAGAACGGACGGGCCTGCCACATGATTCAAGATGCATGCTGTGCGCACCACGTCTGGGGAATGCTTCTATGGGGGCACCAGGAATTCGAGGACGCGCTTGAAATCGTCTGGAACAAACAGCGCGCGATGGGCGAAGCGGCCAGCGACCCGAAGGCATTCGGCCGCATGCTTCGCAAGCTCGTGGACGCCGAGAAGGTGGCCGGGCGTACCGTCGAGGCAATCATCAAAGAGAACGCCGCGTGGGCGCTGGACTACTTCGGCAAGCCGCATCGCCTGGAGGAATGTCCATGGGACGTGGCTCTGCCGGTCTGCGCGCGGGCGATAGCGAGCACGATGCGGGGGCTGGAAATTATGAAAGGATCCAATGCAAGCTGAACGTCTCTTGCAATTAGGCTGGAAGCCACACACGACAGAAACCCGCAAGGCGATGAAGTTCGCCAAACCGATGGCTCTTCACCGGGCGGGATCGCTGCCGAAGAAGTGGTCGCTTTACCACCTGTGCTGCTTGCTGGCCCAGCTCGCCCTCGGCTCTTGCACGGCCCAGGCTGCTGCCCAGGTCATCCGCATGGCGTGCGTTTCGGCGGGGATCACTGACCCCGTGCTCATCTCCCGGCTTTGCGCCTACTACCTGGCCAGGGTTCGCGCGCGTGAGCAGAACATCGACGCCGGGTCACAGGTCGGCACCGTGTTCGACGTGCTTGCCGACGGCGGGTGCTTCCCCGAGTGGGCATGGGCCTACGACATCACCCGCTTCGCCGAGATGCCTGACACCCTGGCGATTCAGGCCGGCTACGATTCGCGCGGGACCATCGGTCTAGACTACGCGGAGATCACCAGCTACGGGAACACCATGCTGGACGACATCCGCACGGCGGTGGCAGCGGGGCACGGCGTGGCGTTCGGATCCGAGGTGACGACCGACTATGCCGACGGCCCGACGGGCATCATCCACGTCAACCCGCACGCCACGGTCGTGGGTGGACACGCGCAGACGATCATCGGCTACGATGACGACGCCGAGTATTTCGAGGTAATGGGATCGTGGGGCGACTTCGGCGAGCCAGGGCAAGAGCCGGGCGTGAGCCGGTTCGGCTACGACTATGCCAAGGCGAAGTTCTCCGACCTATGGATCGTCAACAAGGCCCCCAACATTGCGAGACAGCCATGAAGCGATTGCTCTTTGCCCTGTCCTTGCTCGGCTGCGGAACCGTCCCGCCTGTGCCGACGCCTACCAGCTACACGTGCGAAACCTACTGCGATCACGCGGTTTCGATGGGCTGCGACTTCGCCCAAGATACAGCGGCCGGCGCTGGATGCGTGGCCGTCTGTCATAACGTGCAGGACAAGCTGGTCAAATGGGACCTGGCCTGTCGATCAACCGCAGAGACGTGCGAGCGGATCAATTCATGCGAACGGTGAAGCGCCACCACACCGGCCCAATCCCGCCCAAGGGACAGCGCACGACCGACCGCGCGCATGAACTTTACGCCGCCGGCAAGACCGTCGAGGAAGTCGCGGCCGAACTCGGCGTGTGCCGAAAGTCCGCGCTCGACTACCGGGCACGATGCCAGCGTGCCACCGGGCCGGCGGGACCTCACCGCGGGCAGCGCTACGACGCCGGCCACGGTCATTGTAGTTGCGGCCTGCGTCTGTTCGGCGACGAGGAGATTCCCGGGCAGTGCAACGGCTGCCTACCGGCCAGCGCGGTTGACTACCTCGGCAGGCGTGGCGCTCCGTATGCCCACGCGCAGTTGGTGAAATCGTTCGGAGGGTGCTGAATGCTCTACACGGACCGCCTCACCGAGCATTGGACCGTCGCCGAGCTGTGCCGCCAAAAGGATTGGCCGATCTTGGCCAGCAACATCGAGGCACAGAATCACCTGCGGCGTCTCGTGGCCGCAGCTCTGGAGCCCATACGCGCGCTCTGGGGCGCTCCGGTGCTTTGCGTGAGCGGATACCGCAGCCCCCAACACAACGCCCGCGTAGGGGGCGCGCGTGCGTCTCAGCACATGATGGGGCGGGCGGCCGACATCGTGCCGGCTGACATCGATTGGGTTTCACTGCGCGCTGGGCATGGAACCGAGGCGGACGCCAAGCGGCTGCGCGATTTCACGTGCATGATTGAGCACCACCTGGGCAAGGAGCTTGAGGGCATCGGCGGGGTAGGACTCTACCCGGGCTTCGTCCATGTTGATATTAGGCCAAGGGGTGAGGGCGGCCACATCTACCGCTGGACCGGCAAGGGTTTTGGTTCGGAGCCATGACCGACAAGCCAACCAACCCCGACCCGTGGGCCAAGGCCATCGAGCTACTCAAGGCGCAGCGAAAGGCACCGCATGCGCGGGATCAAGGGTAGGCGTGACCTCACCCATGGCCCGATTCGCGACGGCCTGCGAGCTCGCGGCTGGAAGGTCGAGGATAACGGGGACGCGGGGAACGGCCTGCCCGACCTAATAGCCGGCAAGAGCGGGGTCACGTACCTGATCGAAGCCAAGAGCCCGGGAAAGAAAGAAACGCCAGAACAGCACGCCAAGCGCCTAGCCTGGCCCGGTGGACCGTGGATCATCGCCTACTCGGTCGAGGACGTGCTGGCCGAACACCGGCGCAGAGGGTTCGCCGCATGATCTGCCCCGTCCCCGGCTGCCGTCGCCTGCCGTTCTTCGTGACCGACCCGTGCGACCCGTCGAAGTGCTCCCGCTGCCAGCGCGAGGACGCTGGAGAACGCGCGGCGATCCAGACCGAGGGACAGCCGGATACCGAGTGGGAGCGGGCCGTGTCTGTGGCGTTGCTGGCGCGGCAGCCTGGACAAAAGACACTTGGCTTGGGATGATCTCGGGATGTGGCCTTTCCGGCGTAGTGAAATCCCGAGAGAACCAACCCTCTGCCAACTTGGAATGCACGACTGGACAGATTGGGGATGGCGCGCGTGGAATAGGTTCACCGGGATCCAGAGTGAAACGCGAATGTGCAAGCGTGAAGGATGCCTGGCCCAGGATCACCGTCACTTCGACGGGCTTGGCCGCTCCATTCGATACGGCGACTAGGCAGCCTGGACAGCGGCGCTTGCTAGTGGCATGATGTGATCTCTTTCGTTCTCTTCATGTCGAAGCCTTTTGGCTGGCGCCGCTAACCTGATCCGTTGGCGGCGTTTCCTTTTGTGCAGCCGGGACAGCGGCGGCTCGTCGGGTAGCTACTCGACCACCACGGGCCAGCTGCTGGTAGGCCAGTCGGATCCTGAGTACGCACGCGCATCCGACGGGATGTGCCCCGGGCATCGGATGTCGAGCACCTCGAAACCGTTTTCGGTGGTAACGGTCAGGTGTCCTGAATACCAGCCGTCACCGTGTTTGTCTCCGAACTCGCGAAGGTGGAGCATCGGAACCGCACATGCGCACACGCTGCATTGATTCGGCGTGAGCTTTCGTCCTGACTTGGTTCGCATCGTCGTCTTTCTGTGGGCGCAGTGGTGCTAACCAGCCCACCTAGCCGGCTGTTCCCTCGTCGCTTCCACTCCAGGCATCCCGCACGCTAGGCGTGACTGACCTGAGCGGACCGGAGCGCGGGGCTTGACCCCGCTACGGATAATGAGCCATGGAACGTGGTTTGGTGTCTAATTGCATTTAGATTTAATCCAGCGCATAGGATAGGACATGGAAAAATCACAGAAGGAAAAATCACAGAAGACCAGCAAGCGACCAGGCGCCCCGAAGAAGCCCGAGGAAATCAAGCGAAGTCAAGGCATTTCCGTATGGGTGGACGCTGCCACGAAGGAGCGCATTTCACGGGCCGCCCGTGCGAGCGGTGACTGTGTCGGCCGATGGCTCGGGAAAATCGGCGACGCCGCAGCGAAGGCCGCCCTCGGCATCACATGATATAGAGCGCGCGATGCGACATGGAAATCGACATGGCATTGTCGTGTTTATTTGCATCGCAAAATTAGATAGTGCATTCTGTATCTCGTGAGGTTGAGGCGGCGGCGGGCAACACGAACCAGGAGAGAGACCATGCTGATTTTGGCACTGCTACTCAACGAATCGCTCGACCCACCCCGCGACGTGCACGGCGACGGCTACGACGATTTCATCGTGACCCGCTGGCACCGCACAGATACGAGCTACGCGCCGGCCACGGTGGCATACCTAGACGCGATTCACGGAGTCCGGTCATGAAAGGCCCGCTCGGACAGACCTACGGCAAGGGCGGACGACCCGAGCTGCCAGCGCAGCCCGAGGCCTGGGGCGACACGTGGGGGCGCGTGGCGCTCGGCGCCGGGCTCATCCTCTCCGTGCTGGCGTCTGCAATTTCTGCCGGGTGGCTGCGACCATGACCGCCGAAGGTGACGCCCTGGTCGCGGCGCTTGGCCGATTCGCCGACATCCTCCGTCGTGGCGACTCCGCGTCTGCCGAGACGGTCGATATCAACGAGAACGCCAACGATGGCAACGAGCCGGCGGGCATTGCCGAGTCGTCCGACGTCGAAGATGCGCGCACGGACCTGTGGTGTGAGATCAACGAGCTTTGCAACATGTACGCAGGGTATACCTACAGCTCGCGAGCAATCGCGCAGCAAGAACGAGTCGTCAGCGCGGCCATCGATTCCTTGATGGGCAAGTGTTCCCATGCGTAGCCACTCGCTCGAATTCGAATTCGAAGTACCCGACGACGACGCTGAAGACGGTCCGCGCGTGCTCAAGGTCGAAGCCGAGGTGAAGGTTTCGCCATACGATTCAGGCTGCTGCTCTGGCCCGCCCGAGAGCTGCTACCCGCCCGAGGGTGGAGAGGTCGAGATAGACTCGGTGAAGATTGACGGGAAGACATGGGAAGAGAAGGACTGGCCGCAGGGGCTTACGGTGGTAATCGAGTACGAGGCACGCGCCGCAGAGGAGAAGGCGACCCGCGACGACCGCAAGTGGGGCGACTACTAGCCAGCGAGATTCCGAAACGACAACGAACCGATAAGGAGAGACGAATTATGAAAATTATCGAACTCGAAGCCCAGAACGTGAAGAAACTCCGCCGCGTGCGCATCGCCCCCGACGGCAACGTAATCATCATCGGCGGCGACGAAGGCCAAGGCAAGTCTACCGTACTCGACTGCGTGGTGATGGCGCTGGCCGGCACGAAGCACGTTTCCTCTGTGCCGATTCGCACGGGCGAAACCGAAGCCGCGATCAAGCTGACCTTGGGCGAGAAGGGCGAGAAGCAACTCACGGTCGAGCGCACCTTCGACGCCGCCAAGGGCACGTCGCTGGTGGTGCGTGGCCCCGACGGAAAGAAGCTGCCCGGTGGCCCCCAGGAAATCCTGAACAAGCTCTTTTCCATGGTCGGGTTCAAGCCGTTGCAATTCGCTAGCGAGGACCCAGACAAGCAGGCCGAGACGCTGCGCAAGCTGGTGGGTATCGACTTCGCTCCGGTCGAGGCGGAAATCAAGGCCCTGTACGACCAGCGCACCGAGGTTGGGCGCGACGTCAAGACCGTGGCCGGGCAGCTTGCCGGAATCGCGGCGCCTGCGGATGGTACGCCGGACGATGAGGTTAGTGTTGCTTCCTTGCTAGAAGAAAAGGCCAAGGCGGACAAGGTAAACGAGATTGCTGCGCGTGCGAAAGACGCCGCCGACAAAGGAGAGGGCAAGGTCAAGGAAGCGGCCAATGCTGTCGAGGAAGCAGGGAAGGTACTTGCTCACGCCGAGGAGGCACTGCTGAAGGCACGAAAAGACCTAGACGCCGCCCAGTTGACATGGGGAGAGATGGTTGCTTTCTCGGAGTCTCTGCGCGAAGTTGCCGAGAAGTCTGCCACCGTCGACGTGGCCCCCATCGTCGAGAAGATGCGCAACGCGGAGTCTGTCAACCGCGCCGTGCGCGCCAAGAAAGAGCACGCCAAGAAGACCGCCGAGGTCGCGCGCCTGCGCGAGGAGTACGCCGAGCTGACCACGAAGATCGAAGCTCTCGAAGCCAGCAAGGGCGAAATGCTCGCGAAGGCCAAGTGGCCGATCGAAGGGCTGGGTTTCGGGGTCAATGGCATCACGTACAAGGGGCTCCCCTTCGACCAAGCCAGCCGTGGAGAGCGCTACCGGGTCAGCATCGCGATCGGGATGGCGCTCAACCCGCAGCTCCGCGTGCTGCTGCTTGAGGATGCCTCTGTGCTGGACAAACACGCCATGCAGGCCGTGCGCGAGATGGCAGAGGCCAAGGATTACGACGTTTGGATTGAGCGGGTAGGCGATGGGGACGCGGGGGCATTGATCATGGTCGACGGCGAGATAAAGGCCGGCAAGTAGCCGGCGCGAATAGAGAAAGGCACGAAACGATGATCCTACGATGCTCATCATTGCCCATGGCCATGCGGTGCCCTGGTTCCGTCCACAACGATGGAGGAGTTCTCGTCGACGACTGGAACGACGCAGCCGAGGACGGGACGGACATCCACCGACTACTGGCCACGCACCCGGATGGAGACGCTCCGAAAGAGCTGGTCGCCGAGCTTTCCGAGGAGGCACGCATCCTGTACTACACCGGGGCGAAGATGTGGCGCGAGCACATCAGCGCGTGGATGCCTGATTCCGTCGCTGAGGTGGCATTCGAGGACGACGGTTCGTTGGCGCTCACCGGCCACATCGACCGGCTATCACTGCGCCTCGCCGAGAAAACCGCCGTCGTGCTCGACTGGAAAACCGGGCGCAAAGATTCGGACTACAAGGCGCAGGGCTTCGGCTACGCGCTGCTGGTTCTCGCCAAGTATCCCGAGCTGCAATCGGTGACAGTCCACTTCGCCTGGATTCGCGCGCAAGAGCTTGAGAGCTACACCGTGGACCGCGAGCGCGCGAACGCTTGGCAGCAAGAGTTGTGCGACATCTACGAGTGGGACGGCGTCTTTCACCCGGGCGACCACTGCACGCATTGCCGGCGGCACGCGACCTGCCCGGCCTTGCACGCGATGAACAAGCAGAGCCTTGCGCTCGTCACCGGACAGACGGTTGACCTTGCGTCGATGCCAAGTCCTGACCTGGCGGCCCTGTACCGGCGCTTGCTTCCCTTGGCCAAGCAGATCGAATCGCTTCAAGAGGCGATCAAGTCAGAGGGCAAGACGCGCGGCGGGATTGACGACGGAGCCGGGCGCGTCCTACACTACAAGGAAACCAACGGCCCGCGCGAAGTCGATGCGCTCAAGGCGTGGCCGGCGCTCACGGAGCGGCTCACCGATGAAGAGCTGGCGCCGTGCCTCAAGGTGAGAATCGGTGACGTTGAAGCGGCCATTGCCACGAAGGCCGGCAAGGGCAAGGGAGCCGCAGCAAAGCGCGACCTGGAAGAGGCACTGAAGGCAGTCGGCGCGATCAAGCAGAAACCACAATTAAGATGGACGGACGAAAGGACTAGCAACCATGAAGACTGAAGACGCAGAACTGATGCCCGTGGATAGTGAGCGTGGGCTGATGCCGGACGACCCAGACGGCGAAACTCAGGTGCAGGTCATTCAACCAGGCGGGCTTGCGGCTATCACCAAGAGCGAGGTTGAGTCGCAGCTCGACGCCGCCCACAAGTACCCGCGCAAGATTTCCACGTTCATCAACGAGGCCAAGTCCATGATCGCGCGTTCTCACGACGTAGCATGCTCGTGCTTCTACGTGCTGCCACCTCGACGCGGCGGCGATGGCAAGAGCATCACCGGGCCTTCGGTGCGCCTCGCTGAAATCGCGGCCAGCGCATACGGCAACCTCCACATCGGAGCGCGCCCCATCGACGTGAACGACACCGAGGTGACGAGCCAGGGCGTGGCGTGGGACCTTCAAAAGAATGTCCGCGCGACCGTCGAGAAAAAGCGCAGGATCACAACCAAGAACGGCTCACGGTTTGGCGACGACATGATCATCGTGACCCAGAACGCGGCCAGCTCGATTGCCCTACGCGATGCCGTGTTTCGTGTCATTCCACGCGCGTACATTCACGAGCTTGACGAATTCGCGCGCAAGGTGTCTATCGGCGAGGCCAAGACACTGGCCGACCGGCGCTCGAAGATGATCACCCACTTCGCGCAGATGGGCGCCACTCTTGACCGCGTGCTTGCGGCCATCGGCAAGGCGGATATCGAAGCCGTTACCCTCGAAGACATGGAGAAGCTCATCGGCTACTCCACAGCGATCAAGGATGGCCAGGCGACCGTTGATGAGTGCTTCCCCGTCGTAAAGCCGGCGGAACCTGCACCCGCGCCATCGCAGGCAGAGGAGGGCCGCAAGATGAAGCTCGGCGGAAAGAAGGACGAGCCGAGCACGTAGCTTTCCGCGCGGGCCTCCCTCGCCCGCAACCGGCTGGCTTGCGTTTCCAGCAAAGCCGGGTACCAGAGGGGGCGCGTCGGGAATTCCCTCGGCGCGCGTTTTTGGGGGATTGCCCATCACCCTCAACGAAGCCAGCGACACCCTAAGTAGTCCCGTGTCCGAAAGCACGGGACGCGGCTGGCAGATGGGAACTTTTTCAAGAACACCAACCAGTATGAAAGGGATACCATGCCAGAAGCAACGCCAGTCAACACATCTCCGTTTCTCATCAGCCGTGGATGCGGAAGTAAGCCAACTCGGCACATATTCATCGAGAAACAGCGCCACGTAAATCCAAGGCCTCCGAAGAACGGGGAGCCGCAAAAGCCGGACGCGTTCGACGACCTGATCTTTTCTTGCACCGACTGCAAAACGCATCGGCAATACGGCAGGGAACAGGCGTAGTTTGAAACCGGGCGCCCACATGCCCGTTCCAAGCCCGAACTAGTCCCCTCGGGCAGGTGGGAGCAGGCCCGCAATGGCCTTCTGGGACGCTCCGGATTTTGCCGGTCGGCTCGAAGCCAAGGCGTCCCGTGAAGCTAGCAATAACTGGCACAACGAAAGGGCACAAATGGACATAGACAAAATAACAATTGGCGAGTTGAAAAAAATTCAGCGATTGCTTGGAACGCAATCATCAGTACGAGACGACGATCATTGGGAAATCGGCGGAACGTACTTCATCAGAACCGTCACCTATCACCTGACGGGGCGGCTGACCAAAGTGGCTGAACATGAGCTTGTCATAGAGGACGCGGCTTGGATTGCCGACGATGGACGATTCGCTGAAGCTGTGAAGTCTGGATCATTTGTAGAAGTTGAACCGTTTCCGGACGGTCCCGTGATTGTTGGACGCGGCTCCCTGATCGATGCGCGGAGGGTGACGTTCTTGGCGCCACGCTCCCAACGATGAACGCCGCATTGGTGTTTGTCGGATGGTCGGGGTCGGGGTCGTGGTCGGGGTCGGGGTCGGGGTCGCGGTCGCGGTCGGGGTCGCGGTCGGGGTCGCGGT
>Ga0302237_1000213_pt1 | contig 61077 bp, 60 predicted proteins | sample AAG_UR_Ala_MG_FD_193530 | JGI IMG/M metagenome (GOLD analysis project Ga0302237, IMG submission 193530) | Enriched activated sludge microbial communities from anaerobic digester in WTTP, New Holstein, Wisconsin, United States - AAG_UR_Ala | ecosystem: Engineered > Bioreactor > Anaerobic >... | reverse complement strand
TTTCCGAGAGCTTTAATCCGAGCATATTCTGTTCTAATGGCAAAATCAATGAGAGTTCTCATATAGAATTATTATAGTATTAATAGTATATAAACATTTCGATGGATAGGTTTTTCGAAACGCTCATTTGGCATTTTGATATTAACGTGATCGCCTTTTCCATGGCGAACAGTTCCGCCTGCTTTGAGAAATGCCTTAATCGCCTCTTTGCCGCTTACGCTTCTCAATAGGCCCAAAGGAATCCATCCTGGACTACTCGAAACTCCATCATGGTTGTAGTTGTATTTATACATCTAATTTTCGTACAAACCAAGGCTCTGGGTCAGATAATGGGATGGAGACGAAATGTGAAATTCAAGGCTCCGAAATTTCAGTTTCACGAATCCAGGAAAGCATGCCGCATCCCCGCCCCAAAGGGCGCGAGCCTTCAGGGGACATCATGCCCTCAATTTTTGATCAGATTTATATGCATTTCGGACACAAAGAGAGCAGCATCCACCAGACAGCGGCATATTCTAACGGCGCATTAAGGTAAATTAAATATAAAAAATATTATAAATTTATATAGATATCTGCCCCAGGCTAATGAACAATGCTTATATGCTTCAATGCTTATTGAATGAGTATTGAGTGATAAGACATGAACATCAATCTAGGCGCACCTTATGAGGCAGCCATAAAGAGCATTATTGAGAAAGGCTATGCGGGAAGCCAGACTGAGGTTATCCGTCAGGCCATCCTTGCCTACGAGCGGATGATCGAGGAGAAAGAGCTGTCCCTGGTACACAAGGCGGTCGAGATAGAGATGGAAGATATCGAGTCTGGTAAGAGCAAGACATATTCTTTCGAGGATATAAAGAAGATTGCTAAGGGTTAGCCCAGGGATTTTATGAAACTTATCTTTTCCGATATCGCTCTAAAGGAGTTTGCGGACCTGGAGCAAGAGCTAAGATCTCAATTCATCAGGCACCTTGAGAAGATACAGGAGGCGCCACCTCGAAAACATTTGAAGCACTGCATACCCTGCCATGTAGAAAAGGTGACCAAGCAGGCGAGGATAGTCTACAATATCGAAAGAACGCAAATCTATATATTACACTTCTTCTCCAGCCACAAGGAGTACGAGCGCTGGTATAAATCATATAAATAGGCTGTTATGACTTCTTTGAAGCATTTTTAAAACGCCACCCCATTTCCATCTATCAATTAGACTCACTTCTGCTCTAACGGCCAATAATAGCTTCCTCTTGCTCATGACAGATTTTCCGTTGCCGAAGGGTCAGGGGGGCCGTCCGGCTTTGAGGACAGCCCCCTCCAGCCACCGCGCGCGAAAACAGGCAACGCGCGCGGAGTCCCAATATCGGAAGCGTTCCGCGCTATACTTAGGTGGGCGAGCCCTTGGGAAGCAATATGCATTACTCCAATCTGGAACCAGGGCTCCCAAATTACTGCCATCCCGAATCCATGCAACCATGCCCCATCCTGCCCCAAGGGGGCGCGAGCCCTCGGGTTGCAACAGACATTATCCCAGCCCGGACCCAGGGCTCCCGGATTACTGCTATCATGGATCAAGGCAACCAAGCCGCATCCTCGCTCAAAAGAAGTTTTATCCGAAAAGGCCAAAAGGGGAGACACTCTGAGAGGAAATCTGGATGGAACCAGTATGACGTAGACAGCACAATATAGGAATGAGATACCCATCCGGCTGCCTCATGAGCGCTGGATGCATTTGGCTGAGGGCCACTGTGAGATGGCCGGATACTCCTCGGATGTCCTGCAAGCCGTGGGGGATCCGGATGCCATCTACGAAGGAAGCTCAGGGGAACTCCTGGCCATAAAGAAGATACAGAGCGGTAAATACATAGTAATAGCTTATAAGGAAGCGAGCAAAACGGATGGCTTTGTGATAACTGCCTTTCTGACCAGCAAGATGAGGCAATTCGAGAGGAGAAAGAAGGTATGGTCGCGGCAGAAATAGACAGCATTGAAAAGATAACTGCGCTGGTTCCATATCTCCTGGATATCGCTCATAAAAAGATGTGGGTGGATTATGACCAGGAGGCCGATATGCTCTATGTTAACTTCAGGAAGCACGCGCAAGCTGATGACTCCGAGATGACTGATGACGATGTCATCATTAGATATGAGAATGGGCAGGTTGTGGGCATGACCTTCCTCCATGCCAGCAAAAGACGCAAATCTCCGGAATAGCTCCGGACTTTGGTATACGAAGATAGTCGCTCTTGTGACATTCTTTCAAGTCACTGTAGCATTAGCGATGTACTGTAACCCATCCGTCATTTACGAATAAGCTATCAATCTCGCACTTCAAGTCGGCAAAGGTAAGGTCTAGGTCCTTTAACTGAGACATATCGATGAAACCATCCTGTAGATGCTTTGATATGTCTACCTTTAAGTCCTCCGCTCATTTCTATTTCGGTATATTATATAAACTTCATAAAGTCGGAGGCTGTAATTCTCAGAGAGGTTTAATTATCTTCGAATACACAGAGCTTCATGGGGATGTCTAAATGATAAAGGCAAGACTCGTTGGCAACAAGCTCCCGATCCCTAAAACCATCATACAAAAAGCAGGCCTGAAGGATGGAGACGAGGTAGAGGTGAGGCTAGAAGATGGCAAAGTGGTGATCAAGCCAATAATCGCTAAAGATCAGTTTAAAAAGGAATTAAAAGGCTGCGTTGGGAGCTCGAAGATCGATCCTCTTGAGGTAAAAAAGATATGGAACGCCTGATCTTCGTGGATTCCAACATCTGGTTCTACTACTTCAATCGTTCAGCTACGGAGCATGAAGCAGTAGCAGAAAAGCTGGAACAGATCCTCGAAAATGGAGTGGCGATAAATACCGTTGTAGCGATGGAGGTTGCTCATTTTCTCATCAAAAGCCTGGGATCTGAGGGGAAGAGAAAGGTTGATGTGTTCCTTTCTTACTCAATGGAGATCGTCGACTTCGACCAATATCTTGCCAGAAAGTCGGTTGAATATCTGGAGAGGTACTCGCAAGCTGGAATTGGAGGCCGTGATGCTACTATCCTAGCCTCGATGGAAGAACTTGAAACCAGGAAGCTTATGACCCACGACAAAGCCTTCAAGCGATTGGACTTTATAGAAGTGGTTGATCCAATAAGCTGAATGCATCATATTTTTCTGCTATCGGTCGGCCCGCCAGGTCGTTGTGGGCATTCATATTTGAGGGAGTCTTAGACACTGGAGGGATAACATCTCCTTGCCCACGGCATGTCCCCCGTGGCCACGGGGACAGGGAGGCCGTCCGGCTTTGAGGACAGCCCCATGCATTCGCGCGAAAATGGGCAACGCGCATAGAGTCCCCATATCTGAAGCGTTCGGGCTATACTCAAGCAGGCGAGCCCGCTGGATCTCAATTAGCATTGCTGCTAAATCTTTGGGAAGCATGGGCGCCCTGATTACTGCTGCCATGAATATGAATCCACGCAACCATGCCTCATCCTGCCCCAAAGGGGCGCGAACCCTCGGGAGGTGACAGACAATATCCTAAACCGGAACCAAGGCTCGCTGATCACTGCCATCACAAATCCATGCAAGATCCATACCTGCTGTTCGGGGTTACTCGCTGCACATTGGTTTGTGATTTTATGCTCTATTCTCTATTTCTCCAGCAGCTCCAGAAATTCTTTCCTGCTTATGCCGACATCGTTCATAATCTCCATCAGTATGCCGCGACCGAGTTCCTCTCCAGGATGCACGGGGACTACTGTGCTCCTGCCATCAGGATGTTTCATGATGAGATGGCTGCCCTTCTGTCTTACAGATTGAAAGCCTATCTTGGCAAGAGCCTTGATCACTCTTTCAGCTTCAACAGGTTTCAACTTCAACGACTTGCACTCCAACAAAGCTTCCCACTGGGCTGCTCCCTTCAGTCTCCAAGTAGAGCGAAATAGCCTCTTTAATCCTGTTCATCAGATCGTCCAGACTCTTGGCCTGAGTATGACAACCTGGAAGCTCGGGAACAGTGGCAATGTAATAACCATCTTCGTCCTTTCTAATAACGACCTCGAAACGCATGCTCCAATATCAAGCCAATTTATTTAATGAATGTGTTGGTGGATGCCTGGCATTTCACTTAATACTTAACCATGATGTCAACTCCATTGAGAGCATGCGCCAAGGAAGGTAAACAGAGGCGAACGCCGGCATTCTCCCACGAATCTATTTTTTCTCAGGCCTAATGGATTGGCGCCCTAATTGCTGCCAGCACGAATCCACGCAACCATGCCGCATCCCACCGCAGAAGGTTGCGAGCATTTAGATACATAGCTGTTTCCGACACGATAAGAGTAGCCTCCCCTTGCCCACGGCATGTCCCCCGTGGCCACGGGGGCAGGGGGCCGTCCGGCCCCGGAAAGACAGCCCCCTCATGCCTCCGCGCGCGAAGACGGGAAGCGGGCGCGGAGTCCCAATATCAAGAGCGTTCTGGCTACACTCAATTAGGCAGGCCAGCGGAAAAAGACAGGCTTATTCCAGGCCTGAACCATAGCGCCCTGATAACTGCCAGCACCGATCCAGGCGTCCATGCGGCATCTCACCTGAGGGGGAGCAAGCCCTCTGGAGATAGGAGGCATTATCCCAAATGCAGCATCATATCGAGTTTTGATCGAATATCAATGATCGCCCTCTTCAGATCAATTCAATTTATTTTTCATGCTATCCATCTTTGGATTTTCTGGGCAGAACGGATAGTCGTTCGGCTGATCCCATCTCCTTAAAATATGTCTGCTTTTGCGTAATCATATGCCTTGTTATCCATCAAAAAATCCAATATTTTCAAAAAGATATTTCATTTCATCATTTATTTTCGAATATATTCCATATAATCGCTCGTATTTATAATGGTCGTGCATCCATACAGGGAAAGGTTTATTTGCTCAATTACTAAAAGTAATTTGATAAATGACCATGCATACTGGATTCTCCGATGTCTTCGGACCAGGAACGAGGAATTGGCTTTGGATCTGAGTACCACTGCGCTTTTAGTATTTTTTGGATTTCTGCTCTGCATGTCGGCTTTCTTCTCTGCCTCCGAGACAGCATTGATGTCTCTGAGCAAGATCAGGCTCATCCATATGGTTGAGGAAAAGGTCAAGGGAGCCGGAACAATAAACGAGCTGAGAGGTGACCCCGGCCGCCTGCTGGGCACTCTCCTCTTGGGCAATAATCTGGTAAATATAGGCGCATCATCTATTGCTACAGTCCTGGCGATAAAGTATTTTGGCAATAACGGTGTGGGCATTGCAACCGGCATAACGACCATGCTGGTGCTCATATTCGGAGAGATCACTCCCAAATCCCTGGCTGCTCAGAAATCCGAAAGGATCGCTCTCATAGTGGCAAAGCCCATCTCTCTCTTGGAGTACTTTTTAAGCCCAATAGTAACCATCTTCACCCATGTAGCCAGCATCTTCTTGCGACTCTTTGGCTGCAGAAGCGATGCCAAACTGCCCTCAATCACTGAAGAGGAACTGAAGTCCATGGTGAACCTAGGCGAGGAGGAGGGGGTCATCGAAGATCATGAAAAGACGATGATCTGCAATGTCTTCGACTTTACAGACCAACTGGTCAAAGATGTTATGGTCCCGAGGATGGATATCATCGCCATCAATATAAATGCTACCTATAACGATGTCATAAAAATAATAAGAGCTGAGCAGTTCTCCCGCTATCCTGTGTATAGCAACAGAATCGATAACATTGTGGGCATTCTTAATGTCAAGGATCTGGTCTACCTGGAATCCAAAGAGGACTTTGACATGAAAAAGTTTGTGAAAAAGCCTTACTATACCTTCGAGTTCATGAATACCGCTGAGCTTTTCAATGAGATGAAGAAGCGCAGGACGCATATGGCTATCGTACTGGATGAGTATGGGGGCACAGCCGGGATCCTAACCATGGAGGATCTGGTTGAGGAGATCGTGGGGGAGATCTCAGACGAGTATGACATACTAACCAAAGAGATCGAGACCGTCCGGGAAGGGGAATACATCGTCGATGGAAGCACCAGGATCGAGGAGCTAAACGAGCTGATCGGCACCAATATCGAATCAGAGCACTATGAATCAATAGGCGGCTTCATGATCCAGCAATTGAGCAGACTTCCCAAGCAGGGCGAATCCATCGATTACATGGATGCGAGATTCATCATAGAAAATATGGAGAAGAACCGCATCAAGAAGATCAGAGTGCTTATGTCGGAAGCCCTGCTTGATGAAGAGGGCATCACAGCCTGAATGATACATGGCGATGAACAGGGAAGGCTGGCTGCAGATCCAAAAAGAGCTCTCTTTGCTCTATGACCTGCATGAGGCTGCCATCTCCCAGACGGGAAAATGCCGGGATTTCAACTCCCGTACCAGCATTTTATTGCAGCACCTGGAGGAGCAGGGGGCCTTTGATATGGCCGACAGGGTGATGGATCTCCTGGCAGGTTGCAATCCCAAGGACACATCCCCCTGCGACAACCGCCTGAGTACAAAAGCCTCTCTGGAGAGGCTGCAGGAGAGGATCAAAAGCAAGATAATCGAGATGGATGAAGCTGATGGCAATTAGGCTGAAGACGATCAGGCTGAGAGCAATTATCAATTATCCAGCCGTTATTACAGAGATCCGGCACCACTTTTTCTGTACTTCATATACATCCCGGTGGCCACAGTGAGGATGAGAAAAGATACTGTATTGGAGACGATCAGAACGCGATCCTGGATGGATATGCCATAGAGCAGCCAGAGGAGCATGCCCAGTGAGAACTGAAGCAGCATGATCAGGCTGACATCTGAGACCGACTCAGTGCGATAGATCTTGAGGATCTGGGGGACGAATCCGAACATCGTCAACAGAGCAGCACACCAGCCAACCAGTTCCCATTGCATCTTTTCTATGTAAGGCCTGCAAGTATATGAGGATTGCAGTCCCAAACCGGTCTGTGCAGTCCGGAAACCGATCTATGCAGTCTCGATAGCCGATCTATACAGTCTCGATAGCCGATCTATGCAGTCTCGATAGCCGATCTATACAGTCTCGATAGCCGATCTATACAGTCTCGATAGCCGATCTATACAGTCTCGATAGCCGGTCCATCCAATCTCGAAGCCAGAGCCATCCTTATATCAGCCCACTCGCAACCATTAGCATCCGGACACAGACCTCGACTTCTCAGTGAGCGATCTGCCATCCAAAAGCTTATTTGCTTTTAAAGCCTAACATAAAAGGAGGGATTAAAAAATGGCTGAGTTTGTCAATCCATTCAGCGGAAAAGTGCCTGAGCGAAAATTGACTACAGAGGAATTGATCCGGGCCATACGCCTTGACCTGGCAGCAGAGCATGAGGCAGTCCATCTTTATATGGCTCATGCCGAGGCTACAGATAACCCTCTGGCCAGAGAGGTGCTGATCGACATCGCCAATGAGGAGAGGGTTCATGCAGGGGAGTTTTCCCGGCTGCTCCAGATTCTCACCGGGGATGAGGATGAGCTGCTGGCGCAGGGAGCAGGAGAGGTTGATGAGATGGCAGAGAAAATCCCATCGGAGAAGAAAAAGGCTGCCAAAGACAAATAGCTGAACTTCGGCCGCCCTATTGGGCATGAGACCATCCTCAGCTCTCTATGCGCATTTGAATAATTAATAATTATAGCATTATTCACGCCTTCATCCTCTCCCGCACCGGAGCTAAGATCTCGATCATATCCTCTGCACAGGCCTTCTTAAGATCCATGGGGTGCAAAGCCCCGCTGACGAAGTCCGCCTCCAGCCCTTCATAGCTGGCATAATGCACATCGCCGCCGAACTTCTCCGGTCTTTTTATGGTCATCCCCTCCTCCATCCGGGGGAAGATGTGGTACCTGCATATGGCCAGCACTGGGTTGTTCTCCACCACCTGGGCCGGGCAGAAGGCGCTCTTGATCTTCTTCTCCACATCCTCGGCTGGCTCATCCACGGCGATGTTGTTCCCCTTTGAAGAGGACATCTTCTCCCCGTTCAATCCCGGGATCAGGGGGGTATGCAGACATACGGGCGCGGGCAGTCCCAGGCGGGGCAGCTCCTCCCGGGCCAGCATATGGATCTTTCTTTGGTCGATGCCTCCCACTGCCAGATCGATCCTGAGGTCGGCGATATCCACAGCCTGCATCAGAGGATAGATCATCTGGGAGACCATGGGGTTTTCTGCACTGCGGCTCACCTCATCCATGCTCCGCCTGGCTCGGTTCAAAGAGGTATTTCTGGCCATCTGCAGGATCTTCAGCATGAAATCTGGCTTGAGCTGGTAGTCTGTGCCATAGACGAACTCCGTTCTCTCCGGATCCAGTCCCAGGGCCATAAAGCAGTCCCGGTTATAATCAGCGATCCGGCGCACCTCCTCCAAACTTCCCTTCTCATTGAGAAAGGCATGCAGATCAGCCAGGAGAACCACCACATCGAAGCCCGCCCTCTGCAGATCGAGGAGCTTATTGGCAGTCAGCATATGGCCCAGATGGATCTTGCCGCTGGTCTCATAACCCACATAAGCCCGCGGGCGGCTGGGCTTCTCCAGCAGACCCTTCAGTTCATCCACGGTCACTATCTCTTCAGTATTCCTCATCACCAGCTCAAGCTTGTCCAAATCAGATTCACCAGCCTGGGAAAGGAATGAAGAGGTATAATGCTTTTGGTTCCCTGAATCTCCATAAAGCAGATTTATGGAATATTTTAGAAGTTCTGCTGCTGCAGGGCTGCAATAGGAAAAGAGATTAATACTAATTCCAACCATGGTCACTCATGCCAAGGAGGGGATATAAACTGCAACAGTTGGGAATGAGCCGTGAGAAGAACCTGGTGCTGATATTGCTGGCCGTCTTGGTAACCCTCATCCTCTGGAACAGTTTCTGGTCTCTGGCCAAATTGGCCCTCTTCCTGGCGGCAGCCTATATCGTATATCAGGTTCTCAAGCTGTACATTTAACAGTAGCCCAGATTCCTTAAGATCCAGAGACTGCTCTCTTTCAGGTCCAATAAGCCGTTTAAAAAATCCTTCATCTCCTCTCCGCCCAGAGAGATTGGGCCTTCTCCAGATCCTCTCTGGTATTGAGATTGAAAAAGGAGAGCTGTTCGCAGTCAAGCGGCAGAAGCTGCTCTATTGGAACCCAGCTGACATGCAACTCCTGCAGGAGAAGATTAACCTTCCTCTCTCCCCTCTCCAAGGCCCTCTGACAGGCATGCTGCATCCTCTCCCTCTCGTAGACTGAATGGAGAGGCTCAAAGCGTCCATCGGGCTGCACCGGAACTGCCGCCTCATAACCTGAGCCCCGGTCTGCCAGCTCAAAGAGCCTCTGGATCACCATTCTGTTCAAGAAAGGAAGATCGCATCCTGTGACAAAGGCAAGTCTGCCCCTGGCCGCCCTCAACCCGGCCTCGATGCCCGCCACCGGCCCGAAGCCATTGATGCTGTCCCAGGTGAAGCGAATTCCGGTCCGATCCGGATGTGTTTTGTCTGATACGATCTCCTCCAGGCTTCCGGCATGCCCTTGATCTCTGGCCACCACCACCAGCTCATCGGCAGCAGAGAGGAGGATCTCCGCCGTCCAGCAGATGAGCGGCCTGTTATCGAACTGAAGGAGGGCCTTCTCCCGGCCCAGACGCTGGCTCCTTCCCCCTGCCAGGATCACAGCGGAGCGCATAGCCTCCAGCCGTTCTCCTGGCAGTCCCCGTCCAGGGCCTCCTCCAAAGCCTTCTGGGGATCGGAAAGCCTTCTCTCGCTCCTCAATATCACATACTCCCGGCTGACAGAGGCAGTCTGCTCTCCTGCCTTCTGGAAGATCTCTCGAACCAGAGCCTCATCCACCCAGCCGCTGGCCTGAACAACAATCGATACTGCGATCTGCTGGGTGAAGCGGTTGCCATAAATGATGCACCCCGCCACTCCTCGATCTTTGACTCTGACCTCATTTCCGGAGATCTCGACCTGCAGATGGGCCCCAGGGGTGACATAGATCCTCCTGCGCCTATCAAGTTGAGGGGTGATCTCTGTAACCTCCCCTACTAGAATGTCACCCCGCCTCCAGACCTTATCTCTGCCATCCGCTACCTGCAATGTGGCCCCGACCTCCTTTGCTCGGGCCAGCAGGGACTCATCATCCTTGATCAGGCCGCTGTAAAGATCCTGCTCAAGCTCAGGGCAGCTTCCCAGGAAGGTGATGGAACGCCTGTCGCCCCCTATCACTGCCTCCTTGCTCTTTGCCAGGGCGACTACCAAAGACATCCTCTGATCCTCTCCTTTGTATTATTTCGATCTGATTTCCATTCGATCTGATTTTCATTCGATCTGATTTCCATTCGATCTGATTCCCATTCGATCTGATTCCCATTCGATCTGATTCCCATTCGATCTGATTCCCATTCGATCTCTCTACTGGCTGGAACCTGTCTGCTCCTCAGCAGCCTTCAGGGTCTGGCGGAGGAGCATGGCTACAGTCAGCGGCCCCACCCCGCCAGGAACCGGGGTTATCGCTCCAGCGATCTCAGAGACCGCCTCATACTCCACATCTCCCACCGTCCTGTCCCCTACCCGGTTGATGCCCACATCAAAGACATAGGCCCCCGGCCGAACCATCTCCTTCCTGATCAAGCCCGGGACGCCCGCAGCCACCACCAGTATCTCTGCATCACGGGTATGCTCGGCCAGATCGCGGGTGAAGACATGGCATACCTGAACAGTGGCATTTCGGTTGAGCATCATGGCCGCTAAGGGTTTGCCTACCACATTGCTATGGCCAACGATCACCACCTCCGCCCCCTCCAGCCTGATGTCCAGCCTCTCCAGGGCATAGATGATCCCCAGAGGGGTACAGGGCACCAGCCTCTCCACTCCCAGGAGCAGAGAGCCCATATTGAGTGGATGAAAGCCATCCACATCCTTCTTTGGCAGAATGCTCATCATCGCCCTCTGAGGGTTCAGGCCGCCGGGCAGGGGCAGTTGCAGTAGTATGCCATTGATATCCTCCCGCTGGTTTAGCTCCTGGATTTTGGCGATGATCTCCTCTTCTGTGCTGCTCTCCGGCAGGAGCACATTCTCAGATCTTATCCCCGCCCGGGAGCAGGCAGAATGCTTGAGCCTGATGTACATCTGCGAGGCCGGATTCTCCCCCACCAGGAGAGTGGCCAGCCCGGGGACGATGCCCTTTTCCGCCAGTCTCTTAGCCCTGGCCAGGCTCTCTTTTTCCACCTCAGCAGCCAGAGCCTTTCCATCGATTATCGCTGCCAGTTTGATCACACCATATCAGGATACAGGGGAAACTGGTCGCACAGGGCCCGGGCCTCGGAGCGAACCTCAGTTATAGTCTTCTCATTGTTGATGTCGCGGAGCACCCTGGTGATCAGGTCAGCGATCTGGAGCATCTGCTTCTCTTTCATCCCTCTGGTGGTCATGGCCGGGGTGCCCATCCGGATGCCACTGGTGACGAAGGGCTTGGCCGGGTCGAAGGGGATCATATTCTTGTTCAGGGTGATTCCCGCCCTCTCCAAAGTCTCATCAGCCATCTTCCCGGTGATGCCCTCCTTCAGGAGCTTGACCAATAGAAGATGATTGTCTGTGCCCCCGCTGACCAGATCGAAGCCATTTTTCAGCAGCCTCTCGGCCATGGCGCGGGCATTTCTTATCACCTGGAACTGATACTCCCTGAACTCCGGGGTCAAGGCCTCCTTGAAGGCCACAGCCTTTGCCGCTATGGAGTTCATGAACGGGCCCCCCTGGGTCCCGGGAAAGACAGAGCGGTCAATGGCCGACGCAAGCTCCTCTTTGCAGATGATCACAGCACCCCGCGGCCCCCGCAGGGTCTTATGAGTGGTGGTGGTGACGATATCAGCATAAGGCACAGGGGAGGGATGAGCGCCCACAGCACACATGCCGGCGATATGGGCGATATCCGCCATAACCATAGACCCCACATCATCGGCGATCTGGCGCACCGCCTTGAAATCGATTATCCGGGGATAGCTGGATGCACCCACCACAATGATCTGGGGGCGGGACTTGCGGGCGATATCAGCCATATCGGAGTAGTCCAGCATCTCCGTCTCCCTGGAGACATTATAGGGAACGATCTTGTACATCTTGCCTGAGAAGTTGACCGGGCTGCCGTGGGAGAGGTGGCCGCCGTGAGCGAGGTTCATGCCCATGATGGTATCTCCGACATTGAGGACGGCAAAGTAGGCCGCCATATTGGCCTGAGTGCCGCTATGGGGCTGGACGTTCACATGCTCAGCGCCAAAGAGCTTCTTGCAGCGCTCCCTTGCCAGCTCCTCGGCCAGATCCACGCAGCCCGTGCCACGATAATAGCGTTTGCCTGGATAGCCTTCAGCATACTTATTGGTCATGACAGAGCACTGCGCCTCCATGACCGCTCTGCTGGTGAAGTTCTCTGATGCAATCAGGATGATATTATTCCGCTGCCTCTCCAGCTCAGACTGGATGGCAGACGCGATCTCGGGATCAACAACATCTAAGGGTTTCAAATCGAATCACCGGCGCTAATTAGCAGGATGGGGGGTGGTTTACTGAGGAGGGCAAAATAGATTATGGTAAGAGGGCGAAATCCGCTCTCCCCTCCTGTGAATCATACCCGATGGCATCGGCTCCATGATGCTCTGGCACCGGCACCATAACTCTTTTATCGCCTGCAGCAGATTGGAGCAGGATGCTTAAACGAGCGAGGATGATCGCCGATTATCAGTTTGCTCGGGGCGCAGGGGAGGCTCTCTTTCCCGAAGGCACGACATACAGCCTCTCCAAGACCCGCCGGCTGAGATATCTCTACTGGGATAAGGAGAGGGTGGCCACAGTGCGAGCTAAGGATAACCTCCTGACTTTGAGCATGATCGGCGCAGAGAGGCTGCACCGTCTGCTGAAGAGCCCCAGGCAAAGGGTGACGGCCTCTGATGATGCAGCAGCATTCATAGCCAAAGGGGGAAATCTATTTGCCAGACATGTCCTCGCCGTCGACCCGGAGATCAGAGCTGGCGAGGAGGTTCTGATCGTTGATCCTCAGGACGGACTTTTAGCCACGGGCACTGCTATCCTCTCTCCAGAGGAGATGCTGCAGATCAAAAGAGGGCTGGCAGTCCAGGTGAGGGCAGCGGTAGAGCATTGATCCTGGATTATTATCCTCCGGCAAGCAGATTCTTCAGGGCGCAATCATAGAGCGAGAAGACATCCCTGGCATGGTCGGCCCTGTTGAGCAGGTTGATCAGGTGGGCCCCAACACTGTATTGCATCAGGTCAAGGGTCTGACGCAGGGTGATCATACACTCATATAAAGGTCCTGGAGGATCAGATGAGGAGATGATAAGATACAATTCATCCCGTGCTTCTCTGCAATCCTCGGTCTGGTTGGCAAGCAGGAGGGCATTCAGACCCCTATACCTGTGGAAGAGCTCAGCATAATTGACCGCACAGGGCATATCAACCTCCCTTATCTTCTTCTCCATATCCTCTATGGCAGAGAGGAGCTCAGAGAATCCACTAACTGGTCCATTCATATCGCTGGCTTCTTGATACCCCGAAGACAGGCTCTCAGCATAATCAAAAAACTGATCCGTAGCCATCTGAACCTGATCGATCCACTCCACGGCTTGAGCATTGCCGCCAAGAAGCGACTTGAATGCGCTCAGCCTGCTGTACTGCTGCTCCAGCTCCAGGCAGCAGATGGCGATCTCTCTCATCTGATTGCAGAGAGCCTCTGAGTAGGTGAGCATTGTTCTGTCATACCATAGGCCCAATGGATCTGACCTGTCTCCCGCTCCCAGGGAGACTATGGCACTGCACATCCTCTTGCAGCTCTCCAGGATGGGCAGGGCCGATTCTGCCGTCTGGGCAATGGCCAAGATTCGTTCTCTGCTGATTGTTGCAGGAGGGCTCCGGCTGTAGCTGGCGAGCACGGACCGCCTGGGTTGGGAGGCGGCATAATAGAGGGCCTGAGCGTACATCCTGTGGCAGGATCCGGACCACTCTGGATGGGGGCCGAAGAGGACAACCCTGCCCGATCCGAAGCGGGAGGAGATGATGGCAGCGCTTCCCCAGATATCTTTAACCCTGTCTGATGGCCTCTGATCAATGGGCGCCTTATACCTGGCCAGCACAGCCACTGAATCGCCGGTCTCAAAGATGCTCGGCCCGCCGAAGTAGTCCATCCGGACGAGCGGGCCCGAACTGAGGCTGGGAGAGCCTTGGCTGTAGCCGAACATTATCGGATGGGAGGGATCAGCTATCTCCAGATAGAGCGGCCCGATGAGGCTCCTCCATTCCCAGTCGCCGGCAATGGCATCCCTGGGCTCGAACCAATCTGCGCGATAGGATGCGTCCACAATATTCAGATCCGGATGCGGATTTCCCATCAGGGCTTCAGTTGCGCCTGCGCATACTCCTATATACCCTCCTCCCTTGTAAATGAAGCTGCGTATGTTCTCTAACCCTTGAAGAGCCTCCTCCTCTGAGGCGAAGGAAGAGAAATGCATTGAGCCTCCGGGCATCACAAAGACGTTGGATCGGGCCAGGATGCTGTCCGGATCGTCATCATCCTGCAGAAGATCCTCCGCATTGACCAAAGCTGCCTCAAAGCCCATGCCGCGGAAAGCAAGAGAGTGCATCAGAGCATTGTCGTATGTTGTATGGTCGTAAAAAAGGGCAATGCGTGGCGGGACGAGTGCTATTGACCTCGTCGAAAGCTGCTCGGCGGTCTTTTGGATGCAAAGCAGGCCCTCTCTCCTCGCCTGCTGCTCCAGCCAGAGGACGATTACATCACAGGGTATCTTGCTCTCAATCTTGAAAGGAAGCGACAGGAAAAAGGTGCCTGCGGGATAGCTCCTCTCTCCTGCCAGGATCTCCTCCTGTGCCCATTGAACCGGCACCCCCTCTGCCAGGAGCCTATTTATCAGACGTATAGCGGCCTGATCGCCTCCGCCCGTCCGGTCAGAGCTTCTCTCATCCAGGGAGATAAGATATGATACGGGCATCAGAATCAGTCCACCTTCTATGAAATACAGGAGTTGATTCTGATAAAGATAATGCTTCCCCCCTTACCAAAAGCTTTAAACCAACTGTACTTGTTTTAATCCAGGTTGTTTAGATTGCTAGAGGTGAGAGAGATTGAGAATTAAGTCGATAGCTTTACTGCTGGCTGCAATGCTGCTTTTCTTCACTGCCGCCGGCTCGGAGGAATTCTGGCCCATAACTGCAACCGATGACCTGGGAAGACCGGTTAATATCACCAGTGCTCCGGAGAGGATCATCTCCCTTGCACCCTCGAACACAGAGATACTATTTGCTCTCGGACTTGAGGATAACGTTGTGGGCGTGACAAAGTACTGCAATTATCCCCCGGAGGTGGAGAGCCTGGAGAAGAGCGGAAAGATCGCTGTTATTGGGGGGTATGTTGATCCGGATGTAGAGAAGATCCTCTCGCTGAAACCGGATCTCGTTCTGGCCAGTGATATCAGCATCAACAATACTATTCCCTCACTGGAGAAGGTGGGCGTTCTGACCTATGTCGTCGAGTCGAAAAACCTCTCTGGAATTCTCACATCTATAAAAAAGGTCGGAATAATCACAGGAAAGAAGGCTGAGGCGGACGCCCTCGCCGATGAGATGGAATCCAGAATTAAGGCCGTATCAGATAGATCAGAGGCTCTTCAGAAGAAGAGGGTTCTTTACATCGTCTGGCACGATCCCATCAAGACCGTTGGCACTGGGAGCTTCGAGGATGAGATCATCGAGCTGGCAGGGGGAACCAACATATTCCATGATCTTTCGGGATATCCTCAGGTAGATCCAGAGGCGATAGCAGTCCGGAACCCGGAGGTGATAATCACCTGCACTGGCATGGGCGAGGGAGCGGATCTGCCTTTCCAATGGGCCAAGACAGACAGAAGCCTGAATCTGACGGATGCCCGCAATAACGATCAAATATACCAGGCCGAGGGTGATATTATAACCCGCGCCGGACCGAGGATAGTCGATGGCCTGGAGATGTTCTTCCGGTTCATCCATCCAGAAGCATCCTGAAGCCGTCTGAATTATTGCAAAAATCAACAATCAAGAGACAGTGAAATGAGCGCCTTAAGAGGGAGTGAGCTTCGACATAAATATCAGAGGTTCATTGCCAGAAAGGTGCTCTTCTTCCTGGTCATGATCATGGGAATAGTCGCCCTGGCCGGGGTGGCTATCACCCAGGGCTCGGCAGATATCAGCAGCCAGGATGCTTATCACTCCATTTTAGCCAGGTTCTTTCCAGAGCGCTTTCAATCCACAGCATTTACCGATATGATCGTCTGGGATCTGCGCCTTCACAGGATCATAATGAGCATAGTTGCTGGCATGGGGCTGGCGGTCGCCGGGGCTGTGATGCAGGGGGTCTTGAAGAACCCTCTGGCAAGCCCCTTCACCCTGGGAGTCTCATCTGCTGCCAGCTTCGGAGCAGCACTGGCCATCATTATGGGCGCTGGCATCATCGGCGGGCAGTGGATGGTCATCGGTAATGCCTTCATCTTCACCCTCCTGGCATCTTTCGCCGTCTATGGGCTGGCCAGGTACAAGGGGGTGACACCAGAGACTATGATCCTGGCGGGAATTGCCATCATGTACCTCTTCAGTGCCCTAACCTCCTTTCTTCAGTACGCCGCCAGGTCAGAGCAGGTGCATGAGGTTGTCTTCTGGATGATGGGCAGCCTCGGTCGGTCATCCTGGGAGAAGGCGGGGATGGTCTTGGCAGTTCTCATAATCTGTCTTCCCTATCTCATCACCAGGTCATGGGATCTCAATGCTCTCGGAGCGGGGGATGAGACTGCCGCCAGCCTGGGAGTGAATGTAGAGCGAACGAGAGTGGTACATACCATGCTGGCCTCTCTGATCACCGCCAGCATAATCTGCTTCACTGGGACCATTGGCTTCATTGACCTGGTCTCGCCTCATATAGCCAGGATGGCCATAGGCGGCGATCACAGGTTCCTCCTGCCGGGCTCTGCTCTTGTGGGCGCGCTCTTGCTTTTGGGCTCGGATACTCTTTCCAGAGTCCTGTTAGCACCGATGGTACTGCCCGTGGGCATCATGACCTCCTTTCTGGGAGTTCCGTTCTTTGTGTACCTCTTCCTGCGCGGGAAAAGAGAAGAGCATTGATGATGAAAAAGCGAAAAAGCGAAAAAGCGAAAAAAGGGGCAGCCAGCTTCAGACATGGCTTGCCTTCCCGCCGATGGATACCAGGCCAGATGATCTTCCTCTTTCCGAATGGTGTTGCATCCTAGATATATATATATTAATTCTTCATAATGACTACATCGTAAATTTATATTGTGGGTTTATGTCGTGATTTTACATCATAAGTTTACATTTAAATCTACATCGCAGGTTTATATTATAAATTTTCATCATTAATATATTTAATCTAATTTACATGCATGAGTTAATTTACATACTTAATTTACATACTTGATTAACATCCTTAATCGACAGTAAGATTCATATAGATTGTGCTTAAACTAAATGGCATGTCGAAGCTCAGCAGTTCCATTTTTAGTAGAGAGCACGGCAGCGATGTATCCTTAGATGCATCTGTAAAAAAACCGGGACTGTAACACCCAATCCGGCCTGATCTGGGTTGGGTATCTGATGTTCGATCGCCAAATGGCGTTATTGAATTGGAATAGACTTATAAAAAACCTTAATTGGAAGGATGGGCGGCATAAGAGATTGCCGGTCTCTTAATGATATTTGCCTGCGCGGAGTTCTTGCTTCTCCATCAATTGGGGAATCGAGCATTCTGGCGGATATGGGGCGAAAAATGCAGCTCACCCGTCCTTTCGGGAAGTAAAAAATGATTGGAAAAAATGAAATAAGCAAAATCAGCAGGCATAATGAGCACTGTGAGCTCTCTGGAATTGGGGCCAGGCTGCTTGGTTCCAAAGCAGGCTACATGAGAGCCCATGCAGACAGCATCCGGCATGCAGATGAGATCCTGTTCGCACTGACTCTGACTGTACTGATATTCGGATCGGTCTTCTCCATGGACATCATGGCCAGAATGGGGGCGATGCAATGAGAGGATACTATGAAACCCTATACGATGCACTCGTAAACCAGAACTACGGATCGAAAAATGCCCCCCTGGTGGAGATATTCCTCTGTCTGGGAGCATTCATAGGGATAGGCCTCACAGCAGTTATGCTCAGGGCTGGATGGTAGGCCGATGGAATCTGATAGCAGGAAAAGAAGCTCATCCTCTCTGCTGGTTTATAAAAATAAGCTGAAGGCCGAGCGCCATTTCCTGCTGACGGAGCTGGCGGAATGCGTCAATGGGATCAGGAGAATGGATGAGCAGCTCGAAGGAATTCTACTTCATCCTTCTCAAACTGCGGTTGACAGCATCCTTATCGAACCCCTCCGGGTCGAAATCTCTCCCCACCCATTGCAGCATATCATCACGATCAGGGTGATTCGGATCGGTTATTATCTCCACAAATTCATCATATCCGCCTGCTCCGCCGCAGTCCTCTGGTGGAGCTGACATCCTGCCATCCACACAGACGGGATGCGCGAGATCTTTTTTTGGCTGAAATATCTTCTCCACCAATATGTCATGGCGCCAACTATCACCCAAATCGTACTCATAAACGAAGCTGGACCTCTCTGCAGGTGCTACCTTGGAGAGTTTAGCCCTCTTCTCATTCTTCATCTCCATGGGCCAGGGATCCTCAGGGGATGGAATGGCGTAGCATTCCTCGCCCACCATGAACTCATGCAAATGATAATCCTCCCAGCCCATTGCCAATTGTATGATTCTGTGCAGCTTGAATAGTGTCACATCTCCTTTAACCAGAATCCTGCGCCAAATCGGCGGCTCTATGTCCTCCAGGGTCACCTTTAACTGATAGACAGATACCGGTTCGCTCTCTTTTCGTCCGACCATTCTATCCTCTCCCGATCTGCTCGATGTACTCTCATTCAACTCTCACCTTCGCCCCCAGCCTCTCCATCTCCATGAAGAAATCCGGATAGCTCACATCCACCGCCTCTGCCGTATCGATCTTCGTCTCGCCGGCCACAAGGCCTGCCACCGTCAGAGCCATGACTATCCTGTGGTCGTGATAGCCGTGAACGCTCGCCCCGCTCAGCCTTCCACCCTCGATCTCCAGGCCGTCCGGGCGCTCCTTGATCTTCGCACCCATCTTCGTCAGCTCGACGGCCATGGCATGAATCCTGTCCGTCTCCTTGTGGCGGACATGCTCTGCATTCACCACCCTCGTCCTGCCCCTGGCCACAGCGCCCAGGACAGCGATGGTGGGAACCAGATCAGGAGTTCTGCCGGCATCGATCTCTGTCCCCTCCAGCTCTCCTCCCTTGATCCTCAGGTCGCCTGATTCCTTATTCCAGGATACCCGAGCCCCCATGCAGGTCAGGATATCGATGATAGCCGAATCACCCTGCCGGGAGGGCAGTATGCCTCTCACTGTCAGCTCCGATCCCGTGACTGCAGCCGCTGCCAGGGGATAGGAGGCGGATGAGAAGTCGCCGGGAATGGTGTATTCCTCAAGGTCGAAGCTCTGCCCTCCGGGCAGTATGAACTCCTGCTCCTCTTCCTCCACTCTGATCCCTGCATCACGAAGCATATCCAGGGTGATCTCTGCATAGGGGCGGGACTTCAGCTCTCCCTCGATCTTGATCCTCGTCTCCCCCTCTGCCAGGGGAGAAGCGATGAAGAGGGCGGAGAGAAACTGGCTGCTCAGCCCACCCTGTAGATGTGCTGTGCCGCCCTTCAACCTCCCTCTGATCACCAGAGGGGCCTTGCCGTTATTCTTAATGGAGAAGGCGTCCGCCCCCAACTGGTTGAGGGAGTCAAGCAAGGGTCCGTTGGGCCGGGTGCGAATGGAGGAGTCGCCGGTCAGCACGGCTCCCTGGGTGAGCGCTGCCACTGCCGAGCAGAAGCGCAATGTGGTGCCCGAGTTCAGCACGTCGATCACATCCTCGGGAGTCTGGGGCTGATCCCGGACCCCTTCGATATGAAGGTCGTCCTTTTTCTCTTCCTTGCGTATCCTGGCCCCGAAGGCCTCGCTGGCGGAGACTGTGGCCAGGGTATCAGCAGAGAGCAAAGGCCGCAGGACCTTCCCGCCCGGGCCAAGAGAGGTGATCAGAATGGCGCGGTGGGTGTAGCTCTTCGAGGGAGGGGCATAGACCTCGCCGGACACACCGGAGCACTCGACTGAGGCGATCATGAACCGGAGATGAATGAAGATGTATAAGAAATGAATGCCATGATATAGCCTGACACATCCGGCCTGAAAAGGGAGAGAGAAGCCCCCACTCCTCTACCCTCTCTGCCGCTTCTACGGCATTCGACGTAGTACGGCACAAGTCGAATATAAGCCTTGCGGCCATACCGGATCATGGCCGCGGTGGAATCGAAATCCTTATCCCTTGTGATTAAGGTCTGAGATTCGCTTGTCACTGCAATTGCGGAGAGGAGTATATCGAAGGCATTGCCGGAATAGGCCGGTAAGAGCACTGGTACCCAGGACGATAATACTCTCGGCCTCCATCTCTCCTATCCTCTTAGAATCTGCCTCCAGCCGGCCTAAAAGCGGATCATCATTAAGGGTTCCAAAGTATCCAGATAGATCAGCTTCTTCCTTCTTAAGCAACTCTCTATTGCGTCGCTGAAGCACTCCTCATCTCCCTTTGCATCATTAAATATGCCTCTTAGAAGGGAAGGGTTATATAGTCTATAATGCTTAATAGTTACATACATTGTCTATCATATCAGTGATGTAATTGGCATGGCTGAATCTTCGGTTTCGGCATCTGGCTGCAGGAGAAGGAAGAGATGATTGAGCTTGCAGAGAAGGGGAAATATGATCCGAAGGCCGCCCAAAGAGTGTATTTTGAGCATACCTGTGGCGCTGAAGATCAAAGAGATTGCATCATGATGAAGCATATCATCATGGCCGAGCTTCGCAAGTCGAATGTGCCCCTTTGGGTCTCAGAGGAGTTGGAGAAGAAATTCGAGTGCCTGGGCTGCTGGAATGCTCTGAGGAGAAGGGCTGGAAGAAATTGAGCCTCTTTTAGCTGCACAAAAAAAAGAACCCAGCTCATCCCCAGAACCTCTTTGTCCGAGCATACTCCTTCTCCGCTCTGAGAATATCCCTGTAGAACTCGATCTCATCTTTCTGCAGCTTTCCCACCACCCTTGCCGCCGTCTCAGGCCCCAGACCACGGCTGGCCAAGGCAATGGCAGCAGTCTTTCCATAGCTCAAGACCAGGTTTGCATTGCGAAAGACCCTCTTGGTCCTGCGCTTCTCCTCTGAGGTCTTCTTCTCCAGCTTTCGGACCACTTTGATCTCCTCCTCCTCCCAGGGCTTGAGGGCAGCTACCATCCTGGAGCCGCAGAGAGGGCACTCCGGCCGGTCAGGCACCCTCTCCACCTGGCGCATGGACTTCCACTTCTTGCAGTTCACGCAAAATAACAACACCCGGTCGCTCATAATCCTGTTCTTGAGGAGCTTGATCACTGCTGCATCTGCGTTCTCCGGCGAGGTGACATCCCTTCCACCCCCCCGGCCGCTGGTGCCTATGGGCGAGAGGCTGCTGGTGGTGATGGCGATTGTGCCCTCCCGGATTCTCTTCAGAACCATCCTGGTCCGCTCAATATCCAGGCGATCGTGATAGATCTCCCGCAATGCCTCTCGATACATGGGAGTGCCCTCAAACACTGTCAGCAACCTGGCCATGCTCACCCTCTGATAGTCCACATCCCTGGATAGTGCTCCGAACTTGCGGGCCACATGGACCATCTTCCAGCGAAGGAGGGTGGTATTCTTGAGGGTCATCTCCAGGATGGGCTCCACATACTCTGGTTCAAGATCCTCTATCAGCTTCTCGATCTCCTCCGCCAGCATCGCTTTGGGAACAGTCAGCTCTATTCTGTAGGGATCGATCTGCAGCTCCACACTGCTCCCAAACCGGGCGGACAGGATTGAGGTTATAACCCTGCCCAGAGTATCATTCGTCTTGTGACCAAAGCAGCAGTTGATGACCGCTCCATCCCCTCCGCTCTCCACCACCACCAGTGACTCATCTGGGACAGGATGATTCTTCTCCCTCTGCCTCATTATGAGATCGACAAGCTCTCCTGCCGCCTCTCTGTCCACTGGATAGCAGCTCTGCAGCCACTCCTCTGCATCTGCTCCTCCCCTGCCCGACTCCAGGATCTCACTGATCTCTCTTCTGATCCGTCCCACCTCACAGGCCACCTCAAAGGGGACGGGGATCTCCTCCCCTGACCAGCTGGGGATCTCTCCGCTGCGCTGAATGGGGACCACCTTGATCTCCTCATCGGCGATCTCGGTTATCTCCCAGATCTCTCCCTTGGTAACGAAAGTGGCCCCCGGCTGAGCGAAACCGACCACAAAGGCCTCGTCCAGAGTGCCCACTGATCTGCGCCCCACTATATCGTAGACATTATACCTCTTCTCATCCGGGATCATGGAGAGGTTCTCGAAATAGTACTCCCGTGCCTTGCGCGTCCTCTGCAGGATGCTTCCGTCACGCTTGACCAGTCTGTGCTCCTCCATCTGGGAGACCACCCCCTCCAGCTCCTCTGATGTCAGCTTCCGGAAGGGATAGGCTCTGGCGACTATCTGATGGACCTTCTCCTGGCTTATGTCGCCAGAATCGATCTCCAGTCCTACGATTTGATTGGCCAGAACGTCAGCCGGCCTCTCATGGATCTTTATCTCCTCCAGCTCTTGGGCGGCCGCCCTTCTGGCGATGGCACAGGCCTCAGCCACATCATCGGCACAGGTGGCAATTATGCTTCCCGAGGAGACAAGGCCTATCTTATGACCGGCCCGGCCCACCCTCTGCAGCAGCCGGGAGACCTCTCGGGGAGAGCTGTACTGGATGACATGATCCACGTCCCCAATATCTATTCCAAGCTCCATAGAGGAGGTGCAGATGAGCCCTTTCAGCTTCCCGTCCTTGAAGGCCTCCTCAGCCTCCACCCTGGCTTCCATTGAAAGGCTGCCATGATGAACGCCAATGGGCTCTCCAAGCTGTCTGAACCTCGAGCCTAAGACCTCAGCCGCCTGTCTGGTGTTGACGAAGATGAGGCATTTCCTATCCCTTACCATATCCCTGATCCAGCGGATCTGAGCCGCCAGACGGGGCTCGCACTCCAGGGTGCTGGCCAGGGAGAAATCCCCTCCCTTGGGCTGGGGGCTGACCACCTGATAGGCGCTTGCCCGTTCCACATCGGCAGAGATGATCTTATAGCTCCTGCTGGTTCCCACGAGAAGGCGGGCCACAACCTCCGGGGATCCGACAGTAGCAGAGAGACCTATGCGCTGAAAATCTCCCGCCAGCTCCCCCAGCCTTTCCAGGAGGACGGAGAGCTGAGAGCCGCGTTTTGAGGAGGCCAGCTCATGGACCTCGTCTACCACCACCGTTTTGACAGTGGAGAGGTTCTGGCGCAGCCTCTTTCCGGTGAGCATGACCTGCAGAGTCTCAGGGGTGGTGATCAAGAGCTCTGGCGGCCTCAGGGATTGCTTCCTCCTGTCGCTCTGGCTGGTATCGCCATGGCGAACAGCAACTGAGATCCCAAGCCTCTCCCCCCAGTCATCAAAGCGGCGAAGCATATCCCTGTTAAGGGCGCGCAGAGGGGTGATATAGACTGCTTTGGTTCCTTTTATTCTGGAATCCGCCTCTGTGCTTGCTTTTCTCACCTTCCGGCCGTCTCTTGGGGCATTTTGGGTTTTGGGAGCAGTGATGCTCTCCTTCTCACTGGAGAGGATCTGGTGAAAGATGGGCAGGCTTGCTGCCTCTGTCTTGCCTGTGCCGGTGGGAGCGATGAGAAGCACATTCTCTCCTGCTAGAATGGCTGGTATTGCCTTCTCCTGGGGGAGCGTTGGCTCAAGGATATCCTGCTCCTGCAATATCTCCTTTATCCGATGATGAAGCTGATCGAATGCGCTCACAATCCATATCTAAAGGAGATGGATATGAAAACCTTGCGGCGAGCGCAGAAAAAAAGTTGTTCTGTGCATCCTGTTCGAACTTAGCATATCCAGCCGACAGGAGGCGTTCATGGTTATCCTGCTCGAAATAGGCCACAATCTCTTCCAGGCGGATCAAGAGAGAATATTCCTTTATGTGCCAATCCTTTCCTTTTCTATCTGTCTCACGAATCTGGATCCAGCCATTCTGCCAGAAGGGATACAGTAAATCTATTCCATTATTATTGGTTCGATTGGATTTGATGTTAGAGCTATTGTTGAGCCCGATATCAGACCCGTTATTGAGCCCGATATCAGATCCGATATTGAGCCCGATATCAGATCCGATATTGGGTCCAATATTCGACCCGATATTGGCCACGATATGCGGCCCCTCATATCCATTATTCTTTATCTCCGCCAGGCTGTCGATCATCCTTACCATATTCTTAAGTTCGCCAATTTTTTGTAAGCATTCAATGAATTCCATGAATCTACTATCCAGTACTTTTGCTCTCCCTCTCATTTTTCAATCCCCTTTTATTGCTGATCTGTCCGAACCTCTATAAATAATTTTTTAAAATGTATAGGAGAAGCCAGCACTGCCATCTCCATCTTGTTCAGCTCCTATATCCTGTGCTGGCCTGTTGGGCTTCGTTCAGGTCCTATATCCTGTGCTGGCCTGTTAGGCTTCGTTCAGGTCCTGTATCCTATGCTGACCCGCCCTGCGCTGCTCATCTCCAGAACGCTGCTTTTATTCGCGCTGTCCTGGCCTCCGGCTGCCTCCCGGGCCCCACTCATAATCTCTTTGTATCTCAGCATATTCCCTACTGAGCCCTGAGGGATGGGATCCTTCCACCAGGCAGAGGAGTCGAACTCATTGCTGTTATCTTCAGCAAGATAGGCATGACCTTCATCCACCAGTCTCCTGTTCACCGGTGGCCATATTGGCCGGTACCGGGAATCCATGAGGTAGATGACACAGACCAACTGGCCCCATTCATTGCGCCCCTCGTGGCTGCTATCATCAATATCGATATAAACGGTCTGGTTCTTCAGCAACAACTCAGCAGCCTTTTGAGCTGCCTTTCCTTCCGCAGTCACTGTTGAGGGGGCGAGGATGTCTGCTAGCCTGATGCTGTCCACGCCTCTAGTCCTGGGATCGCTGATCTGTATCTCAATTCCCAGCGAGTCAGCGCTGATCACGCTCACTACCCGTCCCACCGCCTCATCGGGAACGGCCTGTGCACCGGGATTGAGCGCCTCAAAGATCACCAGTATCATGATCGAAAGCATCGTCGATCTCATATTCATTGCCGCCTCGACAGGATTTCAGATCGTGTTTTAATTGTAGTGAGAATGATCTGCATCTCTCTATAAGATTATTGCCATCCTCTGATCGATCTGGCAGCATACGACCCCCCCTCGAGACATAAAAAGCCAGATCAGCTTTGCCGACCTCGGCTTATTTCCGCCCTGGCCAGCCATCAGGATAGCGAAAAGAAGGCGTATTGGGATGGCTCCGGCGCTGTCATCACTCATTCCTCCTCAGCCCTCTTCGCCATACGATTTCGAACCATCACAGGTATAAAGGATCAATCCTCTTCCCCACAGCACAAGACGATATAAGGGAAAGGATGATTCAGAAGTAATAAAATCCAGGAGTAATAAGATGACAATCAAGGTAAGCATAGCGACATTTAACCTCATGAGCCTGGATGACCGCCCGGATAGAAGCCCAAGCCTTGATGAACGCATACCAATTCTAAGGCCTCAACTCATTCGGTTGAATGCAGACATCCTCTGCCTGCAGGAGGTCTGCGCCCAGCATGAGCGTAATGGGAAGGATCGCCTGCGGGCACTGGACCGCCTCCTTGAAGGAACTCCTTATGAGAGCTTCAATAGAGCCTCGACTGTGGACAGGGATGGAAATTACCTCGGCCACCATAATCTGGTCACCCTCAGCCGCTATGATATCATGGAGCAGCATCAGTATCAGCATGAGTATGCCCCCTCACCCAGCTACAAGAAGGTCACCGCCCTGCCCGAGGAGATGGAGGCAAGGGAGATCTCCTGGGAGAGGCCGATTCTTCACGCCAAGGTCAGGCTGCCCAATGGAGCAGTGCTGGATGTGATCAACCTGCATCTCAAATCCCGCCGCCCGACCAATATCCAGGGCCATAAGCTGAGCGAGAGGACCTGGAAGACGGCTTTTGGCTGGGCGGAAGGGGTCTTCATATCCAGCATGAAACGCATCGGACAGGCCCTTGAGACCCGCATTCTGATCGACAACCTATTCGATGACAATCGCTGTGCTCTCATAGCCGTATGCGGGGATTTCAATGAGGAGCTCGATGAGGTCTCAATAGAGGCCATCCGGGGTGACGTGGAGAATACAGGGAACATCGACCTGGCCATGAGGGTTATGGTTCCTACAGAGAGGAATATCCCGGAGCCTGCACGATACTCTCTTCTGCATAATGGCAAAGGCAAGATGCTCGATCATATTCTGGTCTCAAGAACGATGCTCGCCTTCTTCAAGGGATCTGAGGTGCACAACGAGCTGCTGCATGATGAATCCATAGTATTCGCTCCCAGGATATTCTTTCCCGAGTCAGACCATGCCCCGGTGATCGCCCGCTTTGAGCTGCCGGAATCCGATATTAAGTGGTCCACTACAACCAGCATCCTGAAGAGAGAGAGAGGAAGAGAAAAGAGCCATCGTTCAAGATACAAATAAAGGGCGATATGAGCAAAAAGAGCTGTGGGGTTCTGCCATTCAGGTTTAGAGATGGCCGGCTTGAGGTCATGCTGGTTCATCCTGGGGGACCCTTTTGGGCGGGAAAGGACGATGCCGCCTGGTCCATCTCCAAAGGACTCGCCGAGGGGGGTGAAAGCCTGCTGGAGGCAGCAAAGAGGGAGTTTAGAGAAGAGACGGGCTTTGATATTGAGGGGGATTTCATAGAGCTGGGAGGGATAAAGCAGCCCAGCGGAAAGGTCATCTTTGCCTGGGCGGTGGAAAAGGATCTGGATGAGATGAAGGCGGTGAGCAATAAGTTCTCCATGGAGTGGCCGAGGAGATCGGGGATGATGCGAGAGTTTCCTGAGATAGACAGAGCTGGTTGGTTTGATATTGCGTCCGCCCGAAAAAAGATCCACAAAGGTCAGCAGGGCTTCATTGATCGGCTGATATCTATCATCTCGATAGGGCGCTTTTGACCTCTGCCACCAGCTCTTCTTTCACTGCGCTCCTGCGATCTCCTCCGCAGACGATGCCCCGCACGCCGATGATATCCGGCTGCAGGCGAGTGAGAGCCGGCAGATGAGAAAATCCGATGCTTCCCGCCAGGGCAACCTCCAGATCAAGGGAGTGGCCCAGTTTTATGAAATCCGCCAAATCCCCTTCATTCATGAAGTCGAATGTCGGCCTGCCGTCCTTTATTGCTGTGTCCATCATCACCACATCGGCTCCTGCCTGGAAAGCAGCAGCGGGCAGGAGCATGGGTGATATGCTTCCCGCTCGAGAGTAGTCTGAATAGCCTGATGCTACCACCTTTTTCCCTGGATCGAGCTCTTTGACTGCCCGCACAATGGCATTTAGCATCTCCTCAGCCTGCTCTTGGGTCTTCACCCCCAGGAGGCCCGCTTTGACGTAGTCTGCGCCAGAGGAGGCTGCACCCAGAGCGGCCAGGCTTGCCGTCCCCGGCTTGAATTCCAGATCGCCTATGGTCGCGCTCACAGGCACTCTGCCCGCTGCCAGCTCTGCGATTGAGCGGATAACCCAGGGAAAGTTCGCACCCAGGGATCCTTCTTTGGGGTTCTTCACATCCAGGATATCAGCGCCGCCTGCGAGAGCCGCTTGCGCCTCTTCCATGTTCATGGGGCTGACCAATAATCTCATATTCTCTCAATCCCGATAGGGCAAATGTGCAGTGCATCTTCGTCTTCGATATACTTAATGGTGCTGCTGTCCATGCCCTGCGGGGAGAGCGCAGCCGCTATAAGCCTGTTGCTTCCTTCAGCCAGGTCACAGACTCCTCTGACCCCCTGCAGATTCTGGACGAACTCCGGCCGGCACGGGTTTATGTGGCCGACCTGGACCGGATCATGGGAAGAGGAGATAACCTCTCTCTTATCAGTGAGATCTCAACCAGGACGAGGACGATTGCGGATACTGGTGCCTCCAAACTGAGCGATCTGGCCTCTCTTCCCTCATCTGTTATTCCCGTTCTGGGGACGGAGACGGCCTCGCTTTCCCTGATGGAGGAGCTCTCCGGCCAGAGGAGGATGATCGCCAGCCTGGATATGGCAAACCACAGGGTTCTGTCAAGGGATGAAGCTCTTGCCGATTGCAGCCCATTCGAGGTCCTGGAGGAGCTGAACCATCTCGATCTGGAGGAGATCATAATCCTGGAACTGAACCGGGTTGGAACCTCCGCAGGCCTGGATGAAGCATTCCTGAAAAAGGCGGCAGGGATCAGCAGCCATCCTCTGATCCTGGGAGGGGGGGTTAAGGATGAGGGCGATCTGCTGACTTTGGAGGAGATAGGCTTTTGCGGGGCTCTGGTGGCCACGGCAGTCCATAACGGGAAGATTCCGCTCAAGTGGATACATTGAGAGAGAGCAATCGTTCTTTGCCCCCCCCGTTAGAGGCAATGAGGAAATGAATAAATTTTTGTACTTTGAAACACATATTTAAAAATTAATATCAAACCGTCATTAATATCAGACTATCTAAAATTCTATTGGCTCATCCCAGAAAGAGGCCAGTGGTATCAACGGGAGGATATAAAATGAAATATGAAATAGAGTTAGTGGCAGGGCTAATATTTGGAGCAATTATTCTAGCATCTACAGCCAATTGTATCTCCATTTCAGTATCCGGCGATGGTGGAGGGTTTACAGAGGTCATAGATGCTGGATATGATGACAGAGTCTTCGGCAGGACTGTAATTGGATCGAATAGGCTTTCCAACATCATTGAAGGCGGGGGAAATCTAAAGGAGACCCATTCAGTATCGAATACAGCAGGAGCTACTGCAGAGGTGGGCGTCAACATCAGCCAGGCGGAGTGGTTCTCATACAGCTATAACCTCTGGCCGGGAGAGGGCTCTTCCTGGAAAGCATCCAAATATGCTCAGGTCGCAGCCAGTGAGGCATTGGAGGTCTCAAATGCCAATTATATCCGGGCTTATGCAGATGCCTTCAACTCAAATGGATACAGCGCAAGTGTGAGCATCGAGCTCTCCGATCCAGCAAAAAAGGCATCCTTGGCTGAATATCGCAATCTAGCCATGGCCTCCAAGGACGAAGTATTTGCTTCACAGACGGCGGATAGCGTATTCTCACTGGATGGAGAAATCCAGTTTGATGCACAGGCCGGCCTTCTTCAGATGAAGCCGTTGCCCGCGAGCTTCAGAGAGGATCTATCCACAGCAAGCATGAAGATAGATCGTGGCGCAGCAGAGGGATACTCAGATCTGGCCTCAGCCTCCTCCCAGGGCATGACGGCATCCCAGCAGGTGGATAGAGCAATGGGCGAATTGATCCAGACGAGATCGGAGGCTTCGTCCCTGGCTGCCTCTCACTCTCAAAGCCTCAAGGCAGCGGATTCCAGGATCAACACCAGGATAGAGGGCAACCTGACCGGGTATGCTGCTAGTGCTGAGAGTCTAGATGGCGTTGTACAGACGGATAAGGAGGGCCATATCATTGGATCCTTTATCAGCACTGCAGTTGCTGGCAAGGAGAGAAAGAGCAGGACATCCAACTACGGCACTGAGTACGACTTTGTCATGCATGCCAGAAGGAATGCTTCCACGTCTTATGCCAATGGATTCCTGGGCTATTATGTCGCCAATGGCAGACCGATTGATAACGTCAGCCCCACCGGTAATCGCATCCAGGGAGCTGTAGATGCTTCCGAATCAGGCGACACCATCAATATCGCTCCCGGCACCTACTTCGAGAATGTGAAGGTAGATAAATCTCTGGATATCAAAGGCGCGGGTGCTGATAAGACCATTGTGGATGGCAGAACGGACACCAGTGGAAGTTATCAAGATATGTTGCGATCGCCTAAATCGGTCTTCATCGTGGGCAGAGAAGATCCCCAGGTAGATGTCAGCATCTTTGGAGTCACCATTCAGGGAGGTTCTGGCACCTTCACCAAATTCGACTATATAGCTACACGGTATGACGGATATGCCTATCCACGATGTGGCGGCGGAATTCTCAATTTCGCCACATTAGAGCTCAGTGAAGTTGCCGTTTCAGATAACTTTGCCGTAAGTGGTGGAGGAATTGCCAATATCGGTGGGACATTGAGCTTGAAGGACAACAGCTATGTAGCAAATAATCAAGCAAGGGATTTTGGTGGTGGTATCTATAATTCCCTCAATGGCACTGTGACCTTGAGCGATGGTAGCTATATAAGCAACAACACTGCAGATTATAACGGTGGTGGAGTTTACAACAAGGATGGCGTTTTAACCTTGAACGACGATAGCCACATAAGCTATAATGTGGGTGATGGCGTTCACAATCTTAATAATAGCCTGACCACTTTGAACGATGATAGTCATATAAGCGACAATATGGGTAGTGGAGTATTAAACAACCTGCATTGCGCTCTGACGCTAAATGATAACAGCTCCATAAGAAATAACTCGCCATGGACCAGCCGACATTTGCGTAGCTCTAGTGGTGGTGTTTATAATTATCAAAGTGAAGTTAACTTGAATGATAATAGCCATATCAGCGACAATATCGGCTATTATGGTGGCGGGATCATCAACAAAGAAGGCATAGTCGTCTTGAATGACAACAGTTATATCAATAAAAACATCGCATTACAAGAAGGGGGCGGAATCTTCAATTCAGTCTCTGGAGCAGTGAATCTTTATGATAACAGTCATATCAGTGACAATGTAGCAATCCGCCGTGGTGGAGGGATCCTTAACAGCTGGCAGGGGTATGGAAATTGTGCAGTCAACCTGTATGATAACAGCTACATCAGCGGCAATGAAGCATTATATGAGGGCGGCGGGATTTATAACTACGATTATGGGACTGTTAGCCTGAATAATAATAGCCATATCAGTGGCAATGATGCAGTCCACCGTGGTGGAGGAGTTGCCAGTAGCTGGCATGGCTTACTTAGCTTGAATGATGATAGCTATATCTCAGGCAATGCTGCATATGAAGGAGGAGGAGTCTTCAGCGGCTCATATAGCCAGGTGAACTTGAATAAAAACAGTTATATATCCGGAAATTCTGCACACAGTGGCAGCGGAATTTTCTCACATACTAATAGCACAATAGAATTGAATGATCAAAGCCGCATCAGTGGCAATATAGCAGAGAACGGGGGCGGAGTGTGGAGCTCTGACCACAGCACAGTGAGCCTGAATGACCACAGCTCCATAAGCGGAAACGGGGCTACCTATGGTGGTGGAATCTATAACTATTACGGCAGCACAGTGAGGCTGAGCGGACAGAGCAACGTAGCTGAAAATGTCGCAACCTATGGTGCTGGAGTCTACAATCTCGACAACAGCACAGTGAACCTGCTCGAGAACGGCAGCATTAGCAACAACTCGGCGGTCTGGGGTGGAGGAATCCACAGCAGCTCCTATAGTGCTGTTAATTTGTCTGGCAGCAGCTCTATCAGGGGTAATACAGCATATAAAGGCGGTGGAATATTGAACATCAACTCCAGCATGGTGAGCCTGAATGATGATAGCCATATCGTCGACAATACAGCATATGAGGGCAGCGGAATCTGGAGTTCAGACCTCAGCACAGTGAGCTTGAGTGATTACAGCTCTATAAGCGGCAATATAGCAAAGTATTTTGGCGGCGGGATCTATAATGGCGATTGCAGCACTGTGAACCTGAATGATCACAGCACCATAAGCGGCAATGAAGCAGCCAATGGCGGCGGGATCTATAATGGCGATTACAGCACTGTGAACCTGAATGATCACAGCACCATAAGCGGCAATGAAGCAGCCAAGGGCGGCGGAATCTACAATAAACATTTCAACACAGTGAGCCTGAGCGATCGCAGCTCCATAAGAGACAATACAGCAAGGGAGTATGGTGGCGGGATCTGCAATAGCTACAATATTTTTTCTAGCAACACCACGGTGAACCTGAATGATCACAGCACCATAAGCGGCAATGAAGCAGCCAATGGCGGCGGGATCTACAATCGCTATTACGACACGGTGAGTCTGAATGATCACAGCTCTATAAGCGGCAATACAGCAAAGGACTATGGCGGCGGGATCTACAATCGCTATTACAACACGGTGAGTCTGAATGATAACAGCTCTGTCAGCGGCAATGAAGCAGCCAATGGCGGCGGGATCTACAATCGCTATTACAGCACGGTGAGTCTGAATGATAACAGCTCTATAAGCGGCAATATAGCAAAGGACTATGGCGGCGGGATCTTTAATGGCGATTACGGCGCAGTGAGCCTCCTTGGACAGAGCAATATAGCTCACAACATTGCAGACTTTGGTGGTGGAATCTATAATTGCGGAAAGAGCTTGAACTTGTTTGATAACGGCCACATATACAACAATACGGCATCAATGGGAGGAGGAATATACAACAATTACAATAGCATAGTGAACCTGAATGATCACAGCACCATAAGCGGCAATGAAGCAGCCAGCGGAGGAGGAATATACAACAATTACAATAGCATAGTGAACCTGAATGATCACAGCACCATAAGTGGCAATGGAGCAGCCAACGGCGGCGGGATCTACAATACTGGCCTTTTCAGCACTGTAAGTCTGAATGATCACAGCACCATAAGCGGCAACGAAGCAGCCAATGGCGGCGGGATCTATCTTGAAAAGGGCCAAGTGAACCTGTTTGATAACGGCCACATAAACACCAATATAGCATCAATGGGAGGAGGAATCTACAACAGGCGCGATAGCATAGTGAACCTGGTCAGCGGCTCTATAGAGCACAACATAGCCACATCGCCATCACCGTCAGGAGGAGGAATCTACAACCGGGGAATACTTTGGGGCAATCTGGATATAGTGCGCAACAACAGGCCAGATCAGATTGCATAATCTCAGTTGACTGGCTTTCTGTATTACAGTTGCTGCCTCAAAATGGGAAGTCTCTCTTCCCAACTTTTAACTGGTAGGATAGGAAAGGACGAAGCGAGAAGTCCACATCCTTTGGGGTGGGGATGACAGTGGAGTCCTTCCTCTGCTTTCGATATAATCTATTAAATGAAATCCGCATTTTAGCCGCTGCTCTTTATGAAGATATTCCATGAATTCCAAGAGTGGCCCATCGACGAAGAGCAATCTCGCCGGCAATATGCCTTCATCTGGGCTGAACTCACTGTAGTTGATCTTTTTATCAGTGATTATTTCTGCATCTATCATCCTGAGCTCAACCGCTCTGAAATAATCAGAGATCAAAGGGAGAGCACCGCTTTTGCTTTTCTTATCTCTTCTGCAATTGCATCCTTCCTCTCAATAACCCCGCCGCTCAAAAAAGTCTTGAGGGTCTCTCATCTCTCCGCTCTCAAATGTACAGAAGGCGGTTGAGGATCTCTATCGCCTCTCGCGGATCTCTCGCTTTCACCGTTCCTGCTATATCCCAGCTCTCCAGGCTGATGACAGGTCTGTTCATCTTCAGGGCCAGGGCGATCTCAGAGAGAGTGCCATATCCGCCGGGCAGAGCGATGACCGCATCTGAGCTTCTCACAATTATGGCATTCCTGGCGTGCCCCATACCGGTGGCGATTTTTATGCCCACATGGGGATTGGCATCTCCTCTCTCTCCGGGCAGAATTCCCACCACAGTTCCTCCCGCCTCAGCCGATCCCCGGCATGCCGCCTCCATCACACCACCCAGGCCACCGCAAAGGAGGGTGTGCCCCTCTTCTGCCAGGAGCCTGCCCAGCTCCTCAGCCATCTCCCGAACGTGAAGGCAGCATTCTCCGCCACCCACTACTGCTATCTGCATTCTGACTCTTCCCTGGATTTCAGTCCGCTCATTTATCTCATTTGCTGTCCCTGCCCCGCCGGACGGGCTGCCTGTGCCGGTCTGATATGAAAGATGAAACATAGTCCGCTTAAATCCATCTGTCCCATGTGCTCCGGCCAGCCTGCAGAATCTTCAGCGTCCCCGGCATTTATTATATGCAGCCCAAACGTATAAATATAATTAGGTACTAGTGTGATCGGAATCCGATGGATTCAGGGGGTAAGACAATGAAGATAAAAGGGTTTGCATTGCCTTTGGTTTTGGCAGCTCTGATAATGCCTGCCATCGCTCAGGCGCCTTTTGGCTATGGCGGGGTGGATATTCTGGGAAGGAATGGAGGAATATTTGAATCGGAAGCTTCAGCCTTGAGATTCCCGGATTATGCAGATGTCAATATGGACATTCTGAATATCGGAAATGATCGGGCTTTGGCCATTGGTCCAGGGATAGATCCCATTGCCACCAACAATCTGCTGATCAAGAAGAATCAGGATTCAGGAGATTGCGAATGCTGTTACGGGCGCCCGCCGATAAATGGCAGCACAGGATCTAACTGTATGGATTGCTGCTATAAGGTCAATATCGATCAGATCAATGTAGGCAACCGGGACGCCATTGCATTCGGACTGTCTGAGGCCACCAATAACGTCAAGATCGTTGCCAATCAGCAGTGACGGGCCAGATCCAATAATACATAGCCCAATAAATAGACGAATATACCCCCATTCCCTTCTGGGGCGGTGGGAGGAGACACCTTTTTTTAATTCTTTGCTCTCTGCAGTACAATACAATTGCCATAAAGGTTTGGCTATGTCTCCCCTTACACCCGCGCCATATGCCCGCAAACTCCTCACCCGGCAAAGGCCGGTCAGCCCTCATTCCCGGTAGCCAGTGGTGACGTTCTCGAAGAGCTCTCTTAATCTGCCCGCAATCTCCGGGGAAAGCCTTCTTTCAACTGCATCCAGGAAAATCTCCGCACATTTTGGAGCAATACAAAGCAGGCATTCTGAGCCGTCCATGGCCCGCTCTGCCAGATACTTGAGATCCTTATCAGAGAGCTTCTCCAACCGGGACAGGAAGTCATCCCTGTCGCTGATATAGTACCTGGAGATGGATGCCAGCAAGCTGCCTGCTTCCCCTTTTTCAGTCTCCTCTGCCCGGGGTTTGATCAGCTTTTTCAGTATGTGGATATCCTTTCGGTTGAGCTTTTTCATCCTTCATCACCCAGCATCATCTATTATTGCCCCTTTTCCTTAAATCCCTATTCCATGGAAGATGAGATATTTTCGATGTTCTTCTCTTCAAAGATCCATCTATCTGATCCCGGATGCCTGCTGGATCGTTCTGATCGTCTGACAAGATCTATAAGTTATTAGATCCATAATCCTTATTGTATGGCAGGAGTCCTGCATATAAAAACAGATCCTTGCGCCAGGCTAATGCCTCTGGTTCTCTTAGCAGCTGCTCTTGCTATGAGCATCGCCTCGGCAGAAAGGCTGGATGCTGATTCATTTGCCAGCAGCCCCATCAAAACCTATGGCTATCGGATCATTAATTCTTATCCCCATGATCCATCTGCTTTCACCCAGGGCCTGGTCTATGACAATGGTGTATTCTATGAGGGGACAGGCCTGTACGGCCAGTCCAGCCTCCGCCGGGTCGATATCCAGAGCGGAAGGGTTATGGATATGGCTCGGCTGGAGGATGAGTTCTTTGCCGAGGGCATAACCATCTGGGAGGAGAGCATAATCCAGCTCACCTGGCAGTCCTTTAAGGGCTTTGTCTGGGATAAAGAGAATCTGAGCCGAACGGGAAGCTTCATCTACCAGACTGAGGGCTGGGGGCTGACCTCAGATGGTGAGAGGCTGATCATGAGCGATGGCTCTGATCTCCTTCATCTTCTCGATCCAAACGATTTCTCACTGCTGGGAAGCATAAGAGTAACGGCAAACGGAGAGCCTGTCAGAGGGCTGAATGAGTTGGAGTACGTAAATGGCATGATCTATGCCAACCTCTGGCCCAGCAACTGGATTGCAATCATATCCCTGGATACAGGCATAGTGACTGCAAGGATAAACCTCTCCTCCATCCTGGATGAGGCAGGCATCCAGAAGAAGAAGGTTGACGTATTGAATGGCATAGCCTATGATCCAATAGATGACCGGCTCTTTGTTACTGGAAAGCTCTGGCCCAGGCTCTTTCAGATCGAGCTGGTAGATCTTTCAGATCGAGCTGGTAGAGGATGAGAAAAGAGAATTAAAAAAAGCTTAAGCTATTGCACTCCAAAAAAAAGATGTTCTGCGGCCGCAAGGCCGCATCAGGCTCTAGTACTGGATCCGGTCCTTCCAGGGATCGACATAAACGGTTGCTACCGGTACAGGAGCTGTGGTCACATCATAGCTAGCAATGATCCTTCCCGCAGCATCCTTCAGGGTCACGATATTATCGATCCAGAGAGGCTCAGTGCTGTTGGTATAGATGTCAGTGGCCGTCCCGGCGCCTGTTCCCTCATGAACCTTGATTGATTTGCCATCCTCCAGGACAAGCACAGGGAAGATGAAGGTTGTAGTTCCCGCCGATTCCAAGGACCAGGCAGTCAGGTTCCACTCCCCAACAGCCTCATTGGTCACCTGGACATACCTGTCCTCTGGGGTATCAATTACCTTGGTGATGGTCACCTTCACCGAGGGCGTGGGCACACCAGAATCCCGGCTGAATACAGCAGCCTGGTCTGCGGATGTGGTCACATCGGAATAGCCCCCCGGAAGCCCTTTGCCCAAGGTGGCGGAGGTGCCGGCGACAAACTTGGAGAGCTGCTTGAACCTTGATACCGGTTCAGTCACCGCAGGGACCTCTGTCACCGGCGGCTCTACAACAGCCTCACCTGTAACAACCTTATCTGCGACAGCTCCAGCCTGGGCCTCTGTGACATTGATGGGCTCAATGGCGGCCACAGCGGTGATGTTGGTCATATTTGTGACATTGGTGACGTTCGTGAGATTAGTGATGTCAGTGATATTCGTATCTGCAGGGGCAGCAACCTTTGCTGCATCTTGAGCGATGACCAGCCCGGCAGAGAATGCCACCATCATCGATAGTATCAACATGCCTGTACACTTCATATTCATACCTCAATCAAATCGTATTCGAAGAAAAATATAAGCCTTTCTTAAAGCGTTGTTGGTCCATTCATCGCGGCAATATAATTCAATGCTGTTTATGGCTTTCAGATAAAAATGTGTGGCGGGAGAACATCAAGCCTCTTTTCAATCCCTTGGGGGATGCTCCGAGGCTGAGACTCCTGCTCCTGTGATTTGATTTACTTATTGACGGACTCAATAGCGACGGTTTCGGTCTCAATAGTTGCATTGATCACATCGGTCATGTTGGTCATATTGGTCATATTGGTCATATTGGTCATATTGGTCATGTTGGTCATGTTGCTCATGTTCAAAGAGGCGTTTTGGCTGGCATTCTGGGTTTCGTTCAGCACTTCCTCGCTCAGGGCAGCTCCAATAGATAGAGCTATCAAGAGGGAGAAGAGTACAAGTCCGCTTGATACTTTGCTCATAGTTCACACTCCATTTTGTAATGAGTAATAGGAAATTATTTATCGAATATAAACGTTTCCGTGATAGAATGTGCATTGCTCCGGATAAGAGGAGAATTGCTCAGCAAAAGACCTCATTTCCGGCCCAAAATCCGCTGAGAACGATACCGCTTTATGAAGATTTTAATGGGCAATCCATTCCATTCCATCAACATTTTTTATTTAAGTTCTATTATAAGATATACAGCCCTCGACAAATTTTTCTACAGATAATGAATAGAAATGAGCATGTAGATATCCAGCCATAGTATTCTTCTCCACCAGGCCGTCCTTGCCCTTGCCAATCCCCTTCCCCCGGGAAAGCCTCAGACAGCAGCGAGCATCTCTGTCGCATTCGCAGCGCGAATAATGAAACTCATGCCCGCGAAGGCTCCTGCCCACATCAGCCAGAGGATTGCTCCCCGAGAACTCTGCCTCCACATAGCCAAGGGCCATGAGCCTCTTCTCCATGAAGGTGGTAACGGGAAGGGCACCCACCATTCTAAAGGAGCCAGCCTCAGATTCCAGGCTCTCTCCCAGATACATCAGGCCACCACACTCCCCATAGATGGGCATTTCATCCTCAGAGGCCTCCTTGATCTGTCTTTTTGCAGGAGCCCTCTCCAGCTCAGAGGCATACAGCTCCGGATAGCCTCCCCCGATGTACAGCCCTCCCACATCAGGCAACTGATCCTCCAGTGGGCTGAAATAGACCAGTTCAGCTCCCTGCCTCTCCAGCTCCAAGAGGTTCTCATGATAATAGAAGCAGAATGCCTGGTCCCTGGCCACCCCGATTCTCACCGCCCCCTCTTTGACTGCTCTGCCTGATCCGCCTGCCTTTTCTGCTATTTCTGTATTTGCTGCTCTTACTGCACTTGCAGCTCTTCCTGTACTTGCTGCTCTTACTGTGCTTACTGCTCTTACTGTGCTTACTGCTCTTACTGTGCTTGTTGCTGCTGCATCATACTGCTCAGCAGAGCCGGCCATCGCAGGGGGGCGAACGCGGCCTGGAAGGCTGAGAATCGCATCGATATCAGCATCCCTCTCCAGTATGGATGCTAAGAGCCCCGGATCATGATCCTTCTCGAAGCCCATGACCAGTCCCAGATGGCGGCTCTTCATTCCGATCTCTTTATCGCGGGGCAGGGCTCCAAAGATGGGACTGCGCAGGCAGCTTCTGAGCATATCCAGATGTCGCGGGCTTCCCACCCGGTTGAGTATCGTCCCTGCCAACTTCACCCCTGGATCGTAACTGGAAAACCCCAACTCCATGGCGGCAGCACTTCGCGACATGCCATGCACATTGATCACCAGGAGAACGGGTATATCCAGGATCTTGGCCACCTGGGCGGAGCTGCCAATCTCTGTGCCATCCATGCCGTCGAAAAGGCCCATCACCCCCTCCACCACTGCCACATCCGCCCCCCCCAAGGCAGAGAAGAATGAGCGCCTGACCCCCTCCTCGCCCATCATGAAGGGGTCCAAATTGAGTGAAGGCCGGCCACAGATAGCAGTGTGATGGGAAGGATCGATGAAGTCCGGGCCCACCTTGAAGGGCTGAACCACCAGGCCACGGGCGCGGAGGGCAGCCATCAGGCCCAGGGTGATGGTGGTCTTGCCAACACCGCTGTGGGTGCCGGCGATGAGCACTGCCGGAATTGCCTCATTCCATGACCTCTCCGATGAACCCTCTGATCGCATTCCTGATGGCCCCCCTGATGGCCCTCCTGATGTCCTTTCTGATGTCCTTTCTGATGTCCCTTCTGATGTCCTTTCTGATGTCTTACCCTCTGAGATTCCTGATGATCCTTCTGATGAGCTTTCCGTTGACCTCTCCAGCATTATTTCCGACCTGCCTTTCCGCGATTGCTGTGGATATGAGGCTCTCTTCTCCGGCAAGGATATTAATACGCTGGCCGATCCCTTCTGCATGCTGGTTGGGGTAATCAAGAGAGGAAAATATGGCGAGCGCCTGCTGGAGACAATAAAGGCCCGCACCGACTTCCAGGTGGTGTCGGTGGAGGTCCCGGAGATCCTGCCGGGATTCATTGAGGACCCGGAGGAGTTCGTCCGCGATCTGAATTTCGATCCGCAGATATTCAAGGCGGATCTGCTCATTCTCTACACATTCCATCCGGACCTCACCCCTGAGATCGTCCGCCTGGCCGGGAAAGCCCATGTCAAAGCAGTCATCATCCCGGGAGGCATAGGCCGGGCGGGCTCCATCGATGAGCTGGAGAGGATCGCTGAGGAATACAACATTCACATCGAGGTCGATGAGATCTGCTGCACCCTGGAGGAGTGTGGCGTCCCGGCGATCGATCAGTTCGCCGAGAAGCTGGGAAAGCCGGAGCTAGAGGTGGAGACCGAGGATGGCAGGATCAGCCGGGTGCATGTCCTGCGCGGCTCTCCCTGTGGAGCGACATGGCATGCCGCTTCCAGCATTTTGGGAAAGACTGTGGCCGAGGCCCCCTCACTTACTGGCCTGTTCTGCCAGCAGTATCCCTGTCGCGCAGTGAGGGGAGGTCCGGGAGGGATTCATACCTCAGGGGACCTGCACAAGGATGCCATGGAGAGGGCATTGGGCCAGGAGACAAGGCTCGTTCTTCCTGAGCAGTCCAGGCCCATCAAGATCGAGCCGGGTAAGAGGGTCAGGAAATCGGAAGGGTAATGGCGATCCATATGATCACTCCCATTCAGGTGACAGATGCCACCGTTCGCGCTCTATACCGGGCGGAGACTGCACTTCCTCCCTGGGTCCTGGAGAGCATAAGAGAAGGGCTGGAGAAGGAGAGCAATCCCCTGGCCCGCTCTCAATTGCAGTTCATGCTGGAGAACGTCGGCCTGGCTGAATCAAAGGGCCTGCCCCTCTGTCAGGATACCGGCCTTCCTATATTTCATGTGCAGATGGGTCGGGACCTTCTCTTAGACTTCGATCTCCAGGAGGCCATCGCTGAAGGGGTGAGGAGAGCGACTGCCCGGATCCCCCTCCGGCCCAATGCCGTCGATCCCCTGACGCGGAAGAACAGCCTGGACAACACCGGCCCTGGGATGCCAGATATAATCTTAGACCAGGTCCAGGGACAAAGCCTGAGGATCACTGCATTTCCCAAGGGAGCGGGATCTGAGAACATGAGCCTGGTCATGATGCTCAATCCGGCAGACGACCCGCTCCAGTTCATCATCGATGCAGTCAGGGAGAGGGCGGCCAATGCCTGTCCTCCTCTGTTCCTGGGAATTGGGATTGGTGGAAGCTTCGATCTGGCCGCCCGCCTGGCCAAGCACGCTCTTCTCAATATGCATGCTCTGCAGCTTTGCTCCCGGAAATCCTCTGATCGGGGTGGCTGTGCTGCCCCTCCTGTGACCTCGCCGGAGGAGGTGGCAAGGCTTGAAGGGAGGCTCATGAAAGAGCTTAATGCCCTGGGCATCGGCCCCATGGGCCTGGGCGGAGATACCACAGTCCTCGGCCTGAGGATTGAGAAGGCGCTCTGCCACACAGCCTCCTTGCCGGTGGCCATAAACTTCCAGTGCTGGGCGAACAGAAGCGCCACCGAGGTGATCTTATGAGCGTATATCATCTTCACACCCCCCTCAGCCAGGAGGATGTGAAAAAGCTCAATGCAGGGGATATTGTATATCTGAGCGGCAAGGTGCTGACCGCCCGCGACAAGGCCCATGCCCAGATCCGCCGCCAGGGCAGCCCCGTTTCTCTGCAGGGAGCAGCCCTCTATCACTGCGGCCCCATCATTCAGGCGGATTCAGTCATATCTGCGGGGCCCACTACCAGCGCCCGGATGGCGCGCTATACTGATGAGATCCTCGCCCAGGGGGTGAGGGCCATCATCGGCAAGGGTGGTCTGCCAGGAGGGCCATTTCTGAACAGAGCAGTCTATCTGGCCTATCCCGGGGGTTGTGGAGCGGCAGCAGCAGCACAGCTCCGGGTTCGAGCCGTTCACTTCCAGGAGCTTGGCATGGCGGAATCCATCTGGGAGCTGGAGGCCGAGAATCTCGGTCCGATGGTGGTGGCGGTAGACTCGCATGGGAGAGACCTATTCGAGGATGTGAGACTGTCAGCGAGGTCGGCAGGAGAGACGGAAAGATAGATGGCGGGATAGGCGGCAAGGGAGATTGCAAAAGAACGATGGGAAAAGCCCTGGAGGAGGCGAGGTATCTGCTGGACCGGGGTTACCCCAAGGACTCAGCAGTCGGCTTTGTCTCCAATCACCACCGTCTGGCGGAGAAGGAGAGGTTCATCCTGATGAGGGTGGTGGTGAGATCGGATCTGGCTTGGGCGAGAAGATCCAAGCTGCTCGATCTGGAGGACCTGAGAGGTCAAAGCATCTCCATTGACGGCTACAATGTCATAATCACCACCGAGAGCGTCATTGGAGGCTATCCCGTTTATTTATGTGATGACGGCCTCCTCCGGGACAGCAGGGGGATCTTCAGAGGCTTCAAAGCCTCCCCTCTAACCGCCATCGCCCTCAACTGGATCCTTGATCTTCTGGCCTCTGCCGGACCCGCCCGAACAGAGGTGCTGCTTGATCAACAGATGAGCCGCAGCGGAGAGCTGGCGGAGATGGTGAGAGGGATGATGGCTGAGCGGCAGCTCTGTGGCGTGGCCAGAACAGCCAGGAATGTCGACCACCTTCTGAAGACAGCGAAGAGGATCATTCTAACCAGTGACGGCAATGTGATCGATAGCGTCGATTATATCATGGATCTTCCGGCGGAGATCGGCAGAAGATCGGGCATGAAGCCATTGATTCTCTGATCGATTATTTTCTTAGTGCTTTGACACTTATCTGATCGGCGCCTGTCGACTGATTGACACTATAGCCTGATTGACATCGGTTGACTGATTGATGCCTGTTGGCTGATTGATGCCTGTTGACTGTCGACTGATTATAGCCTCGACCTGGCCTGGCCAATCGTCATCTTTTTATGCTACATTTGATTAATATACTATTGGGGTTTAAAGGCTTTCAAATTTATGGTGAGTGGCAATGAGAATGAGAGTATTAGCCTTAGTGGCACTGGCATTACTCCTCATGGGCGGAGGGGCTCTGGCATCCCATGCCATATTCTTTCCCCTGAGCGAGCATACCATAGCCAAGCATGTTACAGATAGCGGCATGCCGCTTTACAGGACGAACACATTTACCACCGATGATGAGCAGGCCGTCTCCTGGTTGCTGATCTGGCGGGACGCCAAATCGCATACCGTGGAGTGGAGATGGTACTGGCCCGAGGGCAGGACCTATGCCCGCTCTTTCAGCACCATCCCTCCCATCGATGGATTCACGGGGATGTGGGCGGCGCCCGTCTGGAGCTGTCTGAAGATCAAAGGAACTGACGTCTCCCGGCTTCCAGGAAACTGGAGGGTGGATGTGATAGTGGATTACAGGAAGGTCCTCACTCAGTATTTCACCATCAACACCCCTTATGCCTGCTGAGACTGAGTTCAGCGCCCGGGTATATCAAGGCTTGATCCTTGGATTATAAGTCAGTCCAGCAGAAAGCATGACATCCAGCTTTGCTCTTCATCTTTTTCTCACCCTCTTGCGGTTTAAATACTCAGGGATCTATGAGATGGCATCTCTTTGCTTTGAAGCCTCATCCCTCCGGGCCTCGTCCTTTCAGGCTTCGTCCTTTGAAGCCTTATCACCTCCATCGTCTGCCCGCCGGAGCAAGGGTAGATGAGTAGAAGACCATATAAATCCCGGATGCTCAAAGGAAGAGAGGTGGATAGAAGATGGATCTGGAATTTGGTGGCAAGACCAAAGAGCCCGATATTCGCAGGCTCTTTGACATGAAAGAGGTCATATTCGATCAGAGCTGGCTGGCGGGAGCAGAGAACTTTGAGCTTTATTATATGTTCCGCGATCTCTTCTTAAGCCGGGCGGATGAAGATAAGCTTCGAGATCAGAATCTGAGGTATGATATCACCATTATCCCTCCAGGGACGATGGGAAAGGAGTACATCAAGACAGCCGGCCACTACCATCCCCTGGCGCCGGGATCTACTGTCACCTATCCGGAGCTCTATGAGGTGCTGGAGGGGGAGGCGCTCTATCTGCTGCAAAACACCGATCTCTCAGATGTGGTGGCCATAAATGCCACTGCCGGGGATAAGGTCCTGGTCCCCCCCAACTACGGGCATATCACCATCAATCGATCCAATAAGATCCTCAAGATGTCCAACTTCGTGGCCAGGGACTTCTCATCTCTTTATGGACCCATAAAGGATAAGGGAGGAGGGGCGTACTTCTTCACACAGGACGGCTGGGTCAGGAATCCGCGCTGCCCGGAAGCGGGTGAGCTGCGGCGGGCGGATGCGCCGGGCGGCAGGATCCTCTCCCGGCTGGGGCTGACCAAAGGAAAAGAGATGTATCCTCTGCTCAAGGAGCATGGCCGGCTGGACTACCTGACCCGGCCCGGAGATCACCTGGACCTCTTCTCAGAAGTGATTTAAGAGAGAGCGATCTTGAGAGCTGCCTGAAAAAGAAGAAGAATGACTGAGCTAAACTGAGCAGAAATGATAAAAAATGATAAATAGAGAATTCGCGAGCTTCAGAGCATATATCGAGCTTCTCCGTCCGCCGCTTGCACCCATGGACATCGCCATGCCTGCCGCTTCGGCCCTGCTGGCAGTCTATGCAGTGGAAGGAACCCTTCCCCCGCTGGTTCCTTTTCTCATAGCAGTGCTCGGAGCCTACTGTGCCATCACCAGCTCTTATGTCTATAACGACTGCTGTGACATCGATGTGGATAAGGTCGGCATGCCCTCCAGGCCGCTGCCTTCGGCCAGGCTCAGCCGGAGGCAAGCCCAGCATTGGTCTTTATTTCTCTTTCTCATCGCCCTCTCTGCTGCCCTCTACCTGAACCCGGAGAGCTTTGTCATCCTCGTCCTTGCCACCATCCTGGCCGGAATCTACTCAGCCTGGGCCAAGAGGAACACCCCCTTCTCCTGGGTATTCGTGGGCTTATCCTATGGATTGGTGCCCCTTGGCGTCTGGCTGGCCATGGAGCCGGCAGGGATTCTGAAAGCAGGCGCCGGCATTCATCCCGCCTCTCTGATCCTGGCGGCGATGATCTGCATCACTGACTGGGGCTTCACTAACTGTGATGCTGCCCGCGATGTGGAGGGGGACAGAAAAGAAGGGATTCCCACTACCCCTGCCACCTTCGGCATCCTGGCCACAGCGAAGATGGTCGCCCTCTTCTGGCTGATGGGGATCGCCCTCTCCATTGCCCTGGGACCGGCCTCTGATCTGGGATGGATCTATCTGCTCGCAGCCATTGTAACCGGTGGCTGGCTGCTCTTGCAGAACTGGGATTTCGTCCGCCATCCCACGGCAAAAAGAGGAGAGCAGTTCTTCTATCAGTCAGTAACCTACCGCGCCTGGCTGTTTGCCGCCTTGATCATCGATGTGCTCCTCAGGGCAACCCTTCTCTCCGCCCTGCCCCAGGTGGGCTGGCTATGAGGGTGAGGGCTGATCTATGATCGTTCTGCTCTCAGGACCTGCTCTCTGGATAAGCCATACCGGCCCGCCTGGTGATGAAAGAGCCCTCCAGGTCGGCAGCCATCTGCCTGGCAATGCCAACCGGTATCCCCAGGACCATCAGCTCCCCGGGCAGCCAGGGGTTGACAGTTGGATCGGCCGGACCGATATAAACGGAATCAATCCGGGCATTCTCAGCCATGCCCGCGGGATAGGTGATCATAGTCGAGCAGGCGGACCCGGATGATATCACCGTCCTGTGGAAGGGCTCCGGGCTGCTGTACTGGGCCAGAGCACACAGATTCCTGGCTGCCAGGCTTTCCGCAAAGAGGATCATCGACTGTGCCCTCTCTATATCGATATCAGCATTGCACGGCCCAACGGCCACATATCTGCCAGGCGGCCTGATCTTGCCAGCCCGCTTCCACTGCTCCTCAAAGAGCTCCGGGGTGGCCTTCAGGTGCTCTGCCTGGCCGGAGGCGGAACCGGGAAGCCCGGTGGTCAGGAAGTACTTGACTGCAGAAGGCAGGTCAGCATATCCCATCCAGGCCATTCCCCCCGGACAGCAGCCCCCCTGATCCCCATTCAGATAAAGGACCGGCGTCTTTGGATGGAGGGCGCAGATGTATATCGCCCGGGCCAGGCAGCGGTCTATGGAGGAAGATGCTGCTGCCCCTGGTGGTATCTCATCTACGCCCCAGACACAAAGGGGGCGCAGCTTCAGCCGGCCGGCAGTGGCAAGCCTCTCCCCCAGCTCAGCAATATCCATGCTCGCCTCAATCATCCAGGATGATAGATGCCGTGGCAAAGCCAGAGCCCAGGCGGAGCAGTCCCCCAATGGCGGCAGCTTCCAGCATCTCCTCTCTGCTCACCCCGGCCATACTGGCCACCTTCTTATGAAACTCGACACATGTATCGCAGCGAATGGCCACTGCACATGCCAGCCCCACAATCGCCTTCTCTTTGGACGATAATGCGCCCTGCTTCATGATCTCATCCCTCAAGGACGTGAAGGCGGAATTTACGCCTTCGTCCAGTGCCTCTGCAAATATGATCGGTTTGGGCTTCTCTTCAACCATTACCATTACCTCCTGGCTCAATATCTTCCAGGCTCTCAGCTATCGCTATACCATAAAGATTCTGGCTGCTATTTGGAGTCGAATATGTTGTAAGCCGAGTATGTCGTAAGCCGAGTATGTCGCAAGCCGAGTATGTCGTAAGCCGAGTATGTCGTAAGCCGAGTATGTCGTAAGCCGAGTATGTCGTAAGCCGAGTATGTCGTAAGCCGAGTATGTTGTAAGCCGAGTATGTTGTAAGCCGGGTATGTCGTAAGCCGAGTATGTTGTAAGCCGAGTATGTCGTAAGCCGAGTATGTTGTATATAGTGCGGCTCACTCGATATTTATACATAACATAGCCCCTCAACAAAGCTGAGCACAGGATCCCCGGTTCAGCCGTTATTTTGGGAATTATCATCCATCAGATATGGGTCGCAGTTTTTTAAAATTATCTTGCTATTCCGAAATCTATATATGCGTTGTTATTATAGTAATTTGTGATCTGGAGGTAAAGCTTTGATATTCGTGAATAGATCTAGTCTCAGTGTCTTTAAGAACACAGTCTCTTTGCTGCTGGCAGCGAGCCTGATGATCGTGCTTGTTTTTCCAGCAATGGCGCAATCAGCAGCAACAGTATTGGGTGATATTCCTTCTCCTTCTGCAGACCCCACTGCTGCAAAGGCGGATTTGGTCTACGACTTTCCCGCCGACCATCTTCTCCACACCCCGCAGTCCATTGTCAAGGATCCAGTGCATTTTATGGAGTGGCTCTACTGGACGGGGGCCTTGAGAGATGTTCAGACCGGCGAGCTGCTGGGGTTCCAGTACACCCTCTTTCAGCAGAACTTGGAGCCTGGATCGATCAGCTATGTCAATCATGTCGCGATAAGCGATGTAGCCAATAGCTGGCATCCCCGTTACCAATATGCCGCCTCATGGGAGGGGGCAGAGATCAGCAACGGCACCGATGGCATAAAGGGAGACTTCTGGCGTTATCAGGATGCCCAGACCACCCTGACCTACTGGATGGAGCAGGATGCCTGGAGCATCATTACAAAGGGAGATCTCTCTGATGATAAGGGTCAAGGGCATGATATCTCCCTGAATCTAACCCTGTTCAACGATCATCAGGGCTACTATCTTCACCACCCAGGAGGAGTGAATGTTGCCGGGCTGTGTGAAAAGGTGGAGCCGGAGAACATGACTGGTATGACCTATTACTATTCCCATCCCTCCATGAACACCAGCGGAACTGTGAGCATAGATGGTTATGAGATCGAGGTTAGAGGTGAGAGCTGGTTTGACCATCAGTGGGGGGGCTTTGGAAGGTGTTATCCTGCCTGGGACTGGTTCAGCCTGAGGCTTGATGATGGGAGCTACCTGGTGCTTTATGCCATCAAGGATCCGATGGGCCAGGAGCTAGTGGATTTGAGGGGTTTGACGTATATCGATGCAGAGGGGAATGCATCCTGGCGGGCGGGAGGCGATTCCTTCGATATGGCCGCTACCAGATGGTGGACCTCGGGCTCCGGCTTCAGCTATCCTCTGGACTGGGCATTCAGCACTCCGGTAGGAGATCTGGCCATAGAGCCATACTTTGATGAGCAGACCATGAATGTGGGTGTGGAGGGATCGGAGTACTGGGAGGGAATGATGCGCGTGAGGAAGGCTAACCTCTCCGGGGAGCAGATCGGCATAGGCTATATGGAGCTGGCGGGATATGCCCCCCTCTCCATCCTGGCGATCTGATAGCTCCGGGAAGATCAGCATACAGGAAATTGAATGGTGGCGGCCCTCTCTTGGGCAAGAGGTGCCGCAATTTTTTTTTTGCTGCAATTCGCTGCAGGCTCATTAATTTTCTTTCTTGCAATGCTTTGACTACACAATTTTGGGAGGAGCCCTTTACTGCTTTCCCCTCTTATCTGGTGCTGTCTTGCACAGCGGCCCTCTCAGATAGACATACCAATAGAGGAGAGAGACGAATAAGGCTGCTCCGACGATATTGCCCAGAGTGACCGGGACCAGATTGGTGATGAAGAAGTTGTACCACCCCGTTCCGCCCATGAGGTTGGCTGTGGCCACGCCTGCTCCGGAGAGCTGGGCAGCGATGGCCGGGTCATTGGCGGCAAAGATGCCCAGGGGAATGAAGAACATGTTGGCCACGCTGTGCTCAAAGCCGATGGTGACGAAGGCCATGATGGGGAACCAGCAGGAGAAGATCTTGCTTATTACATCCTCTGAACTGATGGCCAGCCAGACGGCCAGGCATACCAGCCAGTTGCAGCCTATCCCCCGTAGAAATGCTGTGCCAAAATCCAGGCCGCATTTATTATTGGCCACAGTCGCCGCCCAGCCTGCCCAGGGCAGGCCGTCGAAGAGGCCGCTCTGATAGGCCAGGAAGTAGGCTACGAAGACCGACCCCACCAGGTTGCCCACGTAGACCAGCGACCAGTTCTTTGCCAGGCCGCGGAGGCTCGCCTCGCCGTTCAGGACGCTGATGGGGGCGAACATGCAGTTGCCAGTGAACAGCTCCGATCCGGCGATGACGACCAGAATCAGGCCCACAGGGAAGACTGCACCGGCGGCGAATTTGACCAGGCCTGCCGGAAGGGCGATCTTCCAGACCTCTCCCCCCGGACCGGTGACTGTGCCATTGGATAGCCCTCCGGCCACAATCTCGCACAGAAGAGCTCCAAAGGCGATGTAGGCCCCGGCCAAAAAGCCCAGGACCAGCAGCTTCTGCCAGGTCATATTGCACTTCGTGCATCCGGCAGCTACGGCTGCCTTGGTGATATCAGCAGGAACTTTGAATGCTATCTTCTCTCCCTCCTGGGCGGGCGAGTGCAGCCGTGGGCAGGAGCATCCATTCCCCTTTCCGGGTCATTTTGTCCTTGAAAGGGAAGCCTTTGAGGGGCATCTCTCCCACCCTGCTCTGCAGCTTCATCCGCTATGGTGGCCAATGCTTGCCGGGATATTATCTAAAAGGGTTGCGGTTGCAGCGGATCTGTAATTATTTAATTATTTATTCAGAATCGAAAGGCATGGTTGCTGGCCTTCTTCTCAGGTGAGCTTGCGCAAATATAAATGATTGAGTCTCTTCGGGGTTTTCTCCCCATCCTTTCCTTGCAGGCGCATCATTCCTGGCATTCCTCAAAGATCGGCCCTCATGCCCTCTTTGTCCTCAGCTCAATCTCAGCAGTGGTCCAGACTCTGCTGGGATAACGTCCTGGCTCCAGATTTCTCATGATGGGCTGCTCTGAGGTTATCGCCCCCATCATCGCCTCCAGGGGATCTTTTGGCTTCTGGCCCCGCGTGGTTGCCCTTCTGGGCGGCTGGTCCAGACGGGGCAGTTGTAGCCACTGGAAGCTGGTGGTGCTACTGCCCAGGGTGGCAAAGACCTTGATGGTATCGGTGCCTTCTGTATAGTCCTCGGGCAGACTGGCACTTAGCGGTAGGAGAACTTCCATTCCTGGATCAAGAGGAACAAACCATTCAGCAGCACCTGATGGGTATATCTGAGTGATCCCCCAGTCCGGCTGAAGGTCCAGGACGGTGATGTTCAGGACGTTATCAGGCTGGTGCTCTGAAAAGCCATTCTTTATCCTCAAAAATGCCCATTCTCCATTGTTCACCTCGGGCAGCATTGGATTGTCAAAGGCCTTGGGATGGGGCTCGTTTGCCGGGTCGTAGTCGCTGTCCTCTTTGCCCACGAGCTCGATGATGAGCCTTCTGGCCAGGGGAGATGTGGGATCATGGTTTCGGAGATCCTTTGCTGCATTGAACTTGGTCAGGTGCTCCAGGCGGCGGACCACTCCCGCAGCCGAGCCTGCCTCGCCCGCCCTCAGCTCAGGCCGGAGATTTTTGATCTTCCTCCCTGATGGGTCCCAGATCTCATAGCCGCCATTCTCATTGACCGCCACCTGAAAGTCGAGCTTTCCATCTTCAGAGGCCAGCATAGAGGTAGAGGCCAGCTTAAGCCATCTGTTCTCTTTTACCGCCTCCTCCACTGCCTTCAGGGCAGAGCCCTGCTCGACCCCCGCACCCAGATCGCTCCTGTGGTGCAGATAGACCCTGCTGACCAGGTCTATGGAGTTTGGCTCCAGCAACACAGCCTGCGCACCCTGTTCTATCATCGAGCCGCTGAACCTCTCAATTATATCCGCCCACGAGTCTGCTGCCTCCAGGATGGAGATCTCCGCCAGAGCTATGGCTTTTCCCGTGTCCAAAAGATCGATCGTCCCCGAAGGATAGATCCTGAATCGTGCGCCCCTGCGCAGGCCATGAGCCTGGCCGGCGCCAAGCTGGACTCTATTGCCGGCAGCATCGTAGCTCATTACATTTGCAGCATAGTAGGGCGCAGCTCTCTCGCTTCCGAAGACATCTCTCGCGCCATCGCCCTCCATCATCGGCGTCTGCTCTCTGAACCGGCTGTGGACACGGGAGACTATCCGGTCGTGGAGGGTCTTGTAGCTGAGGCCCGGTCCCAGATCGTCCAGTGAACGGAGGAGGTTGTAGGTCAGAACGCCGTTCCTCTCCCTTCCCTCGAAGGCATACTCCAGAGCGGACTCAGAGGGCCGGCAGGCTGCCAGGAGGACAAAACCACTGGGCGCGGGAAGCCAGCCGCTTCCAGCCTTCAGGTCGCGGGTGGTGCCGGACCTTTGCGTCATGTCGTCCCAGTTGCCAATAAGCTCCGCGATGGGGGCAACCAGGCTCTCAGCCGGGCGGGGGGTGGTGTCAACGATTCCCAGGCCGCGAACGGCCACATCGCCTGCCGCGGCACTCCCGCCCCGGACCATTCCGCCGGAGTGGCAGCTATCCAGGACTGCTGTGACTATGAGCCCTTTTTTGACCATATCATTGAGCAGCCCGGCCAGCTCTATATCCCGCAGGTATCTGGCCTTGGAGTTGCCGATGTTCATGGGGACGAGGGCCTCATCGATTCCGTGCTCGCCCTTGTGCAGCCTGTCGATGGTATTGGTCCTGCCGCCGTGGCCGGCGTAGTGGATGTAGACCTGATCGCCCGGCCCGGCCATATCTGCAATTCTCTTGAAGGCTGCCACCATATTCTCATATGTGGGCCACTGATCCTCGGGCTCCAGAGGCTGGCCCCTGACAGATGCAGTCGATGTGAGCTTGATCACATTGTCCCCGGCTATATTCAGCCTCCTTTGCAGAAGCTCGCGGTGGACATTGTCGACATCCCTCACGCAGCCGCCAAGGTCGGGGTAGCAGTATCCTCCAGGGAGCCTGTTGGGCAGGTAGCAGTCTATTCCTATCAGGAGGGCGAAGAGGTCGCCAGCATTTCCGCTCATTTTTCTATCACCTGATGCCAGGATTATTATTCTGCAGATTCTGCTCTTTATTCCATCTCAATTCCTGCTGCGAAAGGCCTCGGCGATGCAGGGCTGGCATTCGGGCTCGCCGGTCAGCAATCTCCAGGGGTCGTTCCAAAACCTTGTTAATACGCTCTGATTGAAGCTTCCCTCTCTGGGGCAGGTTCTGACATTTGCTATCCTGTATATCCTGTACCCCTCCCAATCCTCAATGCTGAGGTTCTCTGCAATGCAGCCACAAGCCTGCTCGATCAAATCCTCATAAGACACCGGCCAGATCCGGGCTGTGCCGTCATCGCTGCCGGTCAGAGCCTTCGAGCCGTTGGGGCTGAAGGCCACGGCCCGCACCAGGCCTTCATGAGGCAGCCTGTGATACTCCTGGCCGCTCGATACATCCCAGATCCGGGCTGTGCCGTCATCGCTGCCGGTCAGAGCCTTCGAGCCGTTGGGGCTGAAGGCCACGGCCCGCACCAGGCCTTCATGAGGCAGCCTGTGATACTCCTGGCCGCTCGATACATCCCAGATCCGGGCTGTGCGGTCACCGCTGCCGGTCAGAGCTTTCGAGCCGTCGGGGCTGAAGGCCACGGCCTGCACCGAGCGGTAATGATCCAGCCTGTGCACCTCCTGGCTGCTTAATACATCCCAGATCCGGGCTGTGCCGTCATCGCTGCCGGTCAGAGCTCTCGAGCCGTCCGGGCTGAAGGCCACAGCCCCCACCAGGCCGTCATGATCCAGCCTGTGCACCTCCTGGCTGCTTAATACATCCCAGATCCGGGCTGTGCGGTCATAGCTGCCGGTCAGAGCTCTCGAGCCGTCGGGGCTGAAGGCCACGGCCAACACCGAGCCGTCATGAGGCAGCCTGTGCACCTCTCGGCCGCTCGATGCATCCCAGATCCGGGCTGTGCCGTCATAGCTGCCGGTCAGAGCTCTCGAGCCGTCCGGGCTGAAGGCCACGGCCCCCACCGGGCCGCCATGAGGCAGCTTGTGCACCTCCTGGCCGCTTGATGCATCCCAGATCCGGGCTGTGCCGTCATAGCTGCCGGTCAGAACTCTCGAGCCGTCCGGGCTGAAGGCCACGGCCCCCACCGGGCCGCCATGAGGCAGCTTGTGCACCTCCTGGCCGCTTGATGCATCCCAGATCCGGGCTGTGCCATCATAGCTGCCGGTCAGAGCTTTCGAGCCGTTGGGGCTGAAGGCCACGGCCCGCACCAGGCCTTCATGAGGCAGCCTGTGATACTCCTGGCCGCTTGATGCATCCCAGATCCGGGTTGTGCCATCACCGCTGCCGGTCAGAGCTTTCAAGCCGTCGGGGCTGAAGGCCACGGCCCCCACCGGGCCGTCATGAGCCAGCCTGTGCACCTCCTGGCCGCTCGATGCATCCCAGATCCGGGCTGTGCCGTCAAGGCCGCCGGTCAGAACCTTCGAGCCGTCAGGGCTGAAGGCCACGGCCCGCACCCAGTCGCTATGAGGCAGCCTGTGATACTCCTGGCCGCTCGATGCATCCCAGATCCGGGCTGTGCGGTCATCGCTGCCGGTCAGAACCTTCGAGCCGTCAGGGCTGAAGGCCACGGCCCCCACCCGGTCGCCATGATCCAGCCTGTGCACCTCCTGGCCGCTTGATGCATCCCAGATCCGGGCTGTGCCGTCATAGCTGCCGGTCAGAGCTTTCGAGCCGTCGGGGCTGAAGGCCACGGCCCCCACCCGGTCGCCATGATCCAGCCTGTACACCTCCTGGCCGCTCGATGCATCCCAGATCCGGGCTGTGCCGTCATGGCTGCCGGTCAGAGCTTTCGAGCCGTCGGGGCTGAAGGCCACGGCCCCCACCGGGCCGCCATGATCCAGCCTGTACACCTCCTGGCCGCTCGATACATCCCAGATCCGGGCTGTGCCGTCATCGCTGCCGGTCAGAGCTCTCGAGCCGTCGGGGCTGAAGGCCACGGCCAACACCGGGCCGTCATGAGCCAGCCTGTGATACTCCTGGCCGCTCGATGCATCCCAGATCCGGGCTGTGCCGTCAAGGCTGCCGGTCAGAGCTCTCGAGCCGTCGGGGCTGAAGGCCACGGCCCACACCCAGTCGCTATGAGGCAGCCTGTGCACCTCCTGGCCGCTTGATACATCCCAGATCCGGGCAGTGCCTTCATCGTTGCCGGTCAGAACCTTCGAGCCGTCGGGGCTGAAGGCCACGGCCCACACCAGGCCGCCATGAGCCAATTGAGCCAATGGACGCGCCATCAGTGCTATGCTGCTGCGCAAGGCATGGTCTCCTTCCACTGTCTTTTTATGGAGCAGCGATTCCACTGCCAGGAGAACCTTAGCTGTGTGGTCGCTCGCCGAAGAATCCCCCTTCTGTGTCGACTGGGAGACCAGGAAGAGCGCTAGTGCTTCCTCTGCCTTTTCATTTGCCAGGCCCATTTGATAGTAGGCGAATGCTGCAAAGATGATTATCAACAATATGGCTGCCGCTCTCAAAATCCGCTGATTCCGTCTGCCCTTTCTTTTCTTCTCTCTCTCCTCTCTGCTCGCCTCAACCAGCCTCTCCTCTGCCTCATCCCAGGCTCGCATCCCATTCTTGCCCCGTTCCACCAGCTCCAGGTCCGTTTCATCCAGAGGAGCGCCCTCTTTTCCATCCTTCCAGTCCACTGACCGGCTCTCCAGAATGCGCCTGGCCCTCTGACCCGGCCTGTCCGAGGTGGCGAAGAGCTGCTTGACCAGGGGCGCCAGGGTGTCGTGGGAGAGGCGGGTGGCAGCTGCTTTGCCCAGCCTCTCCAGCAGATAGAGATCAACGCATTGCTGAACCAGGGGATCGATGACCTGGCTCTGATACCGATAGTTCTTTTGAAGAACCTCTTCCGTTCGCTCCTCAGAAGTTCCCAATGGCGTGGTATGGAAGGCCAGAAAATCCAGGGCCAATCCAGAGTTCACTAGCTCTGAGTTCTGTTTCTCCAGGGAGGCTAGCTGCTGCTCTAAAAAGTCCTGCAGCAGAATCCCTTTCTTCTTCAAGGTCTGGTAGAGATCTTTATTGAAGTGGGGACGATCAGAATCCAACTCCGTTGCCCTCTCCCACATCTTGGTGAGCAGGATCTGCATGGCAGGGGCAATGGCCGACTCCCGGTCCTCTTGCAGGTCATCGGCGATGATCTCCGCCAGACCATCCTCGACTGCAAGGCGGTAATTTTGTCGCAGCCTCTGGCTCTTTGCCGGTCCGTTGACCGATTCTATGATTCCCCTTCTGGTCAGCCGTTCCAGTAGGAGGCGGGAGAAGGGGGTCTTACGATCCCGAAGCTGCTTTTCTATCTCCGCCAGCCATTCCTTGCGAAAGCCTAAGATGAGCTTACCCTGGGGCCTATGGCCTGGATCACTGAAGATAGTCTCGAGGGCACCCCAAAAATCCTCAAGCTCATGGGGCAGATCGGGATTGGGGCGGGTGAATGCCTCCTCGACCTGGTCCAGGATTATGATCAAGGGCTTTGCACTCTTGCTCTCCTGGGCCAGCCAGGATTCAGAAATGGTCATGCCTTCATCCTTTGGGAGAGCCTCTTTCAGCGTTCCCAGCAAGCCCTTCTTGCCGTCCCGGCGGAGATAATGAACCTCGTGGCTCTTTTCCAGCCGGGGAATCAGGCCCGCGGCCAGAACAGATGATTTGCCCACGCCTGACTGGCCGTAAAAAAGGATGATGGGGGCAGAGTCTCTATCTATGACTCTCTGGTACAGATTCCGTATCTCATAGCCCCGGCCGAAGAAGACCTCGGCGTGCTCTCTGGCAAACCAGCTCAGGTGACGGAAGGGGCTGGGCGGCAGGTCACCGGCAGGGATCGGCGGCAGACCAAAGAGAGGATCTCCGACAGCTTCGGGCAGGTTCCATTCTGCTGCCAGCTCTGCACCCGGTCGCAGGTATAGATCCCAGGGGAGGTGCTCTTCAGCCAGGTTTGCAGGGCTGTATCCTGCCACATACAGATTTCGAACACTATCGCCATTCGCTGCCTGGATGGCAGCCTTGGCCTCATTGTAGGCCCCCTGGATACTGGCTCCTCCAGCCAGACTCCTGTAGAAGCAGCTGGCAGACTCTGTAGCCATGACCCATTGAGCTGCCAGATCTGCTCCAGGCGACGAGCCTGGATCCCAGGGAATGCGATCATCAGCCTGATCGATGACGCTGTGCTCTCTCGCATACAGGTTTCTGGAATCATCCCCATGTGCGGTCTTTAGTTCCGCTCCGGCTTCGTTGTAAGCCCTGCGTATACTGGATCCCCCAGCCAGGCCCTTATAGAAGCGAGTGGCAAATTTCGCAGCTACTCTGTCGTCTATTGCTCGGGAGGTGGATATGACCGCTGAGACGTTGGCATCCAGTAATCCTTGCACCTGTCTCTGAGTAGCGCAGCCATTGAGGAAGACCAGCTGTAGATGGATCTGCTGACCCAAAAATGAAGCTAAACCCCCTGCATAGGCAGCAGTTGTGCGACCTTCAGGAGATTCAAGCATTAGCTGATAGCTATTGGCATGACCTGCATAATGGAATATCGCAATGCGGTCCTTATATAATGGGTCTTGAAATACGTCCAGTATCTCCTTTAAAGTGGCATTTGGGATTTCTTTATAATCGCATAATCCATCTCTTTTAGCATTTTCAAGGATCTCTCGGATATTTCTGGCCTCTTCGGGTAGGTTTCGAAGATAGCTCGCCTGATCATCATACTTATTTGCGAATGCCAATAATATGGCTGGCTTTTCGGCCTCAGAGCCCATAGCGTTTCCTCAGTCCAATTTTATGAATTGAGAGAGAATATAAACACCGCAAAGGATATAAATCTTCAAGTATTATACAGATAAAAACATTTCGGAGTCCTAAACCTGACCATGAATCGAATCAAGCCAACACTGGGATGGTCAAACACGCGGGCAATTCCTGTGATAACCGATGGGAGCGAAAAAATTTTAAAATAACTAAACCCCCGCCAGCTTGCAGTCAGCCTCGCTGTGCTCGATCTCCTGGATGCTCATCCTCTTCGCCGGATTGAAGCTCTTCTTGTGCCGGCAATCCATGAGCTTATGCCAGTTGTCTCTCTCCCAGATGTTGAAGGACTTATCCTCCTCCGGTATGAGCTGGCGCAGCCTCAGGACCAGTCCCTCCCAGTTGACTGCATGCCCGGAGAACTCCGGCCCATCCACGCAGGCGAACTTGGTCTCCCCCGCCACCTCCACCCGACAGGCTCCACACATCCCTGTTCCATCCACCATGATCGGGGTCAGGCTGACAATTGTCTCCACTCCTGCCGACCGGGAGGCATCTGCTGAGACCTTCATCATAAAGGGGCAGCCATGGACGAATATCCTGTCGATCTTCTTGCCCTCTGCCAGCTCCTGCTCGATGAAATCGTTAGCCCAGGCGGTCTTGCCGCAGCCCGTAACCACATGAAGCTCATCGCTATGCTCGGCCAGCTTATCAGTCCAGAAGACGAAATCAGGGCCCCGCCCCTCTATCACAGTGATCACTGTATTCCCCTTCTCCTTGAGGGCCTTGATCAGTGGCAGAGAGGGGCCGGCTCCAAAGCAGCCGCAGGCGCATATCACCCGGCCGAAGTTCTCGATCTCTGTGGGCTTGCCCAGCGGTCCGGCTATATTGGCCACTGAATCGCCTTCACATAGGGTGGACAGCTTTGCAGTGCTGGTCCCCAGAACATAAAAGACGATATCTATAGTGCCCTCCTCTTCATCCCAGCCTGCCAGGCCCATGGGAATCCTCTCTCCTTTCTCGTCCACCCGGATGATAACAAACTGACCGGGCTTTGCGCTGCTGGCAATCTTGGGCGCTTTGAACTGCATATGGATGATATTGGGAGCAACAGTCTCCCTGGTTACTATCTCGTACATCTAGCCTCCTATCATTTACCCAGCGAATAGACCACTCCAGCCGGGGACTCTTCGGCGCTGCGGCATAGAGCGAAGCTCGGGCTCTCCAACGCTCTTTGCCCCTAGCATATCGATGGTAAGCTCATACTCGGACATCTGTGACAGGCAATGATGCAGATTAATTGTATTAGTAGGTTGCTCTGGTTGCTCTGATAGCTCTGAAAGGAAAATCTTTTTTATATAGCACAGAGATGATCAGCGGTAGATCATCCAAGATGGATGATCAGCATTAGATGATCAGCGGTGAATGGTCAGCATTAGATGATCAGCGGTAAGGGAACTTAGCCTCTGAGGCGCGGTGTGAAAGAGATGGCAGATAAGTTGAACTTAAACCGGGTGGAGATGCCCAAGCAATCTCCAGAGAAGAGGAAGGGCAACTTTCAGGAGGTTGCTTTGGGATACAGTGCAGAGCAGGCGGCTTTGGAGGCGAGCAGATGTATCCAGTGCAAAAAGCCCAAATGCGTTGATGGCTGCCCCGTCGGAGTGGATATTCCGGAATTCATTCTAGCCCTGAGGGAGGGCGACATGCCCGGCGCGGCCCTCTCCCTTAAGAGAAAGAACGCCCTGCCCGGAATCTGCGGACGGGTCTGCCCTCAGGAGGTGCAATGCGAGAGCCGCTGCGTCCTGGCAAAGAAGGGCGCACCCGTGGCCATAGGCCGGCTGGAGCGCTATGTGGCCGACTGGGAGCAGGAGACGAAGAAATGCCCGCCCTGCGAGATCCTGCCTCCGACGGGCAAGAGCGCCGCGGTGGTGGGCTCGGGCCCCGCTGGCCTCACCTGCGCCGCAGATCTGGCCAGATTGGGGCATAAAGTCACCATCTTCGAGGCCCTGCATGATGGCGGAGGGGTTTTGGTCTATGGCATTCCCGAGTTCCGTCTGCCGAAGTCCATCGTCCGGGCGGAGATTGAATACGTCAAATCGCTGGGGGTGGAGCTGGAGCTGGATTCAGTAGTGGGCAGACAGGTGCAACTGCACGAGCTGCTGGAAAATGAATTCGATTCCATATTCCTGGGGATCGGCGCAGGAGCGCCGCGATTTCTCAATGTGCCCGGCGAGAACCTGAGCGGTGTCTACTCTGCCAATGAGTATCTAACCCGGGTAAACCTGATGAAGGCCTATAAGTTCCCTGATTATGATACCCCGATCAAGAAGGGGCGCAAGGTGGCAGTGGTTGGGGGAGGGAATGTGGCCATGGATGCCGCCCGATCGGCTGTGCGCCTGGGGGCCGAAGAGGTGCATGTCATCTACCGCCGCTCCCGGGAGGAGATGCCGGCCAGAAGGGAGGAGGTGGAGAATGCAATGGAGGAGGGGGTCATCTTCGATTTCCTCACCAATCCCACCCGCTTCCTGGGCGACCACCGGGGAATGGTCAAGATGATGGAGCTGGTGAAGATGGAGCTGGGCGAGCCCGATGCCTCGGGCAGGAGGAGCCCCAGGGTGAAGAAAGGCTCAGAGCACATAGAGGACGTGGATATAGTGGTCATCGCCGTGGGAACTGTTCCCAACCCCCTCATCGCCTCCAGCACCCCTCAACTGGAGACCACCAAATGGGGAACTATAGTGGTGGATGAGAGGGGCAGGACAACCATGGAGGGGGTCTGGGCAGGAGGAGACATCACCACTGGAGGAGCAACGGTGATCAGCGCCATGGGCGCGGGCAAGATTGCTGCCGCAGACATGGACAACTGGATGCTGAATGATGGGCCGTGGTGCGATAAATAGTATGCACCACTCTCATTTTCCCCATTTTGGCGCAGGCGTTCTTTAAGGCATTTAAATATGCTCTGCCGCTATCTGCTGTCTTGTTGGCGTGGATGGAATTCTGGACAGACGCCTCGCGCCACGATCACCCTTGGACCTGGCCTGGCCATCTCCTCCCGGAGCACCTCCTCCAATTCCTCCACAGATCCAGGAAGATCGATATAGCGGAAGGGCATCAACCCCTCCAAGAGCGAAGTGAGATCGGGCACCTCCTGGCCGCCGGTCATGGCAGCCACATCGTTCTTCAAGATGACCGCCAAAAGGTCCCGCTTCTGCCAGAGGGCATTGATCAGGCCCTGCAGCCCGGAGTGGGCCAGGGCATAGTCACCCACCAGGGCGATCCCCTTGTTCTTGAATCCCGAGGCCACCCCCACAGAGGAGCCGAGGCCATATACCACATCCACCGACTGGTACGGCCAGCGGCTGGCGCGAATGGAGCAGCCGGCATCGCCGGCCACGGGCACATCCAGCCTCCCCAGGGCAGAGAAGAGGCTGGCGAAGGGGCAGCCATCGCATACCCCAGCGTAGCCCCGCCCGGCTACGGTTTCATACTCCTGAGGGAGCGGGGCGCAGGCCATATTCAAGGCCATAGTCATACCCTCTCCGTTCTCTAAGAGCTCAAGGGCGCTGATGATATCCTCCCGATTCAGCTCTCCCCGCGGCAGGTGGCCGGTGAGCCTTCCTTTCACCTTTCCCCACCCCCTCAGATGGGACTCGATGAATGGCTCGGGCTCCTCTGCCACCAGGACGATCTGGTGATCATCGATGAACCGGCAGATGAGCCCCCAGGGCAGGGGATTGACATAGGCCAAAGAGAGAGAGGATGTCCCCAATCCCTCCGCCAGAGCAGCAGGACGTCCACTCCCGATGATCCCCACACAGCCTGCACCTCTCTCCAGGTGGTTCAGATAGGAGGACTCTGCCGCCTCCCTGGCCCGGGCCATGACCTCCTCGTGATGCCTCTGGTGCAGACCGCGCATGGTCAGCTCCGGCTCTGCCCTCTCAAACTGCTGTCCCGTGCCATGGGAGGGCTGAGGGCTGATCTGGACCCCTTCTGCTGCCAGCAGTGGCGAAGTGATCCGGACGATCACCGGCACCCTGAGCCCCTCGGAGAGGGAATAGGCCTCCAGGATGGAGAGGTACAGATTCTCAGGGTCTCGCGGATCGAGGACGGGAAGCTTTGCCACCAGCCCGTAAAAGCGGCTGTCCATCTCCGCCTGGGAGCCCTTAGGTCCCAGGTCGTCCCCGGCCAGCACCACCAGGCCCGAGCCGATGCTGTGGATGGCGGATATCACCAGGGGATCGGCCAGGGCATTCATCCCCACCTGTTTGACCACCACCATCGAGCGCAATCCAGTGGCTGAAGCCCCCAGAGCGATCTCCAATGCCACCTTCTCATCGATGGAGATCTCCGCCTTCAGGCCGGCGGCCAGATCGGTTATAGGGTAGCCGGGAACGTAGGTTCGAACCGCCGCTTCTGCATCATCTGCTGCCAGGACAACAGCCTTCAGGCCATTTAGGCCCTTCAGGCCTTTCATGCTTCTTGGGCCGCTCATACTGTTCCAGGGATTATGGACGTGTCCGGCTGGGCATTGAAGGGCAGGGCAGCCACAGCTCCAATCAGGCCCTGCCCCTTCATGATGATTTGAACCCCGGCCTGGCGCGCCACCTCCACTGCATCCTCATAGCTAACCCTTTCCCTCTTGCATCTCAGGCCGAAGGGCAGAAGCTCGGAGGGATCGAAATCCCTGAACACCGCCATCCCCGTCTGCTCGGAGACGGTGTATCTTTTCAGCAATGCTCTGAAGTCGCCCAGCATCCCCTCTCCTCTCCCCGGCAGGC
>Ga0302237_1000212_pt1 | contig 61402 bp, 54 predicted proteins | sample AAG_UR_Ala_MG_FD_193530 | JGI IMG/M metagenome (GOLD analysis project Ga0302237, IMG submission 193530) | Enriched activated sludge microbial communities from anaerobic digester in WTTP, New Holstein, Wisconsin, United States - AAG_UR_Ala | ecosystem: Engineered > Bioreactor > Anaerobic >... | reverse complement strand
TTCAACTTGTTTCATTCCTTGCTCTATAACCATTTTGACAACATTTTCCTTAAATTCTTTTGTATACGATTTTTTAGTACTCATTTGCAACACGCTCCTTACATATATTTTATCCCACTCAGGATGCATGTCCACTTTTTATGCTAACATCAAACCAATTTTTTATTCGGCTTCTTTATCGATGTAGTCGACAATATCTCCGATGTTGCAATTGAGTGCTTTACATATCCTCGCCAAAACATCCATGCTAACCGGAAGCTCCTTGCCTAATTTAGCCATCGTGGAAGTAGTCAAGCCCGTCGCTTCCATCAAATCCTTCTTCATCATTTTTTTATCAATCAGTAGCTTCCATAGTTTGTTATAACTGAATGCCATATTATCGCCTCCATGAACCTGTTCAGAAATAGTTCACTCTAAGTATTATAGCACGTCCAAATGCAAACGACAATCTTAAGTTTACTTTTGCTGATATTAGCTTTGCATTCTCTTACTTATTACCAATCGGAGGAAAGCATCAAAAATTAGCTACTCACACTCTATTAGGTAGCTACTCCCGCTCCTCTAAGCATGTCCAAGAAATTAGTATGATGTTATTGCACGAAGCGATAACATCATTTTGCTTTATGCGAACTATCACCCCATAGGACATCCCCTGATCAAGGATGATTCCAGACCTATCGGGTGAACAACTAAATAACTGCCACCAGCCACTGGAATAGCTGGTCGCCAATTCTGAAGCGGGAGTAATCCCATTCGGACGGTCGACTATTGCCTTTTTGGGCTGGTGCACGTCATGTGAGCTCTCGCTTCGGTTTCAAGCCGAAGGAGGGCTTACATTATGACAAAGAAAGACAAAAAAACTTATCTCATCCCCATGGAGGTAACAAGAGAGACAATCGAAGCGTACGGTATCAAGAAGGAAGATGTGGTACCAGCAAAAATCGGGAATAAAATAGTATCAGCTATCATGATTCCTACAGATGACGAAGAACTTTATCTTACGTACATGCGTCCCATTTGGGCAGAAATGAAACGTGAAGAACGCAGCCGCCGTTGCATAGTTAGCGATGGCAAGGGAAAACTCAAGCGCTGCGAAATGGACTGTAAGGCCTGCAAGAAGATGAAGGACGGAGCTCCGCTTTCGCTTGAATCTTTCTTCGAGGAAACAGAGCTTGAATTCGAGGACCCAGCTGCTATACAGTGTGAAACAATCCTAACGGCTATGCTCTTTGAAGACCTTCTTGACAGTCTTCGCAACAAGGCTCCTGAGTTGGCACCAATATTTGAAATGCTTTATGACGGAAAATCACAACGTACAATCGCAAACCTTATTAATAAGCCTCAGTCATCGGTTAACGATATGATCAAGCGTATGAGAACTATTCTACAACAACATATCAGCCGAGATGATTTAGGAAGATAACATAGTAGAAGGCAGTAGTTTTGTAATAGGACTACTGCCTTTTACTACATTCATTTAACAACAGTTCCCTAGTTTCAACCCTATCCAAAAACAGTAGTTCCCTTGTCTCGCGGGATAAAAAGCAGTTCTATAGCCTCAACCCAACAATGCTCTCAAACCCGGGCTGCTTTTGAACGATAAAAAAAACAAGGTTTCCAGCAATCGATTATCCCAACCGAAAGTCTGAAAACCTTTGATTTCAAGCCCTTTAGAGCCTAATTATTTATCTTTGCGTGACATCAACACGACTGTCTCCACATGCATTGTGTGGGGGAACATGTCCACAGGCTGGACTTCTTTGACTTTGAAGCCGTTCTCCCCCAGATATTTCAAGTCCCTTGCGAGCGTGGACGGATTGCATGAAACGTATACGACCCTCTTTGGCTGCATTTCAACTATAGTGCCAAGCACCTTCTCGTCGCAGCCCTTTCTTGGGGGATCAACCACTACAACATCTGCTGTGTAGCCCTGCTCGTAGAGCCTTGGAACCACATCCTCTGCTTTTCCTGTGAAAAACTCCGCATTCTGTATGCCATTGCGTACTGAATTTTCCCTGGCAGCATCAATAGCCTCCTGTATGACCTCTATTCCGTATACATGCTTGGCCTTCTGAGCGAGAAATAGCGATATTGTTCCCGTGCCGCAGTATATGTCAAATACGGTCTCGTCGCCTGAAAGAGCCGCATACTCTAGCGCCTTCTCATATAGCACCCTTGTCTGCACCGGATTGACCTGGAAGAAAGAAAGCGGCGATATTTCAAAGCTCAGGCTTCCTATATAGTCTGTTATCTTGCCTTCGCCGTATACTATGTTATTTTGCTTTCCTAGTATGACATTTGTCTTGTCCATATTTACATTCTGTACAAGCGTCTTGAAGCCTGGTATGTTGGCATTGAGGGCATGTGCCAGCAGATTGGCATTTTTTAGCTTCTTGGAGTTTGTTACTATTACAACCATAATATCGCCAGTAGTGAAACCTATTTTGGTGACTATGTGCCTTATTGTGCCCTTGTGGCTCTTTTCGTCATAGGCGCTTATGTTGTTTTCCTTCATGTAATATTTGACTATTTCTATTATCTGCTCATTGACCTTCCTGTGTATGCAGCAGCTCTTGGCATCAACAATATCGTGAGTGCCTTTCTTGTAGAAACCGACGACAATTTCTCCGCCTCTTTCGCCAACTGGAAATTGTGCCTTGTTCCTGTATTCATAGGGATACTCCATGCCGATTACAGCATGCACATGTACAATCTCTTCAAGCCCGCCTATTCGCCTAAGAGTCTGAACAACGCTGTTTCTTTTGAGCTCGAGCTGCTTTTCATATGAGAGACTCATTATCTGGCAACCTCCGCATTCTCGATATTGGCACAGCGCCTCTACCCTGCCTTCTGAAGGCGTTATTATCTCAAGAAGCTCTCCTGTTGCATAGTTTTTCTTGAGTTTTGAGAGTTTAGCCTTAACCTTGTCGCCCACAAGACCTCCATCGATAAAGATGGTAAGCCCGTCTATTTTTCCTATACCTTCACCCTTTTCAGTAAGGTCTATTATTTCAACTTCATATATTCCAGATTCCCTCAGCATCAAACCGCTCCTTAAAATTTCTTTGCATTTTATTATATCAATTTTATCATAAATAAAGCCTTTGCTAAGTTGCAAAGGCCATGTTTATTTCTTTCACTATAATATATTATCCTATACGAAAAGATCCTTGCTCTTGTAGCCAAAGTACGCCTGCATGCACGCACATATCATAAGCAACGCTCCAAGTATTGGAGGCCCTGCAACTAAAAGTTGCCCAACAAACTGTCCTTGTCCTGAGTTTTGCATAGCCGCCGCAACTTCTTTTTCGAAATTCATCATTGCATACATTCCATATCTTACCCACAGAGCTGCAGTCATTATGCCTACCGGCACTACCGCCAGGCTAAAGTGAAATCCCGGCTTTGTTCTTTGCTTGACACCTCTGAAACCAAGGAATATAGGCACGAACATAAGCCCTGGCAGTATGAAACCAAAATACATAGGCGAAAGGGCTATGAAAAGAAGAGCCGTTACAAAAAAGAATCTTATGTACTTTATTACATATGGAGTTTCCCCGAGAAAGTCTCCCTTTGCAGCCTTCAAATATCTTATGTAGTAAATCGCCTTTGATTCGAGCTCCTTTTTGTCATTGGATGTCACCTTGTTCTTATACAGCGCTTTAAGTTCCCTGCCTTTTTTTACAAGCGATGTATAGACATCAGTCAGGTTTTCATGTATTTCGGGTATATCCTTGAATCCCTTTTTAAGTTGCTCGATTTCTAATATGAGCTTATCCTTTTTCTTCTTGTCGATGACAGTGTTGGACGATAGTATTGAATGCAGCTCATCCAGAACAGCTTGTATTTCAGTTGTCGTCATTAATGTCACTCCTTATAAGTGTGTGTGTTGAAGTTGTGCTGTATCAATTATACTATATATTATACAAAAACCTCACCTAAAAGGTGAGGTTTTTTTGGTATTTCAAATTTATTTTTGTGCCTTTTTCATAGCCTCTGCACTTGTAAGCCTTCTGAGGCTGGCAAATATTGTTATGAATACTATGGACCATACTGTTACAAGAAAACCTATTGCTGCTCCTGTCATATCAATCCCTCCTCATTAGTCTACGTATACTGATACTTTGCCTGACTCAAGCTCCTTGCCGTACTTAGTCTTGATAGACCTGTAGGACTGTAGGAATCCTACTATAACAACAGCAAGCATGACTACTCTAGCCGCCTGAACCCAAGGAACCAGTACAGGAGTCTCTGCCACGAAGCTTGGCACTATTTTGAAGTATCCTGCTTCCATATACGTCTTAGTCGAGAAGAATAGCACTATAGCTAGTGTAAGCGGAGTAAGTCCTCTTACAAATAGATTGTAGAACCAGCCAGGCACTCTCCAAAGAGCCCCCTTGTTTATCTCTGTAAGCGCCTTCTCCTTCATGAAGAATGCAACAACAAGCACTTCCACAAGACCAAGAACTATAAGCAGGTATGAACCTACCCAGTTGTCAATCTCAGTAAAGTAAGCAAGGTCTGCAGTCTTAGTAAGTATTGGCTCAAGACCAACTGGAAGACCAACTATTATATAAGCAAAGAAGATGTATAGTGCACCTTTCTTTCTTTCAACTCCAAGGTCTTCTTCAAGAAGAGCAACAAGGTAGTTGTACATCGCTATAGCTGAAGTGAATCCTGCGAAGAACAGAAGGAAGAACCATAGTGATCCAAATACCTGTCCAGCAGGCATTACCCTGAATACGTTAGGTAGTGCTATGAACGAAAGTCCAACACCTGCAGATATTCCATCTGGTCCAAGGAATGAGTAAGCTATAGGTATAACTATCGATCCTCCAAGAACTATCTCTGCAAATTCATTTAGAGATATCATAGCTACCGAAGAAACTACTACGTCATCTTCAGGCTTAAGATACGATGCATAGTTACATACTATACCCATACCAATTGAAAGTGTGAAGAATATCTGTCCTGCAGCAGCAAGCGCTGATGTCCAGTTAAGTGTTGAGAAATCAGGGTTCCAAACAAAGTTAAGACCCTTAAGAGCCGACCAGTCCGGGTTAACAGGGGCTCCAAGTGTAAGCGCTCTTATTGCAAGTATTATACCGAATACGTACAGTACTGGCATCATGAGCTTCGCCCATGCCTCTATACCCTCCTGCACTCCTCTCATAACCGCCCACGCAAGACCCGCTAGAGCTATTACCCAGAAAGTAAATACCTGAGCTGGGTTTTGTATGTAGCCTACGAATATATCTCCAGTAGCTTTCGCTGTGTCCATATATCCGCCAGTCATCGACATCACCGCGTATCCGAGTGTCCAACCTATTAGATGGTTGTAGTACGAGTTAACAAGCAGTGTAACTGCAAATGCAAATGCACCTGCTATAGAACCAATAATTGCTGCAGACTTAGGGTTGATACCCTCTCTAGCCTGTAGGTATATCATCGGTCCAAGAGTACCGTGACCATACTTACCGCCGTAACGTCCAAGTTGCCATTCGCAAAGCATAAGAGGTAAACCTAAAAGAATAAGTGCTCCGAAATAAGGAATCATGAATGCGCCGCCGCCATTTTTAGCAGCCTGATATGGGAATCTCCAGAAGTTACCTAGACCTACTGCGTTACCTGCCATGGCAAGAATAAGTCCAATCTTCGACCCCCACTCTTCTCTTTGTTGCTGTTCTGCCATAATGTGTCCCTCCTTTTTGTGATTGAGTTTTGCTGAATCGATTGTTTTTTTAAAATTCATACTTTGCTATATTGATTATACTATCGATATACCAAAATATCAATTTTTTTTTATACAATTCAGAACTTTTGGAACCTTGTGAAAAATAAGTCAGCTCAAAGTTTTCAGAAAATTCAAAATGTTCATACTTGTTTGACTTATGATTCAAAAAAACAATAATTCCCAAGTGTTACTTTGCTTATTCCACCTCCTCGAGTAATTGTTTACCCAGTTTCATGTTCGTTAAAAACTTTTTTTGCAACTTTTTAAAATTATTATTAATTTAACAATGATTCGAATGTTTTTGAAACACATTCCCATATATTCCTACAAAACCCTTACACTTCCCCTGTATATTATTCCTCTTGGTGTATCAATTGTAACAATTTCGCAGTCATTTATGTTCGCCGTCGCATCTTTCGCAGACACTATTACAGGCTTTCCAAGATTGAGTCCCACTATCGCCGCATGGCTTGTGAGGCCTCCTTCCTCGGTTACTATTGCCGACGCAAGCTCCATGTACTTGTTCATGTCGGCATCTGTAGAAACGCATACAAGCACATCGCCCTCTTTGAATTTGCTGGCGCACTCCTCCGCCGTAGTGGCTACGCAAGCCCTGCCCTCGGCCACGGTTTTTCCAATGCCTATCCCTTTTGCGAGCACTTCTCCAACTACGTGTACCTTCATCAAGTTCGTTCCTCCTGCTATCCCAACCGGAACGCCAGCAGTTATTATCACAAGTTCACCTGATTTGATGTACTCCTTCTCAAGCGATCGGCTAATTGCATCTTCTATAAGTATGTCCGTTGAATCAAATTTTTCTGACAATATGGGGCTGACTCCCCATACCAGCGAAAGGCTTCTCTGCACACTTTCAGACGATGTCACAGCTATTATACGGCATTTCGGCCTGAATCTTGACACCATTCTCGCCGTGAGACCTGAAGATGTCGCAGTTATTATGCCACTTGCCCCGAGCTCCCATGCGCTGGAGCATGTAGCGCGACTCACCGCATTTGTGACCCCGGAATTTCCGCTGTCAGCCACTCTTTTATAGAGCTTTTCGTGGTTGATTGATTTTTCTATTGTCAGGGCTATATTGCTCATTGTCCTTACAGCCTCCAGTGGATATCTCCCGGCAGCCGTCTCACCCGAAAGCATTATAGCGTCAGTGCCATCAAATATCGCATTGGCCACATCAGCAACCTCCGCTCTTGTAGGCCTTGGATTCCTTATCATCGAGTCGAGCATCTGTGTTGCTGTAATTACCGGTTTGCCGGCCAGATTGCATTTTTTTATCAGTCTCTTTTGTACAAGAGGCACTTCCTCTGCCGGTATTTCAACTCCAAGATCCCCTCTAGCCACCATTAATCCATCTGCCACTTTCATAATCTCGTCTGCGTTAGCCACGCCTTCTGCATTTTCAATTTTTGCTATTATCTTGACGCTTTCCCCACCATTTTGTTCAAGCACTCTTCTTATGTCGAGCACATCAGCCGCTTTTCGGGTGAATGATGCAGCAATGAAATCTATCCCATTTTCGATTCCAAAAATTACGTCCTCAACGTCTTTTTGCGTAACGGCTGGCAGATTTATTTTGGCTCCTGGAATATTTACACCTTTTCGGTCGGATATTTCACCTGGATTTTCGACTATGCATGTCAAACTGTCATTATGTACCTGTTCTACGACCAGTGCTATGTTTCCATCGTCTATGAGTATCCTGTCACCAACCGAAACATCCCTTGTTATGCCTTCGTAGCTGACGCTGCACATCGTCTCGTCTCCAAGCACTTCATATGTTGTAATTACAAAGCGGCTGTTTTGCTCCAGCCTGGCCCTGCCATTTTTGAATTTTCCCGTTCTTATTTCAGGACCCTTCGTGTCAAGCATTATAGCCACAGGGATGTCAAGTTTAGTCCTTATTCTTTTTATTGTTTCTATCCTGGTTTTATGCTCCTTGTGGCTTCCATGAGAAAAATTGAGTCTGCAAACATCAAGACCTGATTCTATAAGCTTTTCAAGCACTGACTCCTCTTCGCTTGCAGGACCTATTGTGGCAACAATCTTTGTTTTTTTCAATTGCATAAAAAATTCACCCCTGTCATAATCAGTTTGCAAGTATGTCTATAAGCTCATACGTCTCGCTGTCAAATGTCTTTTCAATACTTAGCGCCTCATCGACATCCATGTCGAAAATCCTGTTGTTCTTTATGCCTATAACTCGTGCTGTCTTCCCCTGCACTAGCAGTTCAACTGCGCTTGCACCCATCTTGGTGGCAAGTATCCTGTCGAATGCCGAAGGCGAGCCGCCTCTTTGTATGTGACCAAGCACCGTCGAGCGCGAATCCATCCTGGTTTTTTCTTTTATCTGCTGTTCGAGTTCGTGCGCCTTTCCTATGCCTTCTGAAAGAATTATAATGCTTTGCTTCTTACCCCTATTCTTGCTCTCGAGGAGTTCTCTGAATATTTTTTCCATGTCCTGCCCCTTTTCAGGTATCACCACTTCTTCTGCTCCGCCGGCGAGGCCTGCATAAAGGGCTATGTCCCCGCAGTTTCTCCCCATTACTTCTATTATGCTTATCCTCTCATGCGACGACGAGGTATCCCTTATCTTTCCTACGGCATCAAGCACGGTGTTTATGGCTGTGTCAAAGCCTATTGTATAGTCGGTATATGGCAGATCATTGTCTATTGTGCCTGGTATTCCCACAACATTCACTCCAAGCTTTGCAAGTTCACTGGCTCCCTTGAACGTACCGTCTCCGCCTATCACAACAAGCCCGTCGACTGCGAATACCTTCAGCACAGTTGCCGCCTGCCTTCTGCCTTCCTCAGTCATGAATTCCTCGCACCTGGCTGTCCTGAGTATTGTGCCCCCCCTGTGTATTATGTCACACGCCGAGCGCAAGTCCACCTCAGCAAGATCGCCTTCTATAAGGCCCTTGTAGCCCCTGCTTATTCCATATACCTTGCATCCCTTGTGAATTCCATATCTTATAACCGCCCTTATGGCGGCATTCATTCCCGGCGCATCTCCACCGCTTGTAAGTACTGCTATAGTCTTCATAAATTCCTCCCGATTATATTTATCCCTTATTTTTGTCTCCATATTAAAATTGACAATCCATACGGATTGCCAATTTTATAGCTCATATGTTATTTTACCCTTACATTGTCAAAACCTATCAACATTCCAAGCTCATTTTGCAGTTTTTCGGTTATATTTACCTTGATTCCGCTTTTGGGCTTGTACAGTCTGTTGTCAGCCTCCGAATATATCACTACAGGAGAGCTGCCTTCGTGATTTTTAAGAAGCCTGTCTATGCCGTATATCGTTTCAGATTCAGATATGCTTCCCACCTTTATATAGACTGATTTTTCAATCTTGTCCTCAGCTTTGCCATTTTCCTCGGAAAGCCTTGTAATTTCATTGAAGCTTTCCGCTATAAGCTTAATATCCTCATCTTCCTTGACGCTTATTCTTCCCTCAACATATACTATCGAGTCTTCCCTTATAAGCTCTGGAAACTTTTCGAGCACTTTCGGAAAAATAATCACCTCTATGCTTGCGAACAAATCCTCAAGCTGCACAAAAGCCATTATATTGTTGTTCTTTGTTGTCTTCACAGTTTTGGAGGCTATCATGCCGCCTATCCTTACCTTCTTGTTGTCCAGCGCATACGCCCTTTCAGAGTCCTCAGCGGCCTCTCGCAGCTCTGCTGTAGAAGTTATTCCATACTGCGAAAGCTCCCGTGAAAATTCTGCGAGCGGATGGCCGCTCACATACATACCAAGGACTTCCTTTTCCATCATGAGCCTGTCCTTGTCCTTGAAGTCAGAGACATCCGGAAGCTTGTAGGTATCCTCGCTCCTCCTGCTTACATTGCTCGTTATCATGTCAAAGAGCGATATCTGACCCGACACATTCTTTTTCCTGTCAGTCACTATGCTCTCGAGTATGGCCTCGTAACCCGCCATAAGCTGTGCCCTGTTGCCGTTTATGGCATCGAATGCCCCGCACTTTACAAGCGATTCAATTACTCTTTTGTTCAGGTCCTTCGAGTCCACCCGCTTGAGGAAATCAACAACATCTGCAAAAGGACCGTTTTTTTGCCTTTCCTCGACAATCGAGCTTATGACTTTTTCTCCTACATTTTTGACAGCAGCAAGTCCGAATCTTATATCTCCGTTTTCGACTCCAAACTTTTCATAACTTGCATTTATGTCTGGTTTAAGCGTCTTTATGCCCATATCAGCACAGTCCCTTATATACTGCACCACCTTGTCGGTGCTGCTCATGACGCTGGTGATTAGTGCAGCCATGAACTCTACAGGATAGTGAGCCTTCAGGTATGCCGTCTGGTATGCGAGCACTCCGTATGCAGCCGCATGGGACTTATTGAATGCGTATTTGGCAAAATCAATCATATCGTCATATATTTTGTTGGCCGCTTCCTCTGGTATTCCGTTTCTGACACAGCCCGGAAGTTCCACGTTGCCGCTTTCATCAGTTTTTCCATATATGAAGTATTGCCTTTCCCGCTCCATCTCCTCCATCTTTTTCTTGCTCATGGCGCGTCTTACAAGGTCGCTTCGCCCATACGAATATCCGGCCAGATCCCTCACCGTCTGCATTACCTGTTCCTGGTAAACAAGGCAGCCGTACGTCACATTAAGTATTGACTCCATACTTTCATGCACATACCTTATTTCATCCGGATTGTTCTTGTTCCTTATATACATTGGGATTGAATCCATCGGTCCCGGCCTGTAGAGCGATATTCCCGCCACTATATCCTCGAAACTGGATGGCCTTAGCTCTTTCATGAACTGCCTCATTCCCTTGCCCTCCAGCTGAAAAACCCCAAGCGTATTTCCCGAGGAGAGCAGCTCGTAGACCTTCGGGTCGTCGTACTCAATGCAGGAGAAATCTATTTTCACTCCCTTGTTTCTTTCGACAAGCTCAATGGCATCCCTTATTACAGTAAGTGTTCTAAGGCCCAAAAAGTCCATTTTGAGGAGCCCCAGCTCTTCAAGAGTTGTCATAGGAAACTGTGTTGTGACGGAGTTTTCATGCATGTAGAGCGGCACATAGCTGTCCACTGATTTTTGGGATATCACAACGCCGGCCGCATGAGTCGAGGCATGCCTTGGCAGGCCCTCCAGCTCCCTTGATACGTCTATTATCCTCTTTGTCACGGCATCCGTGTCATAGCTTTTTTTAAGCTCAGGGTTGACCTCAAGCGCCTTTTCTATGTTCATACCAATGGCGAAAGGCACCTGTTTGGCTATCCTGTCCACATCCGAATATGGTATGTCCATGACCCGTCCGACGTCCCTTATGGCAGCCTTGGCCCCGAGCGTTCCAAAAGTTATTATCTGAGCCACATGGTCTTCGCCGTATTTTTGTTTTACATATTCGATTACTTCTTCTCGCCTTTCATAGCAAAAATCTATATCTATATCGGGCATCGATATTCTCTCGGGATTGAGGAATCTTTCGAATATAAGCCCGTATTTTATAGGATCTATGTCTGTTATGCCCAACACGTACGATACAAGCGAGCCTGCGGCAGATCCCCTTCCGGGTCCTACCATTATGTTCCTGCTCCTTGCATAATTTATGAAATCCCATACAATCAGAAAATACTCAACATAGCCCATCTGATTTATTACGTCGATTTCATATTTTAGTCTTTCGTTATATTCAACCGACTCAAACTTCCTTCGCTCTTTTAGGCCCTCAAGGCACAGTTCCTGGAAATACGCCTGCTTCGTATAGCCCTCTGGCACCTCGTAATTTGGCAGGTGCACTTGATTGAAGTCAAACTCCAGTTCGCACATTTGCGCTATCTTCACCGAGTTTTCAACAGCGCCCTCATACTTTTCAAACAATTCCTGCATCTCGTTGCCTGACTTCAGATAGAATTCATTAGTCATGAACTTCATTCTGGTCTCGTCCTTGAGCGTCTTGCCCGTCTGTATGCAAAGCAGTATATCGTGGTTGTCGGCATCGCCCTTGTTTACGTAGTGTACGTCATTTGTCGCCACAAGCGGTATCCCTGTCTCCCTGGACATTCTAAGAAGCGCCATGTTGACCTGCTTTTCTTCCCTTATTCCATGATCTTGTATCTCAAGATAAAAATTGCCTTGCCCAAATATTGAATTGAGCCTTTCAGCAACTCTTTTTGCCTTGTAGTAGTTACCCTTTAGTATCAGCTGCTGTATGTCTCCGGCAAGACATGCACTCAGGCATATAAGGCCTTCGCTGTATCTTTCGAGCTCGTCAAAATCTATTCTGGGCTTGTAGTAGAACCCTCTCGTATATCCCATGGATACAAGCTTTATGAGATTCTGATATCCCTTCATGTTCTTTGCAAGCAACACCAGGTGGCCAGGAAATCTGTCGTAATATGGTTCCTTGTCATCCATTCCTCTTGAGGCATTATAGACTTCGCAGCCTATTATCGGCTTTATTCCCGCCTTCACTGCCTTCTTGTAAAAATCTATGACTCCGAACATGCAGCCATGGTCTGTTATAGCCAGAGACTTCATGCCCAGTTCCTTCGCCCTGTCCACCATTCTGTCTATCCTTGAAAAGCCGTCCAGCAGGCTGTACTGGCTATGCACATGCAAGTGGACAAAATCTACACTGTCTTTCAAAAAAACTGCTCCTCTCTAATGTCAAGACTGCATGCTCCTCACTTTGGCATATTAATCTGCAGTCCTGCTGCAACAAAAACCTAATCAAAACTTTTACTTTCATTATTATATATTATATCAACACTTCAACCTATTTTGCCATACTTGCTATAAGTTTCAAAAATAATTTTGCAAAAGACTCGCTTAGCCTCTAAAAAAATTAAGGCTGTCTGAATTTCAGGCAGCCCGTTTCATGTTAAATCCATAATTCATTTATCTGTCTATCATTGGTATTTCAGCTTCGTCTACAGCATCAAGATTGTCTTCCCATAGATACTTTCTGGTTTCGGCAACTATTACACCGCTAAGTCCCAGTATCGATATAAGGTTCGGAAGTGCCATCATTCCGTTCATAAGGTCAGCCATGTTCCATACAAGATCCAGAGGGAACACTGAACCGATGTATACTGCAATTACCCAAGCTATTCTGTAAGGCATGTTGGAGGCTTTGCCAAAAAGATATTCCGTAGCTTTTTCACCATAATAAGACCAGCCAAGAATTGTCGAGAATACGAAGGTGAGAAGTCCAACCGTGAGAACCAGCGGTCCTACAACCGGTATTGTTGCAAACGCCTCTCTTGAAAGTTCCGCTCCCTTAAGCCCTTGCTGCCAAACGCCTGTGTTGACAAGCACCAGCCCGGTCATAGCACATATTATGACAGTATCCCAGAATGTTCCTGTTGAAGATACCATTGCCTGCCTTACGGAGTTCCTAGTCTTAGCAGCCGCTGCTACTATAGGAGCCGATCCAAGACCTGATTCGTTCGAGAAAAGTCCTCTTGCCACTCCATAACGCATGGCCATCATTATTGTGGATCCTGCAAATCCTCCGACTGCGGCATGACCGGTGAAAGCTGACTTGAAAATAAGAGCTACTGTAGCCGGAAGTGTCGAAGCTGTCATTGTTAATATTATTATGCATCCCAGTATATAAAATCCAGCCATGAAAGGCACCAGCTTGTCGCACACAGAAGCTATACTCTTTATTCCTCCTATAATAACTACCGCTGTGAGCGCTGCAATTATAAGTCCGGTTATGTGAACTGATACGTTGAAACTGGACTGTACAAGCGTAGAAATCGAATTTGCCTGAACCATGCAACCTATTCCAAATGCTGCTATGGACGTAAATATGGCAAATAAAATTCCAAGCCATTTAGCTTTCATGCCGTATTCAAGAGCGTACATAGGTCCGCCGGCCATCGTGCCGTCTTTAGTCCTTACTCTGTACTTGACTGCAAGAAGACCCTCTGCATATTTGGTGGATATCCCAAAAACACCTGTCAGCCAGGTCCAAAGCACAGCTCCCGGACCCCCTAGGGAAACAGCCGTAGCAACACCTACTATGTTACCCGTTCCTATAGTTGCTGCAAGAGCTGTAGCAAGGGCTGAGAATTGCGAAACGTCGCCCGTTGAATATTCGTCTTTAGTCACCGATAACTTTATCGCCTTTAATATGTGTCTTTGCGGAAACCTGAGCACAATGGTCATCCATAAATGTGTTCCCAAGAGCATAATCAAGAGAGGCCAGCCCCACAATCAACTCGCCGCAGCTGCGACCATATTGCCAAAACTCATAATAATCCCTCCCTTTAAAAGATAATGGATAATCGTCGGTTTAAACAGTGTTTAATTAGTTGATTATTTACCCTTGTCTGCTTATGTATAACAAAAAAATAAAAATCCCCGTTGTTTTGAGGATTTTTATGGTAAAACATCATAATTATTCATATTTTGGATTTAATCTCTACATGTTAATTATTCTTTCTTTTATGAGTTTTTCTATCGCTTCCATAACCTCTTGTTCGTCAGGACCGTCGGCTATGATTTTTATATTTTCACCTTTTCCTATTCCAAGAGACATTACTCCCATTATCGACTTTCCATCCACCTTTTTGTTGCCTTTCTGTATGAATACATCTGAAAGGAATCTATTTGTGCACTGTACAAACAATGCCGCAGGCCTTGCATGCAATCCAAGTTCATTATCTATCTGATACTCAATCTCTATCAATACTTTCCCCTCCTCTTATCCTCTCTGCCACCTGTTCTATTTTTCTGAGCCTGTGATTAACACCCGATTTGCCCAATGGAACTGAAAGCATCTGTCCAAGCTCCTTGAGACTCAGATTTTCATTTTCCAGCCTCAGGTTGGCAATTTCCCGCAGGTTTGGCGGAAGTGCAGAGAGTCCTACTGTGTCCTTTATGAATCTGATATTCTCTATCTGCCTTATTGATGCATCTATTGTCTTGCTCAAATTTGCCGTCTCGCAGTTCACTATCCTGTTTATATCATTTCTCATCTGCTTTACAATCTTCGTGTTTTCAAGGCTAAGCAAAGCCTTGTGCGCCCCCATTATGTTGAGTATATCAGAAATTTGTTCACTTTCCTTTATATAAACCACATAACTGTTCTTGCGCATTGCAATCTTGGAGTTGAGGCCATAGGAGTTGATCAGCTCTTTGAACTGTTCTCCGAATTCGTTGCTGCTTACTACGAATTCTATATGGTACGTCTTTTCCGGATCAGATATAGAACCTGCCCCCAAAAATGCTCCCCTTATATAAGCACGCCTGGCCTCATCATCTTTCAGCAGCTTTTGAGGCACTGAATTTTCAATGAAAAAGCTTCCATCTTCTCTCCTGAGTATCTCAAGCTGCTCGAGGATATCGTTTGCCCCCATCTCGTAGGTGATGAGCATGACGTACATATTATTCTTTTTCAGGTTGTTGCTTTTTTGAACTGTAACTTCGGTGTTTATCCCAAACAGCCCTTTCAGAAGCTTGAAGTGCTTTCTTGCTATAGCGGCATTTTCTGTGGAAATTTTGAAATTCAATTTCTTAAATCCCGCCAGCTGTATGGTACCGCTCATCCTTATTAACGCTGCAAGCTCGGCTAGCTTTGTTCCTTTACTTTCCGGAAAAACTCTGGCCAACTCGTTTTTTGTCTGTGTTGAAAAAGACATATCTATCACCTTTTATTTATATGTTGTCTTCCGTATCGCATTTTTTAAGCTCTGCAAGAGCAACTTTTATTATTTCCTTTTCATCGTCATACTTGGCAAGCTCGAGCACCCGGTCCATATGTATGAATTTTGCGTCTATGAAACCTTCTTCCTTCTGTGGCTGCGTACTCATGTTCTTTGCACTCATCAGATACCAATATACAGTCTTATGCACTATCTTCGTCTCGTCCCAGTTCTTTTTGAAAGTATAGTGAATTTCTCCAAGATATTTGATTATCTCGGCCCTGAGTCCCGCTTCTTCGCGCACTTCTCTAAGCGCTGCGTTTTCTCTGCTTTCCCCCAGCTCAATCTTGCCCTTTGGAAGGACCCAGTCTCCGTTATATTTTCTAAGCAGCAATATTGCATTTCCAAATACTACGACTCCTCCCGAGCTAGATTCCTTTTTCACCTTGATTTCACTCCTTGGAATAAATCTATTATGAGACTTGCAAGCCTGTATGCGTCATGTCTTATATACCCTTTTTTTACTTTTACAAAATCACCAGTAATAACTTGAATGTTTTTATCACCTAAAATCATTTCCTGCCTTTTGTCAATCCGAACAACACTTGCAGCATCATGCTCATATTTTTCAATTAGTTCGGATGGTATGCAGCCGCTGTTAGCTATTACATAATCGAAAAGTCCTGGACATGAGTGCGAGAATATTGCCTCAACATGCTCTAGAACGTCAAATCCGTCTGTCTCTCCCGGCTGCGTCATTATGTTGCATACGTAAACCTTAAGTGCGTTTGACTGTAGTATAGCATTCTTAAGCTGTGGAATCAAAACATTTGGTATGATGCTGGTATAGAGACTCCCTGGACCTATGACTATTATGTCAGCACAGCTTATTGCTTCAACAACCTCATGCAGTGCTTGCGGCTCCTGCGTGTCAAGGAATACTCTTTTTATCCTGCTCTTTTGCTTTATGCTCTCTTGAGGTATACGAGCCTCACCCTTTACAACGTTTCCGTTCTCAAGCTCCGCATAAAGCCTTAGATTGTCAACCGATACAGGCAGCACCCTGCCCTTTACTGCGAGTATCTGCGATATCTTTGTTATGGCTTTTTCGAAGCTTCCGTATACTCCGTTGAGCGCTGCAATAAACAGGTTACCAAAGCTCTGTCCCTTAAATTCTCCTTCCGGGAACCTGTACTGCATAACCCTTTTCATATCAGGCTCTATGTCCGCAAGAGCTATTATGCAATTTCTTATGTCTCCCGGCGGCAGCATCCCAAGATCTTCTCTGAGCTTGCCTGAGCCTCCTCCGTCATCTGTAACCGCGACTACAGCCGTTATGTTTTCAGTGAGCTGCTTTAGACCTCTCAGGAATATGGACTGCCCTGTGCCGCCTCCTATAACTACAACCTTCGGCCCGTTTATTATATCCATAACCGCCTCCTATCTATTTGAGCCTTATGTCTCTGTGCTTTTTTATTGCTCTGTAACCGCCTTCAAGCAGATGGTCATATACCATATTTGTAAAAGTCACTGATCTGTGCTTGCCGCCTGTGCAGCCTATTGCTATTACCAGATGGTGCTTGCCTTCTTCCATATAGTTTGGCACGAGGAAATCTATGAAGTCTTTGAGCCTGCCTAAAAACTCCCAGCTTACGCTTGAATTCATGACATATGACTGTACTTCCTCCTCATCTCCCGTTTTTTCCTTAAGTTCTTCAATATAGTATGGATTCGGAAGGAAGCGAACGTCGAATACCAGGTCCGCATCCAGAGGTATTCCGTGCTTATAACCAAAAGACGTCACCGATATTACAAGGTTGGAACCTTCAGATTCTCCAATATATATGTCTCTTATTTGCTTCCTCAGGTCTTTGGGCTTTAAATTCGATGTATCTATGACAACATTTGCCCTTATTTTCAGCTCCTTGAGCAGCTCCCTTTCCCTTACTATGCCCTCGAGTATGTTGGTGTCGAATGAGAGCGGGTGGTTTCTCCTTGTCATTTTATACCTTTTGACAAGCACCTCGTCTTCACAGTCAAGAAATACTATTTCATATTCATATCCAAGCTTTTTCATTTCGTCAAGGCTTGTGTATACATTTCGGAAAAATTGCCTGCCTCTTATGTCCACTCCAAGGGCTACCTTTTTCATACTTTCGTTTGAGTTGCTGCATAGCTGCGCGAATTTGACTATAAGAGCAGGAGGTATGTTGTCAATGCAATAATAGCCGCTGTCTTCAAGCCCCCTCATGGCTTCACTCTTGCCGGCGCCTGAAAGACCTGTTATTATTATGAACTTCAACCCTCTCATCTCCTTGAATTTATAATTTGCTGCTGGCTTATACCGGCCTTTTCGACTCTTTGCAGCGCATCAGTAAAATCCCCTACATCAGAAGGCCTGTGGGCATCAGAGCCTATGGCGAATTTTACACCGGTATCCTTTATTTGGAGAAGTTCTTCAAGGCTAAGGTGCCCATGGCTTGAATTTATCTCAAGTGCAGTGTCTGTTTCAATTGCCGCCTTCGCCACTCTATCCAAGTCTATGCTTGCCTTTGCTCCAGGATGGGATATTATGAATATTTCGTTTCTTTTCATGGCATTTACAAGCGCCCTGGTATTGTATTCTTTTGATAGGTGATTTAAGGGCTTGATATAGTTAAGAGCGTGGTTCATGCTGCCTCTTACCATGTGCGTTGGCCTGGAACCAAAGTGGTAGCCGGCCATCACGTAATCTACAATATCACGGATATGCTCATCTACATCTATTCTGCCTTCGATATCAAGTATGTTGGCCTCCACTCCAAGGAGAATCTCTATTTCCCTATATTCGGTCTTAAGCCTTTCTATTTCATTTCTCATCAAGTCAAAATTTTCGTATCTTACACCGAAGCCCAGATGCATGTAGCCGTGATCGGCTATTCCTATTTTTTCAAGCCCTGCTTCGATGGCCGCCTCGACATTTTCTCTTATGCTTCCCATGCCGTGGCTGTATACTGTATGTGTATGGTAATCCGCAAACACCCTTATTTCATGCACTCTATTCCTCTCCTATTATCCTAACCTCTTCTTCAAGCCATACCCCGTGTTTTTCGAATACTCTTTCCTTTACGGCTTCTATTAGTTTTATTACATCGTCTGCAGTAGCAGTTCCATCGCTTATCACAAATCCTGCATGCTTTTCCGAAACCCTGGCTCCCCCCACGGAAAAACCCTTGAGGCCGGCTTCATCAATCAGCTGCGCCGCAAAATGCCCGTGCGGTCTTTTGAAGGTGCTCCCAGCACTTGGGAAGCTTAGAGGCTGCTTGTCGACTCTCCTGCCCGTGTAGTCTTGCATGAGCGTCCGTATGTCCTCGCTGTTGGCTTTCTTGAGCTCCAGCTCGGCCTTCAATACTATAAGCCCCTTCTTGCCGGCAATGCTGCTCCTGTATCCAAACTCCATCTGCTCGTTGTCGAGCACAATGCTGTTGCCTTCAAAGTCAAGCAGATGGACTCTTTTGACAACATCCTTCATTTCTCCGCCGTATGCTCCTGCGTTCATGGCTAGAGCTCCACCAAGGGTTCCGGGAATCCCTGATGCAAACTCAAGTCCTGACAGGCCGTTTTCCAGCATCATATTCGAAAGCTTGGAAAGCAATATTCCCGCGTGAGCCTGTACACTGCATCCACTTATGCTTACGGATTCAAAGCCGCCATTAATTTTGACTACTACCCCTCTTATGCCCTTGTCGCTCACAAGCAGATTTGAACCATTCCCTATTATATAGGTCTTGGCACCCGCTTTGCTTGTCAGCTCCAATACCTTTTTTAGAATCTCCTCAGAGTCAATGCTGACTAGTATGTCCGCAGGGCCTCCTATCTTGAAACTCGTATGGCTTTTCATCGGCTCATCTATATATACGCAGTCTCTTCCCGCTATTATGCACATATCGTCGTAAAGCATATTTTTGTCCATGAATTCCTCCAAATTGCTATAAACTCTAACTCTTTCCACATTACAATTTTACATCATAACCGTTCCTTTTGATAGGCTTATTATGGAAAATAAAAAGATAGCCCTGCTGCGGCTACCTTTACTGAGTCTATTCAGATATGACTTTGAGTTCACCCGTATCCGGACACATCAGAAGACCGTACACCCTCACATCCTTTGGCATATATGGAGAGTTCTTTATCTTCTCAACAGCATCCCTGACGTTATCCTCTTCGTCGTCAATTATTCCGGCCCACTTTTTTATGTCTGTATTTTTAACTATTTCAGGATCTATGCCTCTTTGTATCATCATCTTGGCAATTTCTTCGGCCGTTAGCTTTTTCATGCCGCAGTCAAGGTGGCCTACTACATACACCTCTTCTATTCCCATCATCAGGGCTGCTATGGCAATAGATCTTATAACGTCGCCGCAGTCCTCTCTTATGACGTTGCCCGGGTTCTTTATGACCTTGACATCGCCTCTTTTGAATCCCATGGCCTTTTCAAGAAAATTTACAAGCCTCGTGTCTATGCATGTAAATATAAGCGCCTTTCTTTGCGCATTCGAATCGACAATACTTTGAGTCTCTCCGTTTTTTACAGCCTCGACAAATTCCCTGTTTGCCTCAATCACCTTTTCTAGCATCAATACCTCCTAAAACTTCAACCAACTCAACATTCATTGACAATACTTATGATATCACCCTGTTTTATCTCTCCAGATTTTAAAATCCTTGCAAACGCGCACGCCCTTAGCATGACGCAATCATGGGTGAATTTTCTTAGAGGACACCCTTCATGACAGTCCTTGCCTGCCTTTGTTATCTCTATTTCTGCAGAGCCAATCGCAAGCCTTGAGCCTTTTTCAAGCAGACTAAAATCAAGTCCCCTTGTTGTTATGTTTGCCTCGAATTTTTTTGTGCAAAATCCGTCAACTCCGTACTTTACATGTACTTCATCCTTTTCCTTCTGGCACTCGTCCAGGAAAAGGCTCACTTGAAAATCTCCTTGGTGAGAGTGATAATCATTCATTATACCATTTTTACAGCTTAGCTGCAACTGATTTACATATTCTGCCGGTTGTTTTTTATCTGGCCTGATGCACAGCTTTTTTACATAAGGGCTCATATGCCCTCCCTTTCATAATCTCCTGACTTGCCGCCTGTCTTTTTAATGAGCATTATATCGCTTATTACCATTTCCTTGTCAACAGCCTTGCACATGTCGTATATTGTAAGGGCTGCCACTGACACGGCTGTCAGCGCCTCCATCTCGATTCCGGTCTTGCCCCTGGTCTTTGCTAGCGCACAAATTTCTATTTCGTCCTCATGCAGCTTGAAGTCTATGTCGACTCCGCTTATGAATATATTGTGGCACATTGGTATTATATCCGATGTCCTCTTGGCGCCCATTATGCCGCCTACCTGCGCAACAGAAAGCACATCTCCTTTTTTCATCTGGCCGTCTCTTATCATGGCTATTGTTTCCTTCTTCATCTTTATACGCGCAGAGGCTGTTGCCTCTCTGTTTGTGTCATCCTTGCTCCCCACGTCGACCATCCTGGCTCTGCCGCTTTCATTCAAATGTGTAAATTCCATGCTATCCCCCTATCTTGAACATGTCACGTTTTATATACTCGCCGTCCTCGAGGTTGTGCTCCTTGGGCTTATTTTTGATTTCCTTGAGAATTATGCTTTTTATGTCATCGCCACGCCTCTGAGACTCTGCCAAGTCTATTTCTCGGTCCGAATGCAGGCAAAGCTTGAGCTTACCGTCGCTTGTGAGCCTTATCCTGTTGCAGTTTTCACAGAACTTGCAGGTTATCGGATTTATAAGACCTACCTTGCCTAAGGCACCCGGAAGCCTGTAGTATTCCGCAGGTGATGAAATATCCTCGCTTTCAATTCTCTCAAGCCCGGGGATCTTTCTAACTACAGAATTACTCGGTATGAACTTTTCAAGCGACCAGTCCGAAGCCTGCCCTATCGGCATTAGCTCTATGAACCTCACGTCAATTTTATTGTCGACTGTCAGCTCTACGAATTTCTCTATCTCGTCATCGTTGAAGCCGCCTATTAGTACGGTGTTGAGCTTTATCGGCCCAAGCCCCACTCTCTGCGCCTCTTTTATGCCCTCTAGAACGCTTTCAAGGCTTCCGCCCCTTGTTATTTTTTCGTACTTTTCGGGGTTCAGCGTGTCCAGGCTTATGTTGACGCGCTTTAGCCCTGCAGCCTTGAGCTCCTTTGCATACTGACTCAACAAAAGACCGTTTGTTGTCATTGCAATGTCCCTGAGCCCATCGTATTGTGAAAGTTTCTTTACCAGACTTACTATGCCTTTCCTGACAAGAGGCTCTCCGCCTGTTATTCTTATCTTATCTATTCCGAGCTCCACAAGGGCTCCTGCAATATCCTCCAGCTCCTCAAGTGTCATTATGTCATTATGCGCCAACTTTTGTATGCCTTCCTGCGGCATGCAGTACATGCATCTCAGGTTGCACAGGTCAGTCACTGATATCCTCAGGTAGTTTATCCTTCTGCCATAGTCATCAAGCAACAGGCTTTTTTCAATGTCATTTTTTTCGCATATCATAATCACTCAACCCTTATTACCTTTCCAGGCTCGACAAGCCTGTATCCACCCAGTTTGCTGAGCCTGCCCTCAAATTCTTCCGACTTCAGTAAATTTATAAACAGTCTAACCCTATCATCTTCAAGATAGTCGGTATTCACCAAAAAATCGTACTCCTCATATCCAAGAGGTATGAATTCAAGATCTAGAGCCTTTGCAGCTGAAAACACTCCAAGTCCCACGTCCGCAGAGCCTGTCTTCACTGCTATGGCGACAGCCATATGCGTGTTCATCTCCCTTTCATATCCTTTTACAGCATCTGAGTCAATCCCAAGCTTTTTAAGATTGTAGTCGAGAAGTATCCTTGTACCTGCACCTCTTTGCCTGTTTACAAAGACTACATCTTCCCTTGCAAGATCTCCAAAATCATTTATATTCTTGGGATTCCCATTTTGAAGCATAAGACCCTGAAGTCTTTGTACTCCTTTTATTAGAGCCATGCTCCCGGCGCCGAATAACTTTTTTACATACGGCCGGTTGTACTCCCCGCTCTCTTCGTCAAGCAGGTGTATTGGAGCTATATGGCATTCCCTTCTCATCATGGACATTATGCCGCCCATGCTTCCGACATGGCCCGATGTAAGCTTCATCATGTCAGAAATTTCATCCATTATGATATCATGGCTTCCTATCGAAACTAGTGTCTTTCTCAATTCTTGCAGCGGCTTTAACAGTGTAATGTTTGCAGTAGCTCCCGCATCCAAGCCCTCGCTGCTCCTTGGTATTTCAAGCAGCCCGTCGGCCTTTACAAGGCTCATCGTTACTCCCGCTCCGCGTGTCAGCGGCGTCGCTACAAATCTTCCGCTGACATGGCCTACGTTCACCCTCACCAGTTCCTTATGCTTTAAGGACGATGGTATTCTCATTGTAACAACCGCATCAATACTCTCCTCACCACATTCCTCAAGCCTCTGCATTGACAGGAGAATTGGCTTTACAAAGCTTTCGAAAGCCACATATGTGGATACCGGATATCCCGGCAACCCAATGACTGGCTTGTCATCTATAACGCCTAATATAGTAGGCTTGCCCGGTTTTATTGCAATCCCATGAATAACTACTTCCCCGAGCTCTTCAATTAATTTTGCAGTATAGTCCCTTGTACCGGCTGAAGAGCCTGCGTTTATTACCACAATATCGCATTCCGACACAGCCTGTTTTATTCTGGCCTTGAGCAGGTCATATTCGTCCGGACAGGCTTTATACCTCAATGCCTGTGCTCCAAGCTCTCTTGCCCTAGCCTCAAAAACCCTCGAGTTAGATTCTATAACCTTGCCCTCACATAGTTCACCTCGTGAGTCTACAAGTTCTGATCCCGTAGGGATTATTCCAAGCAGAGGCTTTTTATATACTTCTATCGATTCTAAACCGCCGGCAAGCAGAGCTCCTATGTCGACAGGTCTTACAATATGGCCTGATGGTATTATCATTTCACCCTTGACTATATCCTCTCCTATCGGTCTCACGTGCTGCCAAGGATGAGAAGGCGTAATAATCCTCACCTTGCCTTCTCCAAGCTCCATTACATCTTCTATCATTATAACACTGTCATAGGGCTCGTTTATCGGATTCCCTGTATTCACGTATAAAAAGTCCGTATTCTCATTAAGCTCTAATGGACTTGTCTCTGACGCTCCATGTGTTGACTTCGAATTGACAGCTATTCCGTCCATCGCAGAAGCGTTGTAGCAAGGTGATGATTCCAAAGCATAAACCGGCTCGCAGGTGACTCTGCCCATGCTGGCTGTGACAGCAATGTGCTCCTTGTCCAGCTTCAGTTTACAGCTTACTCTATCACCATAGATTCTTTTTGCATCTTCAAAATCCGTGTTTGATATATATTTTTTTCTGGCCTCCATAGCAATCACCTCTAGTTTTATATAAGTCGAACTTTCACCTGCTCGCCTTTTTCAATACCCTCACGGTAGTCTGGTATTTCAACATAGCCCTCAGCCCTTGAGAGCAGGCTTATCATGCCTGACTTTCCAAATACAGGCTCCGCAAAAATTTTCCCGTCCGCCTCATGCATCCTGACCATCTGATATGTAGTCCTTCCTGGAGAAGAGTGCACATTCATGTCCATTGTGGCCGTGATAAAATTCTCAGCTGCTTCCGATTCACACATTCTTCTGACAAGTTTTTCAACTATAGCCTTGAAAACTATCATTGCCGACACCGGATGTCCCGGAAGACCGAATACTGCCCTGCCTTTGGCTTTGCCCACTATTGTCGGCTTACCTGGCTTTATGGCTATGCCGTGTATGAATGTGCCTTCGCCCTCGTATGAGTTCATGGCCTTTTCCGTATAATCGCGCTCCCCAACGGAGCTCCCTCCGGATATCAGGATTATGTCCGATATTTCAAGCGCTCTGTCAAGCTCGGCCTTGAGCTCCTCAAGCGAATCGCGAACAAGCGCTCTTCCCGCTATAGTGCAGCCCGCCTCGGCAGCCAGAGCTTCCAGCGCGTAGCCGTTTATATCTCTTATCTGTCCGGAAAGCAGTTGCTCATGCACATCTACAATCTCATCTCCTGTGGATATTATATAAATTCTAGGCTTTCCAAACACCTTGACGCTCGATTTTCCAAGTGCGGCAAGCACTCCTATCTCCTGTGGCCTTAAAGTCTTTCCTCTTTTCAGCACATGCTGGCCTTCCTTTATGTCATCTCCCCTTCTTATTACGTTTTCAAGCGGGGCAGCTGGCCTGTGGAGTGTAAGCATGCTTTCGCCGGCCTTCTGGACATATTCTATCATGACGACACAGTCCGCTCCCTCGGGCAGCATTCCACCCGTAGGCACATATACCGCCTGGCCGCTTCTTACGCTCAGGTCAGCGCTCTCTCCCATGCGCACGCTGCCTGTACACTCCAGGAACGACGGCATGAAATCGCTGCTGCCGTGGCTGTCGCTGCTTTTTATTGCATAGCCGTCCACAGTCGAGCGGTCAAATCCTGGCACATCCTCCGGGGCTATTATGTCCCCGTACAGGATTCTTCCAATTGCCTGCGCCAGCGGGCACTCTTCAAAGCCCAGTTCATATCCTTTGAACTCTTCATGAATCCTTTCAACTGCCTCATGCACAGTAACCACATTAAAAAAATCCATCTGCTTCACCTACTCTTCCGCGCTCAATGAGCACGATATTGTCGCATAGCCTTCTTGCCTGGTCCATGCTGTGGGTTATTATAATTATTGTAGCCTTGCTGTTTCTATTGTAATCAACTATGCACCTTTCTATAGTCTCCATATATTCGGGGTCAATGCTCGCCGTGGGTTCATCCAGAAGAAGCGCCTTTGGCTTTATTGCAAGCGCCCTTGCCAGGACTACTCTTTGCGTCTCTCCGCCGGAAATCTTGTGAGCCTTCTTGCCGCTTAGCTCCTCTATTCCAAGGAACTTCATAAGCTCGCTTGCTGTTTGCTGTATCTCATTTTTGTTTATCCCCCTTAGCTTGAGAGGGTAGCTTATGTTTTCAAACACGCTTCTTTTCAAAAGACCTCCCTTTTGAAAAACCATAGTTATCTCCCTTTTGACTGTCGAGTACTCCTCCCCGGAGTATTCTACCTCTCCTTCAAAATCCATATCTATTCCCGCAATTATATTGAGCAGGGTTGTTTTGCCGGCCCCGTTTGGCCCTATTATCCCTGTGATCTTGCCCGATTCAAAAGTCAGGCTCTCTATGTCGAGTACGGTCCTGCCACCGAAACTTTTTTTCAGATTTGACACTGTGATTTGCATTCTATTCCTCCTGCAGTGAATATATTACCGCATTGATGGCGAATGATATGATAAGCAGCACAAGTCCTAGGGCTATTGCCATGGGATAGTCCCCCATGGAGTTGAGCATTGCTATTGACGTGGTTATTACCCTTGTATGGCCTTTTATGTTTCCTCCGACTATCATCACGGCCCCAACCTCTGATATGGCCCTTGAAAATGTGGTCACAACGTTTATGAAAAGCTCGGCCTTGAGCTCTCTTATTATAAGTACTATTCCTTGCAGCTTGCCGGCTCCAAGCGTCTTGCCTATTCGCTCTATGTCGCTCCCCCTGTTTTTTGCAAGGCTGTATGTAAGCCCCAGGCACAGCGGAAACACTAGCAGAGCCTGGGCTATTATCATAGCTGCCGGCGTGTAAAGCAGTTGCATAAAACCAAGCGGGCCTCTTCGCGAAAGCCCTATTGCAACAACCAGGCCCACTATGACAGACGGCACGCTCATCATAGAATACAGCACTTTTGAAAAAAGCCTCTTCAGCCTGAAATTGCTTATTCCGGCAAAAATGCCAAGCGGTATGCTAACGGTAGCTGCAATTGCAGTGGCTGTTGAAGACACAAATACAGAAAGAATTATTATCTTGTATACCTGAGGGTCAAACGAAATCAAAAGCTCTATTGCCGTCTTGAATCCTTCCGCTATGTAATCCATTCCATTCTCCCGTTTCCTATATTTAATCCGGACATTACTTCAAAGGCGAAAACACAAGCCCTCTGTCTTGTGTTTTCGCCTGATTTTAATTCCTGTCTTACCTTTTAATTATACACAATCATGCTTATTAAAACTATATCTGAGTGAATTGCTTCAGTTTGCTTATTTAGCAGCGTTAGGAGTGAACAGCGGAGCGCCGTATTTTTCCTTGCCGTATTCACCTATAAGCTTCTGAGCTTTTTCTGAAAGTATCCACTCTTCAAATGCTTTGGCGCCTTCAGCATTTATATTCTCGTTCTTGTCCGGATTTACAGGTATTACGCCGTACTGGTTGAAAAGGTTCTTGTCATTTTCTACTGCTATTCCAAGCCCCAAATCCGCCTTCACGCTAAGGTATGTGCCCCTGTCTGTAAGGGTGTATGCCTGCATCTCATCAGCCATCTTTAGCACGTCTCCCATCCCCCTGCCGGCAGACACGTAGTAGTCTCCCTCCGGAGTTATGCCGGCTTCAGTCCACAGCGCAAGCTCCTTCTTGTGGGTTCCCGAGTCGTCGCCCCTTGATATGAACTTGAATTTTTGCTCGCTTATCTTCTTGAGCGCTCCGACTATGTCATTTGGCAGCTCCTGCTTAAGCTTTAGTGGGTCGCTTTCAGGTCCGACTAGTATGAAGTCGTTGTACATAACATCTTTTCTTTCAAGCCCGTCTCCTGCAGCCACGAACTCTTCCTCAGCGGCCTTGGAGTGTACAAGCAGCACGTCAGCCTCTCCGTCCTTGCCCATCTGGAGCGCCTGTCCTGTGCCTACAGCAACAACCTTTGCTTCTATCCCTGTGTCCTTTGTAAACTCCGGCAGCAGATAGTCAAGCAGTCCGCTGTCGCTGGTGCTCGTTGTAGTTGCAAGTATTATGCTCTGCTTGGCTTCCTGTGCCTTGCCAGCTTCGCCTTCGCTTGCCGGCTTTGCGGCGCAGCCAGTAAGTGCAACCGCCAGCATCATAACTGCTGTGATTATTGATAGTAACCTTTTCATGAATTTGTTGCCTCCTTTTAATTTAGATTTATTATGTAAAATAAAAAAGCAGCCCCAAAAGGACTGCATCTTAAAGCCGCTATAAAGCAGGCCTATTCAACTGCTATAATCAGCAAAATCAAACAAGCCCGCTAAGCTCCATTTTTCAGCTTTGTATGCAAAGTATTGCCATACCAAATTAGCTGTGTAGAGCCAGTGGTTTAAGATTCTCCTTTCCAAATACGGGAGGCCTTCCGATTTCTCAAAAGACCCAATGGTCGTCATTTCATGGCCTTGGCTTTAGAAATGACGACTCGGAAAATCTGTATATATATTCATTTTTCTACCACGGGCAAAGCCGCAGAGTATTATTCCCTTCTCCCTTGCTATATCTATGGCCGCGTCTGTAGGCGCCGCCCTCGAAATAACCGCATAGAACCCGGCATTAATGGCCTTTAGCAGCATCTCTGAAGAGACTCTGCCGCTGAGTATTAGCAGCTTGTCTGATGTGTCTATCCCTCGGAGCATGCAGTTGCCGACAATCTTGTCGACAGCGTTGTGCCTGCCTATGTCCTCTTTGAAGTCAAGCAGCCGCTGACCGTCAGATATGGCGCAGCTGTGAGCGCCGCCAGTTGCAGAGAAAAGGCCTGACCTTGACGAAAAATCGCCTACTATATCGAGTATCCTGTCTATGTCTAGTTCTAGATTAGGCCTGTCTTTTGGAGCAATCGCTTCATAGAGCGAGTCCGAAACAATCCCCTTGCTCGTGCCCACTATGCTGACTTTCTTTCCTGCAAGCTTCTCTCTTGTAGCTTCCGGGCTGAGTGTCGTTACAAAAACAGCCTTGTTTTGCGTATCGACTCCTACATCCTTTACATCCTGCATTGAGGATATTACCCCGTCTGACTTTAAAAAACCTACCGCCAGGCTTTCAAGCGATTCAGGAGTGCAAAGCAGCCTGACAAATTTAACTCCGTCGACGAAAAGATCCATCCAAAATTCGGCTACAACCTCGTCTTTCTCCTCTGTTAATTTTCCATCACTATATTTTATTATATCATAAAATCTGGATTTTTCCATTTGGCTTTCCTTCTTGTGTGACTTGAGAATACCGTCGGAGCTCCTCCATGGTGTTCATGTTGAAAAACATGCTCCAGTCCGGGCTGAACCTTCTTGCCTCCAGCTCGCTGATGTAAACTGTATTCAATCTCTTCAGTAGCGAATACACCGCTCTCTTGTCGCTTTCCAGATGCTCCTCGATTCTCTTGTTGAGGTTTTTTCTGTAGAACGCGTTGAAGGGCTCAATCCATTCTCCCTTTAGCGTTATGCAGGCATCTGCACCTTCCACTGCCTCAAGCCTTCTCTCTATGACACCTTCCATATGCTTGATGTACTCTATGTTTATATATGGCATGTCGCATGCTATGACATACACAAATTCGCTCTCAGCGGCAAGGAGGCCGGCGTGTATGCCTCCTAGGGGACCCTTGCCCTTTATTATGTCTGAAGTGAGCTTGCATTTACAACAGCTGTACATTTCCGGCCTGTTTGTAACTATTATTATGTCGTCGAAAGCCTCAGAAAGTCTGGCGGCCATAATTTCAATCAGCCTTTTTTCATTTATCTCTATGAACTGCTTGTCAAAACCCATGCGGGAGCTTCTGCCTCCCGCAAGTATTATTGCACTTCCAAATAATTTTTGTCCTTTTATTTCCTTGCACACTCGACAGCAACCCCTTTTAGTATCTGCACGCCGTGTTCAATTGAGTCTAGTGCAAATTCAAGCGATTCCCTGACTGCCTTTGGGCTTCCTGGAAGATTGACGATTAGGGTTTCACCCCTTATTCCTGATACTGCCCTCGAGAGCATGGCCCGCCTTGTTATTGCAAGGCTGTTTTGCCTTATGGCCTCGCATATTCCGGGCGCATTCCTCGTTATGGCCCTTAGCGTGGCCTCAGGCGTTACATCGCGCTTTGAAAAGCCTGTCCCTCCTGTTGTCAATACAAGCTCGAGCCTTAGCTCGTCGGACATTCTTAATATCTGGGAATATATAATATCCTCTTCGTCCGGAACTATGACATACTCAGACACTATATGGCCGCTCCCGCTCAGTATGCGCTTTATTTCCGCACCGCTCTCGTCAGCTCTTTGTCCTGCATAGCCCTTGTCACTGACTGTTATTATCCCTGCGTTCACAATCTAACCTCCCCAAGGAGCGTTCATGTACTCTTCCATTCTCCTTTTATATTCCTTCCTGAACATCTCCTCGTGGGCATCCTCCCACTTGGCAAGGGAATTGAATACTTCTACAGCTTCGGCGTCCTGAGTGCTGCTGGCTGCATCTCTGTAAAACTCAGCTGCATCTCTTTCTATTAGATATGCCATTCTGAGTATTGCCATGTCCGGCACATCCGATTCCGACACAACCGCCTCAAGATGCTCGCTCCTTCCTCTGTTGTGGAATATGTCTATTTCTGACTCCATATGCTGCTTCATATCATCATCCATTGGCATTACAGTACTTGTTGCCTTGAACTTTTCTAGTTCGCGTTTAAGGAAATCATAGTGTTCAAGCTCAGTGTTGTAGAGCTTTTCAAATATGGCTTTAGTCACGGGATTTGTTATTTTCTGGGCGCTTTCCTTGTAGAAGTTAGCTCCTTGTATCTCAAGGTCCATCGCAAATTTGAATATGTGTTCCAGACTTTTCATCAGCTCACCCCCATTATCAGCTATTGTGTTATCTTCTCAATCCTCACCGCACAAACCTTGAGCTCGGGAATCTTCGCCTTAGGATCGAGCTTCGAGTTTGTTATCATGTTGGCTGCGCCCTTTGCAAAGTGGAAAGGCATGAATACCACATCTTCCTCCACAATCTCGGTGACTCTCACATTTGTCTCAACGCTGCCCCTTCTTGACACCACCCTTACTATCTCTCCGTCTTCTATTCCAAGCTTGTTTGCAGTAGAAGGATTGACCTCTATAAACGAGTCAGAGTAATTTTTGCTAATACCCTCAGTCTTTCCGGTCATTGTAGTAGTGTGATACTGGTAGAGTATCCTGCCTGTTGTAAGCACAAGAGGATATGTGCTGTCTGGCATCTCAGCGCTTTGCGAATACTCGCAAGGTACGAACAGCGCTCTGCCCCTTGCGCATCCCTTGGAGTGCAGATATTTTGTTCCCGGATGGTCTTTTGTAGGGCAAGGCCACTGAAGTCCATTTATGTCCTCTAGCCTTTTATAGTCTATACCCGCATATTGTGGAGTTACGCTTGCTATCTCATCGAATATTTCAGATGCGTTTTCGTACGACGCCTTGTATCCCAGCCTGTTCATTATATCAGAGAGTATCTCATAATCAGGCTTTGAATCACCCACTGGACTTACGGCCTTTCTCACTCTCTGCACCCTTCTTTCTGTGTTCGAGAATGTGCCGTCCTTTTCGGCAAATGACGCTGCTGGCAGTACTACGTCTGCAAGCTCAGCTGTCTCAGTCAGGAAAATGTCCTGCACAACGAGGAAATCAAGATGCTCTAGTGCGTGCTTTACGTGGGTTATGTCAGGGTCTGAGACCATAGGGTTTTCTCCCATTATATATATCATCTTTACATTTCCGCTGGAGGCTTCCGTAAGCATCTCAGGGACAGTGAGTCCCACCTTGCCGGAAAGCTTTGCATTCCAAGCAGCTTCAAATTTTTCTATGACCTCGGGTTTGAACACCTTCTGGTATCCCGGAAGGTCTCCCGGAAGGCCTCCCATGTCGCAGGCGCCCTGCACGTTGTTTTGGCCTCTCAGAGGGTTGACGCCCGCAGCTTCCTTGCCTATATTGCCGCAAAGCAGCGCCAGATTGGATATTGACATTACATTGTCCGTACCACTCGTATGCTGCGTTATTCCCATGGCATAGTATATACCAGCCTTTTCAGCCTCCGCGTAAATCCTTGCAGCCTTCCTGATGTCCTCCGCGTCTACGCCGCATATCCTGGCAGCTTCTTCTGGAGTGTAGCGTTTTACAAGCTCTGCTAGCTCCTCGTAGTTTTCTGTCATATCTTCGATATACGTCTTGTCCTGGAGTCCCTCGCTTATTATAACGTTCATCATCGCATTCAGAAGCGCTATGTTTGTACCCGGAGTTATCTGCAGGAATACGTCCGCATAGTCAGCCAGCTCAATTCTTCTTGGATCGGCAACTATAAGCTTGGCTCCATTCTTGACTGCCTGCTTCATTTTCGTGGCTATGACCGGGTGGTTTTCAGTTGTGTTGGAGCCTGTGACAAACAACACATCGTTGTATCTCGTCTCAGCTATGCTGTTTGTCATTGCGCCGCTCCCAAGTGTTGTTGCAAGACCTGCAACAGTGGAGGCGTGTCAGAGCCTTGCGCAGTGATCCACGTTATTTGTGCCCACAACAGCCCGTAGTAGCTTCTGGAACAGGTAGTTCTCCTCGTTAGTACATCTTGCCGAAGTCAGCCCTGCTATCGAATCGGCTCCATACTTGCTTTTTATGTCACTTATCTTATTTGCCACAAGTGAGAGCGCCTCTTCCCATGTTGACTCGACAAGAACGCCGTCCTTTCTTATCATCGGCTTCTTGAGTCTGTCTGGGTGGTTTATAAAACCGTAGGCGAACTTACCCTTGACGCAGAGCAGCCCTTCATTCCCTGCTCCCATTGCCGGCTGTACTCCGACAACCTCATTGCCTTTAACTATGAGCTCAAGCTGGCATCCCACTCCGCAGTATGAGCATGTAGTCATGACCTTCTTAGTGTCCCATACCCTGTAGCCAGTCTTGCTCTTTGGCAGCAATGCTCCCACGGGGCAGTACGAAACGCAGTTTCCGCATGATACGCATGGCGAATTTTCAAGACCCTCATCGAACGGAGCCGATACCTTGGCTACAGGACCTCTCTCTGATATGACTATAGCTCTAGTTCCCTGCAGCTCTTCGCAAACACGTACGCACTTGCCGCAGAGTATGCACTTGTCTGGATCGAACTTGTAGAACGGATTGCTGTCGTCTACAGGCAGCACACGCTCTTCTAGGCCTTTTATGCCCGTCACATCATACTCGTAGCAGTAGTCCTGCAGCTTGCAGTCTCCCGACTTTTCGCATGTGAGGCAGTCGAGGGGATGGTTTTGAACCATAAGCTCGAGTATTCCCTTTCTTTCCTTTATAACCCTCTCACTCTTTGTAAATACGGACATGCCTTCCCATACCTTCTCGGTACATGATGGCATTAGGTTTCTTTGTCCCTCAACTTCTATAAGGCATATTCTGCACGCCCCGGCTCCATGTCTTGAAAGCCTCTCATCGTAACAGAAGGTGGGTATTTGTGCTCCGGCCGCCTGGCATGCCTTCAGTATAGTATAGTCCTTGGGAACCTCGAGTTCCCTGCCGTCTATCTTGACTAACACCATTTTTAGTCCTCCCTTTGAAAACGCATCTATCTTTCTTCCAGCTTTTCAATCCTGTTTATCAGTCTGTGAAGCGCAAGCGCCTCAACCCAGCTTGCCTGGACGTACTCCTCGCCCTTTTTCATGTAGACAGGGGCTAGCTCGCTCATGTCTACATAATTAAGTTCATTTGTAAGCCTTCCCTTTAGACACAGAGGTCTTCCTCCGCCAGGAGCCATCGACCTTACGCCTACAATCCTACTGCCTTTTTTAAGCAGCTCAAAGTCGCAGCCATACTGGCACACGCTGCATTTTATGTGCTCCTTTTCGCACTCCCAGCTCCTGTGTCTACCCATAAGCCTGCCGTCCATAAGGGCTCCAACAGGACAAACGCTCACACATCTTTGACACGCCACGCAGCTTGAGCTGCCCATGGTCTTGTCATAGTCGGCCGCTATCTTCATTTCAGTGCCTCTGTTTGCAAAGCAAAGCACAGATCTTTCTGGAATCTGGGCGCATATTCTCACACATCTGCCACAGAGTATGCACTTGCTCTCATCCCTGTATACGTATGGATTGCTCTTGTCAATCTTGAGGCTTACCTGCGAGCTCTCATCACCGAACTTGACGTCGTATTCGTATGCATACTTTTGAAGCAGGCACTCGCCCGCCTTCTGGCATGTAAGACAGTCGTTAGGATGGTTGTCAAGCAGCAGCTGGAGTATCTGCCTTCTCTCCTTGATAACCCTTTCGGACCTGGTTTGAACATTCATCCCTTCCCATACTTTTGTTGAGCATGCGGTCTCCAATTTGCGAGAACCTTCAATCTCGACAACGCATATCCTGCAGGATGCCACTATTTCAAGCGATGGCTCATAGCAAAACGCAGGGATTTCTATTCCCAGTTCCTTTGCAGCCATTATTACAGTATAACTTTCAGGCACGTTGATGCTTTTCCCGTCTATTACAACATTTACTTTTTTCAATTTGACCCTCCTATGCAGATTTCATGCTATATACTGCTCCTTATATTGACTATGCAAACTCTTGCATCTAGTTATTGCAACTATTGCTACTATTATAAATTTTTATAGAAACTATTGCAAATATTATAAATTTGACAAACTTTGCCGCTTTTATTCATAATCAAAATCATATTTTTTCATGAAATATTTATACCCTGTTAATTTTTCTTGTACGCAAACAAAATAAGAGGGGACGCGCCATGTATGTCGCTCCCCCGGTTATCTGCCAATAATTTTCTCGTGCTGCCTAAAAAGCTTTCGCAATATGATATTTTTTTAATAATCTTGCAATTTTCTGATTTTTTATCATCCTAAATCTGCTTTACATTATGTATTCCTAATAATTTTTTTTAAAAAGTTTGTATACAAGCAGCGCGAGCATGCCGCCCACCAAGGCCGTGTACAGCTGAGGCAAAGAGAATGCAGCCACTATCTGCGGCGGTACCTTAGGCATGAAAAGCACAAGCAGCTTTCTAACCGCAAACGCCAGAAAAGCGTATTTCACTCCAGATGCTATTACCACCCCCGCAATCTCGCCGTATCTTGCCATGGGTTTTCTTACTGCTTCAAATATTAAAACGTATAGAGTGTTGCCAATCATTATAACAGGCACAAGCGGGAAAAGCGGCATAATCCCCAATAAGAATGCTATAAGCGGAGTAAAGCAGCCCACTATCACACCTGATGCTGGCCCTACAGTAAGCGCGCCAAGTATAAGCACCATGTTAACAAGCGGCCCTACGGCCGGTTGCGCAAAACTCTGAAAGCCCAGCTGAAACAGCAGTGCAAGCGCAAGCAGTATGCCCGTCCTGGCTATGTATGATGCCGACATCTTCTTTTTCATGTTTACCACCCCTCTTCTGTTAAATGCAATATGTAAATATGTGATTCGTTTATAATAGAATGCTAACATTTTTATCCATAGTTAGTAAAGAAATATCTCTCATTGAAAAAATAAAGGCAGGAGCTACTTTCACTCCTGCCTTTATTTAATGGCATTGATCAGATATTGTATTAGAATAGATCTCTCTTCTTGTAGTGAGTGTGTAGAAGCTCATGAGCCTTGTGGCTGTTTGGAGTTCCAAGGTATTCTGCATAAAGTCTCTTAACAGACTCGTTGTGGTGAGACTTTCTCTTGTCCTTGAGCTTGTCTTCTGTATATAGAGCCTTTGCTCTTTCAGACTTAACATCAATCTTTTCTTTAGTTCTTGAGTCAACGTGTGGTTGTCCGCCGCCTGTTACGCAGCCTCCTGAGCAACCCATTATTTCTATGAAGTGGTAGTCAGCTTTGCCTTCTTTAACTAGCTCCATAAGCTTTCCGGCGTTGCCAGTTCCGTGAGCAACTGCAACCTTAACTTCAAGATCTCCTATTTTAACGGCAGCTTCCTTAATGCCTTCAAGGCCTCTTACTGCAGTATACTCTATGTCTTCAAGCTCTTGTCCGCTTACTATGTCTGCAACTGTTCTTATAGCAGCTTCCATAACTCCGCCTGTAGCTCCGAATATTACCGCAGCTCCAGTGTAGTCTCCGAAGAACTCGTCTGGATTGCTGTCTGGAAGGTCATTGAACTCGATTCTTGCCTCTTTTATCATCTTGCCAAGCTCTCTAGTAGTAAGAACTACGTCAACGTCCCTTGTTCCGTGAACATTTTTCATTTCTTTCTTGGCTGCCTCAGTCTTCTTAGATATACATGGCATTACAGAAACGACTATCATGTCCTCAGGTGCTATGTTGTTCATTTCTGCATAGTATGACTTAAGCACTGCGCCCATCATCTGCTGAGGCGACTTGCATGAAGATACGTGGTCAAGCAGCTCTGGGTAGTTGTACTCTACGTATCTTATCCAGCCAGGTGAGCATGAAGTTATCATTGGAAGAGTCCCGCCGTTTTTGATTCTTCCAAGAAGCTCTGTTCCTTCTTCCATTATTGTAAGGTCCGCTGCAAAGTTAGTGTCGAATACCTTCTGGAATCCAAGCATCTTAAGCGCAGTGAACATTTTGCCTGTAACTCTTGTGCCTATTGGGTTGCCAAACATTTCTCCTAGGCCCGCCCTTACAGCCGGAGCAACCTGAACTACAACATGCTTAGTTTCGTCTTCTAGCGCTTCCCATACTTTTTCAATGTCTGTTTTTTCTCTAAGAGCTGCAACTGGACATACATTCACACACTGTCCGCAATAGATACATGGAGCATCTGCCATGCTTGTTGCAAACGCAGGAGCAACCTCAGTTTCAACACCTCTGTTTGTAAATGAAAGTATGCCTATTTCCTGAACATTGTTACATACAGCTATACATCTTCCGCAAAGTATGCACTTGTTTGGATCTCTTACTATCGAATGAGAAAGCATGTCTACAGGTTTAAGCTCTTTTGGTGCCTCGAAGTCAAGCTCTGCAAGACCCATGTCATCGCAAAGAGTTTGAAGCTCGCAGCTTCCGTTTCTAAAGCATGATAGACACTCTCTGTTGTGATTTGAAAGTATTAGCTGAAGGTTGTCTCTTCTTGCATCTCTTACCTTTTTTGTATTAGTCTTTACCACAAGTCCGTCTCTAACTGGGAATGTACAAGCAGTCTGAAGATTTCTTATTCCTTCCACTTCAACAAGACACATTCTGCAAGCTCCAGTTTTGTTTATGTCTTTAAGGAAGCAAAGAGTTGGAATGTTTATACCCATATCTCTGGCAGCATCTAGCACAGTAGAATTAGCTGGAACTGTCACCTGTCTGCCGTCTATAGTAATATTCACCATATTATTTACACCTCTTTCTGTATTTACTAGAATAAGTTATTTCTTGATTATAGCATTTACAGGACATGCATCCATACAAGCGCCGCACTTGATGCACTTATCTGTATCTATTATATGCTTTTCTTTAACCTTGCCGCTTATAGCTGTCACAGGACATACTCTTGAACACTTAGTACAGCCTATGCACTTATCTGTGATGAAGAACTCAAGAAGCGCAGTACATACTCCAGCCGGACATTTCTTGTCAACAACGTGCGCCACATACTCATCTCTGAAATATTTAAGAGTCGAAAGTACTGGGTTTGGAGCCGTTTGTCCAAGTCCGCAAAGAGCTGTTGACTTTATTGTGCCTGCAAGTCTTTCAAGCTTGTCAAGATCTTCTAGTGTTCCATGTCCATCTGAAATCTTTTCTAGCATTTCAAGCATTCTCTTTGTACCTTCTCTACAAGGAGTACACTTTCCGCATGACTCTTCAACTGTGAAGTCAAGGAAGAATTTGGCTATGTCAACCATGCAGTTGTCTTCGTCCATAACTACCATACCGCCTGAGCCCATCATCGAGCCAAGAGCTGTAAGAGAGTCAAAGTCTATTTGAGTATCAAGGTAGTCAGCAGTTATGCATCCGCCTGATGGTCCTCCAGTTTGAACGGCTTTGAAGGCCTTTCCATTTGGAATTCCGCCGCCTACTTCGTATATTATCTCTTTAAGAGTAGTTCCCATTGGAACCTCAACTAGTCCAACGTTGTTTATTTTTCCGCCAAGTGCGAAAACCTTAGTTCCTTTTGATTTTTCAGTTCCTATTGAAGCGAACCAGTCTGCTCCCTTAAGTATTATCTTTGGAACGTTTGCCAATGTCTCAACATTGTTTATTATTGTAGGTTTTTTCCATACACCTTCATTAGCTGGGAACGGTGGCTTTGGATTTGCCATTCCACGCTTTCCTTCTATAGAGTTGATAAGAGCAGTCTCTTCGCCGCATACGAAAGCTCCGGCTCCAAGCTTTAGCTCAATATCAAATTCAAAATCTGTTCCCATTATATTCTTGCCTAGGTATCCGCCTTCTCTAGCCTGCGCTATAGCTATTTCAAGTCTCTTTATGGCAACTGGATACTCTGCTCTTATATATATATATCCGTGGTTAGCTCCTATGGCGTAACCAGTTATCATCATGGCCTCGATAACCGCGTGAGGGTCTCCTTCAAGTACAGATCTGTCCATGAATGCTCCTGGGTCACCTTCGTCAGCGTTACATATAACGTATTTTTGATCTCCAGGCGCATTGTATGCGAACTGCCACTTAAGTCCTGTAGGGAAGCCGCCGCCGCCTCTTCCTCTAAGGCCTGATCTTTTAATCTCTTCTATAACATCTTCTCTTGACATTTCAGTTATAGCTTTTTTAATTGCCTTGTAACCTTCTGCCGTTTCTATATAGTCATTTATGTCTTCAGCCTGTATACGTCCGCAATGCTCAAGCGCTATCCTCTCCTGCTTGCTGTAGAAAGGAACCTCTTCGAAAGGTCTGATTTCGCCGTTTTCAAGCACAGCTTCCTTGTAAAGAAGGTCTTTTACTATTTTGCCTCCTATTAGGTGCTCGTTAACTATTCTGTCGGCATCTTCTTCTTGAACATGCGCGTAGAATGCTCCCTCTGGATACACTATTACTATAGGTCCTACAGAGCAAAGTCCGAAGCAGCCAGTTTTTACAAGCTTTGTCTGCTCAAGGATACCTTTTTCAGCCATAAGGTCCTCAAGTCTTTTAAGTATTTTAAGTGAAGCAGAAGACATACATCCAGTTCCTGCACATACCAAGATAGTGTTTTTATAAGCCATCACATAATACCTCCAATCATAAACTTGTCTTTTGCGAAAATTTATATACTATTAATATTTTGCAAGTATTCCAGGAACATCATCTGCAACTATCTTGCCATATACGTCCTCGTTTATTGTCATAACCGGCGCAAGTCCGCATGCTCCAACGCATCTTGTAGCAACTATTGTAAACTTTCCGTCAGTTGAAGTCTTTCCAACCTCAAGGTCAAGGTCCCTGCAAACTCTGTCAATAACTGACTGTGAACCTTTAACATAACATGCTGTTCCAAGGCAAACACCTATTACGTAGTCTCCCTTTGGCTCTAGTGAGAACTGAGAATAGAATGTTGCAACCCCATAGATTTCTGCCAAAGGTATGTTTAGACCTTCAGATATTTTCTTTTGAACTTCAAGAGCTACGCAGCCAAATATTTTCTGAGCTTCGTGAAGAACCGGCATAAGTGCGCCTGGCTTTCCCTTATAGTCAGCTATTACTTGGTCAAGCTTTTTGAAATTCTCTTCTGTGAAAACATTTTTAGCCATTAAAATCCCACTCCTTTTTTTAAAAAAATAGAAAAATAAACAAAAAAAATTTAAAATTAATGAATTTGCGATGTATTGAGTTTTGCACTTTGGAAATACATGTTTAAAAAGCATTTTAACAAGGTACATTTAGTTATGAAATGTTTGTGTAGCAAATATGAACTTTATGAAAAGCTTTTCCTAAATTATATCAAACATATAACAATAAAACAACATCGAAACGACATTTTTATTAATTTTTTAACATGATTTTCGCCTAATAATTGCCGTTTTTTTACATCCGTCGCTCTCACCGCGATTAATTTGTCTGAATTTTCAAAATAAAACAGCGCCTGTTTTTTTCTCCATACATATTGAAAAAACTTATAGTCAGAAAAAAGACCCTTGCAAAAGGGTCTTTTTTCTGCGCATTTTTTGTTTTTTTACATCTGCCTTTTTGTGAATTTAATAATTATGCAGCGTCGCCATAATGTGAATTTAATAACAACTTACTGTTTCTAGCTATTCTAGTCTGATTGACGGTAATATTTATTCATCAGTATTACTCGTTTATTCATATCAGTCACTGAGCTTTTTTAGCAGTTTTTCGTTGAATATTTTTGCTGCATTATAGCCCATGTTTTTCTGCCTGTAATTTTTGGCTGCAACCTCTATTATCATAGCAAGGTTCCTTCCTGGTTTTACAGGTATCACAATCTTTTCAACCGGCACATCAAGCAGCGTCATATACTCCTCATCAATTCCCAGCCTGTCGTAATACTTGCCTTCCTCCCAGTATTCGAGCTCCGCTATCATCTCCACAACCTTGTTTGTCCTTATGGCTCCCACACCATAAAGGTTTTTGATGTCGAGTATTCCAACTCCTCTTATCTCCATGAGGTACTTTAAAATATCGGGCGCCTCACCTACAAGCATATCATCCTCTATCCTCCTGATTTCAACCGCATCATCCGCCACAAGCCTGTGGCCCCGCTTTACAAGCTCAAGCGCTGTCTCGGACTTCCCAACACCGCTTTTGCCAATCAGCAGCACGCCTATGCCGTATATGTCAACGAGCACACCGTGGACTGTTTTTGAAGGTGCCAGCCTCTCGCTGAGGTAGCCTGAAGCCTTGTTTATGAATTTCGTCGTAGACATTTGTGACCTTATTATTATCCTGTTGTACTTTTTCGCCATATTGATGGTATCGTCGCTGAAATCCAGTCCCCTGGCAAGCACGAGCACTGGAATCTCGTAGGAAAACAGCTTCTCCAGGCGCCTTAGCCTGGTGTCCCTGTCCAGAGTGCTGAAATAGTCGTGCTCCCCCTTGCCTATGACCTGAACCCTGTCGTATGCAAAATGCTCAAAGAAGCCTGCAAACTGAAGCGCAGGCCTGTTGATGTCTGATAAAATTATTTCATAGTCGGTATCCTCACCCTTGTGAACAACCTCCAGCTCGAGCTCTTCTATGAACCTGCTTACGCTTACTTTTTTATCCTCTACCAATTTGTTTCCCCTCCCTGAAAAACATATATATCCTCTCGGCAACCTCCGGACTTATCCCTGAAACCGTCTTCAAATCCTCAAGCTTGGCATTTCTAATATTCTCTACCGACTTGAAGTGTGAGATCAGCAGCAGCTTTCGTTTTTCTCCTACTCCGGCTATCTCGTCGAGCACTGACTTTTTAAGCTTGCTGTGCCTTAGAGATCTGTGATAGTCAATTGCAAATCTGTGCGCTTCATCCTGTATGGCGCATATGAACCTGTAGAGCTGTGATGAACGCTTGAGCTCTATTTCTCTTTCGAGGCTGACAAGTCCCTTCGTCCTGTGCTTGTCGTCCTTGTACATCCCCCACACAGGGATATCCTCTCCAAGCTCCAGCAGCAGCCTGCTGACAGCTCCCACCTGTCCTTTTCCTCCGTCGATTAGCATGAGCTCCGGGCGGACGCTCCACTTTTTGAGCCGCCTTAAGACTATCTCGTAGAGTGACGAGTAGTCGTCAGCCCCTTGTACCGTCTTTATCCTGAAGCGCCTGTACTCCTTGGCATCTTTTCTCCCTTGGGTGAATACGACCATGGATCCGACTGAATCCACACCCTGTATGTTGGATATGTCAAACGCCTCTATTCTTTTTGGTGTTTTATCGAGCCCCAATAGTCTTTTCAGATCATCCAGCAATTCACTTGAATCCTTGAGTTTGCTTATATTCGAGAACTTTTCAGCAGATTCCCTGGCATTTTTCTTTACCATTTCAATCATTTCACGCTTTTCGCCTTTTTGTGGGACCTTTATGTGGACCTTCTGCCCCCTTATTCCCTCTAGCCAGCTTTCCAGCACCTCATCCTCGCCCGTCTCGCTCTCTAGCAATAGCTCCCTTGGAATGAAGCCCTGGTAGGAGTAGAAGTGCTTGATGAAGGAGGAGAGAACCTCCCCCTTTTGCGCCTCAAGGACATCCTCCACAATGAAGTGCTCCCTGCCCATTATTCTGCCTTCTCTCACGAAAAACACCTGTATGCATGCATTGCCCTCATAGAAATAGGTTGCAATGAAATCCTGGTCCACCGAGCTCTTCGACACTATCTTCTGCCTCTGTGTCAGTATCCTTATGCTGCCAATCTTGTCACGGAAGTATGCCGCCTTTTCAAAATCGAGCCTTTCCGCAGCAGCCTGCATCTGCTCCTCTATGGATTCTATGAGCGCCTCGCTCTTCCCCGACAGGAACATGACTATCTCGTCTATCATCTGCATGTATTGCTCTTTTGCATCTATTCCCCTGCAGGGCCCGGTGCATTTGCCTATGTCATAGTTGAGGCAGGGCCGATCTCCTCGCTGGATCATGCGTTTTATGTCGTTCTTGCACTTCCTTATGGGATATATCCTCCTTATGAGGCTTATTACATCGTTGACGGCTCCTTCGCTTGTGTAAGGACCGAAATACTTCGCTCCGTCATCTCTCATGCTCCTAACCTTCAGCACCCTTGGGTATTCCTCGTTGACGCTCACCTTTATGAAAGGATATGTCTTGTCGTCGCGGAATATTATATTGTATTTAGGCCTGTGCTTTTTTATGAGGTTGCACTCGAGTATGAGAGCCTCGAGTTCTGAATCCGTCATGATATACTCGAATTCACTTATGTTGCCCACCATGGCCTCGACCTTGGGGCTGCTCTTTCCGTGCGAGCCAAAATACTGCCTCACCCTGTTTTTGAGCGACTTGGCCTTGCCTATATATATTATGTGTCCCGCTGAATCCTTCATGATGTATACTCCCGGAGAATCCGGAAGCATGGAAAGCTGTTTTTTTATGTCGAACATCCGCCACACCTCTTGCAACGCTTTTTCTATTTTTTAGTAAGGGCACTTTTCACCATGACGCCTTCAAGCTTGCCCAGCTTGCCCGCCATTGCGCCTATCTCGTCTGTCGTCCCGTCCACTATTATCGATATTACATTGACGTGCTTTTCCTTATATGGTATCCCCATCCTGCCTACTATCACATCTGAATATTCGCTTAGTATTGCATTGGCTCTTTGCACGCTGTCCTTGTTTTCAATTATTATGGCCACTGCCCCAATTCTCTTTTCAAGTTCCATGTATATCACCCTTTTGCTTTACATAATTAATTTATACTTATATTGTCAGCCTTATATGTCCATAAATCAACATTTTTTTGCTTGTTCGTATTTGATAAATTTTTGATAAAATTGTAGACACGTCATATCTTTTTTTGTATAATTTCATTAATCACAAAAACAAGCTCTGCCGGTTTGGCGATGACAGCCCGGGAGACCTTTCTAAAAAGAATACCTGATTGCAAGGATTTTCCGAGCAAAAGGGGAAGTCGCATAAAGTATGATTTTTCTGTATCATGATGCCATCCACATTGACGCCTATGCGCTTTTGTGAAAAATGTATCATGTGCAGAGTGATGATTTACATACTCGGCTTTCTCCTTGGAGAAAGCTTTTTTTATTGTTTATTTCCGGACAGGAGGCGCTTATGGATACAAGGGCTATTATAGACCTAATAACAGAGACTTCAAGTGCAACTCAGGAACAACTGGTTACCATTCTCGGTTCTTCTGAAGACGAATATCTCTTTGAAAGAGCCAACGAAATAAGAAAGCAGTATTTCGGAAATGAGGTCCACCTGCGCGGCATAATAGAATTCTCCAACTACTGTCGCTGCGGCTGCCTCTACTGCGGCCTGCAGGTGCAAAACAACTCCGTTGAAAGATACCGGATGGAACCCGACGAAATAATCGAAAATGCAAGACAGGCATACGAAGTCGGCTACAGAAGCCTCGTACTTCAGTCCGGGGAGGACCCATACTACACAGCCGATATGATATCCTACATCGTAAAGGAAATAAAGAAAATCGGCGACATAGCTATAACACTTAGCGCCGGCGAGAGGGAATACAGCGAATACGCCCAGTGGATCAAGGATGGCGCCGACAGATATCTTTTAAAGCACGAGACAGCCGACGAGAAAATTTACGACAGGCTCCACCCTCACTCGAGCTTCAATACGCGGCTGCAGTGCCTCCAATGGCTCAAAGAGCTTGGATATCAAACTGGAAGCGGCTTTATGATAGGACTTCCCGGCCAGACCCTGGAGACAATAGCAAAGGACATACTCCTGCTCAAGGAGCTTGATATTGAAATGGCCGGAATAGGGCCTTTCATCCCTCACCCCAGCACAGAACTGAGGGATGCGCAGACGGGAAGCAGCCTGCTTACGCTCAAGGCTGTAGCCCTGACAAGGATACTCTTAAAGCGCCCACACCTTCCCACAACCACGGCTCTTGAAGTATCTACAGGCACAAACGCATTTAACGCTGGGGCAAACGTTATAATGAGAAAAATAGAGCCCCACAAATACAGAAGGCTTTACGACATATATCCAAAACCTCTAAAAAATGAAAAAAGCCTCCTCGAAGAACGCCACGAGGTGGAAACCTACATTGAAAGCTTCGGGCGCTACGTTTCAGACACCAGAGGCGATGCTGTTGAGCATAAGGCTTAATGTAAGGAGTTAAAAAAAGCAAGTTTACAATTCATATGCAGTTAACTTTAGTATGGGAGGAATTTATAATGATGAAAGAATTTAAAGAGTTCAAGGCCGAAGAATTCATAGTAGATTCGGAAATAAGAGAATCCATGGATTTTGGAAAAGAGATGTCAAAGGACAAGACTTATGTTGATGAGCTTCTTAAAAAGGCGAAAGAAGCCAAAGGCCTTACACACAAAGAAGCAGCTGTGCTTCTAAATGTGACTGATCCTGAAATACTAGATGATATGTTCAAGACTGCAAAACACATCAAAGAGACTATATATGGAAAAAGAATAGTGCTTTTTGCTCCTCTGTATGTCAGCAACTACTGCGTAAACAACTGCGCATACTGCGGCTACAGCCACAAAAACTGCCAGCTTCAAAGAAGAAAGCTCAGCATGGATGAGATCGAGGAAGAGGTAAGAATACTAGAATCACTCGGCCACAAAAGAATAGTACTCGAGGCGGGCGAGGATGATGTAAACTGTCCTCTTGACTACGTCCTTGACAGCATCAAGAAGATATACTCACTAAAATTCGACAACGGAGCCATAAGAAGAATCAACATAAACATTGCAGCTACAACAGTTGAAAACTACAGAAAGCTCATGGAGGCTGAGATAGGAACTTATACTCTCTTCCAGGAGACATACCACAAGCCGACATACGAAAGGCTTCATCCGCAGGGACCTAAGCATGACTACAACTGGCATACTACTGCTATGGACAGGGCCATGCAGGGAGGAGTTGAGGATGTAGGAGTAGGTGTTCTTTACGGACTTTACGATCACGTATATGACACAATAGCAATGATAATGCATGCCGAGCACCTTGACTCGACTTACGGAGTGGGCCCTCACACAGTATCAGTGCCAAGACTTAAGCCTGCTGCAGGAATGAGCATCGAGGACTACCCTCATATGGTTTCCGACAATGACTTCAAGAAAATAATCGCCGTACTAAGGCTTTCAGTACCATACACTGGCATGATACTTTCAACAAGAGAAACTGCGGCCTTCAGGAAAGAAGCCATGGATCTTGGAATATCACAGATAAGTGCCGGCTCTTGCACAGGTGTTGGCGGCTACAGGGAAGAATATTCTGATGACGGAAAGAGGGATACTCCTCAGTTCGAGGTTGGAGACCACAGATCACCAGCAGAAGTGCTGAAGGACCTCTGCAAGGACGGCTACATCCCAAGCTACTGCACCGCATGCTACAGGGAAGGCAGAACGGGCGAACGCTTCATGCCCCTTGCAAAATCAGGCCAGATACACAACGTATGCCTGCCAAATGCACTGCTCACATTCAAGGAATACCTGCTTGACTATGCTGACGAAGAGCTAATAGAGCTTGGCGAAGCACTTATCGAAAAATCAATCGAGGACATTCCTAATCCGGCAGCAAAGGACGCAGCAAAGAGATACCTAGAAAGACTCAAAGCAGGAGAAAGAGACCTGAGATTCTAATAATGGGGAAGGGAGATACAAATGCAAAGCACTCCTAAAGCTAACAGACTCCATATAGCAATATTCGGCAAGCGAAACGCCGGCAAGTCAAGCCTGATAAACGCTCTCACAGGCCAGGACATGGCGCTCGTCTCTGACCACGCCGGTACAACAACCGACCCGGTATACAAGGCCATGGAGCTTCTTCCGCTAGGTCCTGTCATGATAATAGACACAGCGGGTCTTGACGATGTCGGGGATGTCGGAAAGCTCAGAATCAAGAAGACCCACGAGATAATGGACAAGACAGACCTTGCTCTGCTGGTTTTCGATGCTGCCGAAACTGACTTTTCCTTTGAAAAAGGCATACACGAGGAACTGTCCAGACGCAATCTCCCTGTCATAGGGGTTGTAAACAAGATTGACCTGGCTGACGTGGATATATTCAAATATGAAAAGGAACTTGGCATACCCTTTGTCAAGGTCAGCTCAAAGCTTGGCGAAAATATAGATATACTCAAAAGAGCCATACAGATAAATGCTCCTTCGGACTACGAACGCGAGTCGATTGTGGGTGACATACTCCCACCAAAGGCTCTGGTGCTGCTTGTTGCTCCTCAGGACATACAGGCTCCCAAGGGAAGGCTAATACTGCCACAGGTTCAGACCATAAGGGACCTGCTCGACCATGACGCCATGACTGTGACAGTAAAAGGCAGCGAGCTTGAAGATGTCCTGGCCTGCCTCGGGCGAAAACCCGACCTTGTAATAACCGACTCGCAGATATTTGCAAGCGTAAGCAAAATTATACCTGATGAGGTTCCCTTGACTTCCTTTTCAATACTAATGGCAAGATACAAGGGCGACCTCGAGATGCTCGTTAGCGGAGCCCGGGCTATAGACACCCTCAAGGCGGGCGACAAGGTGCTCATAGCAGAGGCCTGCACCCACCATGCCCTCGAAGGCGACATTGGCAAGGAAAAGCTGCCAAGATGGCTCAGAGAGAAAACAGGCGTCGACCTTGACATCGTTCACAAGGCCGGTGTGGATTTTGGAGAAGATCTTAAGCAGTACGCTCTAATACTCCACTGCGGCGCCTGCATGTTCAACAGGAAGCAGATGCTTACACGGACACTCAAGGCCCAGTCGCAGAGCGTGCCTATAACAAACTACGGAGTTGCCATTGCCCATTTGAACGGAATACTAGAAAGGGTAACGAGGATGTTTCTGTAGAAGTATGTGTTTATAAACTCCTTTATGTGGTATAATGAGATATAATAGCCTGAGCTATTATTACATCTAAGGAGTGTGGTTTTTAGCTATGTCTAGTAGCGACAAGTCGGTCCCGCGGCGAATTAATGATTTTTCAGAGCTCAAAGGAATATCGGCATGTGTTTCACTTTTGATGGTAATGTACATCATATCAAGCTTCATAACTAAAGTCGTGTAAAAAGTCGCCTTAAGCTTTAAGGCGACTTCTTTATTTTACAAGAGCATTATTTTACAAGAGCTTTTTGAGGAATGCTCCCGTGTATGATTTTTTGTTTTTTGCAATTTCCTCGGGTGTTCCCTGCCCTATTATATAGCCTCCCTTGTCTCCTCCGTCAGGTCCTAGGTCTATTATGTGGTCGGCAGTCTTTATTACGTCCAGGTTGTGCTCTATTACGAGCACACTATTGCCTGCATCCACGAGCTTTTGGAGCATGTCTATCAGCCTGTCGACATCTGCCATGTGCAAGCCAGTTGTAGGCTCATCAAGGATGTAGAGCGTCTTTCCTGTTGATCTCTTGCTGAGCTCTGTGGCGAGCTTTATCCTTTGCGCCTCTCCGCCGGAGAGTTGCGTGGACGGCTGTCCCAGCTTGATATAGCCGAGTCCCACGTCCATCAACGTTTGCATCTTTCTACTTATCGACGGTATGCTCGAGAAGAATTCAAGCGCTTCCTCGACGTTCATGTCTAGCACGTCGGCTATGCTCTTGCCCTTGTACTTGACCTGAATCGTCTCCCTATTGTATCTGCTGCCCTTGCAGATCTCACACGGAATATATACATCCGGCAGGAAGTGCATTTCGATTTTTATTATGCCGTCACCTTTGCAGGCTTCGCATCTTCCACCTTTGATATTGAAGCTGAACCTGCCCTTGCCGTAGCCTCTTGCCTTGGATTCCTGCGTGGATGCAAATACGTCACGTATGCTGTCGAATACACCCGTGTAGGTGGCCGGATTCGACCGTGGCGTTCTCCCTATAGGCGACTGGTCTATGTCTATGACCTTGTCAATGTGCTCAAGCCCAGCTATTGAATCGTGGTCTCCCGGCCTTGCCTTGAGCCTCTGAGTCTTTGCAGCTACGCCCTTGAAGAGTATCTCGTTTATGAGCGAGCTTTTCCCCGAACCAGAGACGCCAGTGACGCAAGTGAACACGCCAAGGGGTATGTCGACATCTATGTCCTTGAGGTTGTTTTCCCTCGCACCTTTGATTGTTATCGACTTATCTCCCGGCTGCCTTCTGCTCTGCGGGACTGGTATAGCCCTTTTTCCACTGAGGTATTGTCCTGTTATCGACCTTTCACAGGCCATTATGTCTTCTATTGTTCCAGCGGCTACAATCTCGCCCCCGTGAACTCCTGCACCCGGACCTATGTCAACGATGTAATCCGCCGCGTGAATTGTGTCCTCATCGTGCTCCACGACTATGAGCGTGTTCCCAAGATCCGTAAGGTCCCTGAGAGTAGCAAGCAGCCTGTCGTTGTCCCTCTGGTGAAGTCCTATGCTGGGCTCGTCAAGCACATAAAGCACCCCCATAAGCGAAGCTCCTATCTGCGTTGCAAGCCTTATCCTCTGCGATTCTCCACCAGAAAGCGTTCCCGAAGTCCTCGAAAGCGTCAGGTATTCGAGTCCCACGTCCTTTAAAAATTTCAGTCTGGCTTTTATCTCTTTGAGTATGTCTCTGCCAATGAATTTTTGCTTGTCTGTAAGCGGCGCGCTTTCCAGATAGTCGTACAGAGCATTTACCGACATGCTGGTCAGCTGTGATATATTCCTGCCGTCTATTAGCACCGAGAGACTCTCTTCCTTGAGCCTTGTTCCGCCACACTTTTGGCACGGAGTTTCACTCATATACTCCTCAATTTTTTCCCTCATGTAGTCGGAATTTGTCTCACGATATCTCCTCTCGAGGTTGTTTATGACCCCCTCGAACCTCGCGCTGTATGTCCTGTAGCCTCCGAACTTACTTTCATATTCGAAGGATACATTCTTGTCGTCTCCATAGAGCAATTTTTCCACAAAATCGGAATCGAGCTCTTTAAACGGCACATCCAGAGACTGACCGTGATTTTTTGCCAAGCCGTCTATCATCTTGAAGTAGTAGGTATCCTCTGAACCGGCGCCGCTTGATGCCCATGCCGCAACAGCCCCTTCTCGTATGGTAAGATCCTCGTTGGGAACTACCAGCTTAGGGTCCACACTTTTGAGGGAACCGAGCCCGTTGCAATCTGGGCAGGCCCCAAACGGGGAGTTGAAAGAGAACATCCTAGGTGAAAGCTCCTCTATTCCTATACCGTGCTCTATGCATGCAAATCTGGTTGAAAACATTTGGGGCTGAGAGTCTATGATGTCAATTAGCACAAGCCCGTCTGCGAGCTTGAGTGACGTCTCTGCCGATTCGTAGAGCCTGCTTTCTATGCCCGGCTTTACAACCAGCCTGTCAACGACTACATCTATGCTATGCTTTTTGTTCTTGTCCAGCTCTATTTCATCGTCTACTTGGTACACCTCTCCGTTCACTCTTATCCTTACAAACCCGTCCTTTTTGATGCTTTCAATGAGCTTCTCATGTCTTCCCTTCTTGCCGCGTATTACAGGGGCCATTACCTGTATCTTCGTTCCCTCTGGAAGCTCCATTAACTTGTCTACTATCTGCTCTATCGTCATCTGGCTAATCTTCTTTTTGCACACCGGGCAGTGCGGCTCACCTATTCGCGCATAGAGAAGCCTCATGTAGTCGTATATCTCTGTTACCGTTCCCACTGTCGATCTTGGATTTTTCGACGTAGTCTTCTGGTCTATCGATATCGCAGGCGAGAGCCCTTCTATATACTCGACATCCGGCTTTTCCATCTGTCCAAGAAACTGCCTCGCATACGCCGAGAGACTCTCCACGTAGCGCCTCTGGCCTTCAGCGTATATTGTGTCAAAAGCAAGAGATGACTTTCCCGAGCCCGAAAGTCCCGTGAACACTACCAGCTTGTTTCTTGGTATCTCGAGGTCAACGTTCTTGAGATTGTGCTCCTTTGCTCCCTTTATTATGATTTTTCTCTCGTCCATATTATCTCCTTTTTATCTTCTTCTCTATGGCGGCTATCTTGTCTCTGAGCTGGGCTGCAATCTCAAACTCCAGCAGCTTTGCTGCTTCTGCCATCTGCAGTCTTAGCTGTTCTAGCATTGCTTCATCATCCAGCGGCTGCGCAGCATTATATTCCTGCTCCTCCTCAGCAGCCTTCGTAGCCTCTATGACGTCCCTTATTCCCTTCTTGATGCTCCTTGGGACTATTCCATGCTCCTGGTTGTACCTTTCCTGTATGCCCCTTCTCCTGTAGGTCTCCTCTATCGCCCTTTTCATGGAATCGGTCATCTTGTCGGCATACATTATAACCTTTCCGTTCTCATGCCTGGCTGCCCTTCCTATTGTCTGTATGAGCGAGGTTTCAGACCTCAGGAAGCCTTCCTTGTCTGCATCCAGTATGGTAACAAGGGACACTTCCGGGAGGTCCAGCCCCTCTCTGAGGAGGTTTATGCCCACAAGCACGTCGTACTTGCCTGTTCTAAGGTCATGTATTATCTGAGTTCGCTCCAATGTATCCACATCGGAATGCATGTAGGTCACCTTTACGCCCGCGCTCTTCATGTAGTCCGTCAGATCCTCGGCCATCTTCTTGGTGAGCGTCGTTACTAGCACCCGCTCCTCTTTCTTCACCCTAAGGTCTATTTCGTGAAGGATGTCGTCTATCTGGCCGCTTGTAGGCCTTATCTCAATCTGTGGGTCAAGGAGTCCCGTAGGCCTTATTATCTGCTGGGCCTTAACAGTTGACCTTTCGAGCTCATAGCTCGCCGGAGTGGCGGATACAAACACCATCTGCCTGGCCATATTCTCGAATTCATCGAATGATAGAGGCCTGTTATCATAAGCAGACGGCAGTCTGAAACCATAGTCAACGAGCGCTGCCTTTCTCGCCCTGTCACCGCCGTACATAGCCCTTATCTGAGGCATCATTACGTGCGACTCGTCCGCAATTATCATAAAATCATCCGGGAAGAAGTCCATGAGCGTATAGGGACGCTCGCCCTCCTTCCTTCCTGTCAGGTGCCTCGAGTAGTTTTCTATACCCTTACAGGTGCCTATCTCTCTTAGCATCTCTATATCGTACCTGGTCCTTTGTTCTATCCTCTGTGCCTCAAGCAGCATACCGCGTTCCGTGAAGTAGCTTATGCGCTCTTCGAGTTCCTCTTCTATTGCTCCGATTGCCCTTTCGAGCTTCTGCCTGCTTGTTACGTGGTGCGACGCCGGAAATATCGATACGTGACTGCGCTTGCCCAGCACCTCGCCTGTTAGATAGTTTATTTCAGTTATCCGGTCTATCTCATCTCCGAAAAATTCTATACGTACAGCCTTCTCGTCACTGCCTGCCGGATATACCTCCAGCACATCTCCTCTGACTCTGAAAGTGCCCCTGGTAAAGCTTATGTCGTTTCTTTCATACTGTATCTGAACCAGCTTCCTAATGACCTCGTCCCTGTCCCTGTTCATGCCCGGTCTGAGCGATATCATCTGCTCCCTGTACTCCTCGGGGTCTCCAAGGCCATATATGCACGAAACAGACGCCACTATTATAACGTCTCTGCGTTCAAACAGGGCCGATGTGGCCGAGTGCCTCAGCTTGTCAATTTCGTCATTAATGGAGGAGTCCTTTTCAATGTACATGTCCGACTGTACCACGTATGCCTCCGGCTGGTAGTAGTCGTAGTAGCTCACAAAATACTCCACCGCATTCTCAGGAAAGAACTCCTTGAACTCGCCGTATAGCTGTGCCGCCAGCGTCTTGTTGTGGGCTATCACAAGCGTCGGCTTTTGAACCCGCTCTATTATGTTGGCCATTGTGAAGGTCTTGCCTGAGCCTGTGGCTCCAATTAGGGTGGAATACTTCTCACCGTCTTCTATTCCCTTTGATATCTTTTCTATAGCCTCAGGCTGATCTCCCGTGGGCTTGAAATCCGAAACAATCTTGAAATCCATTCGGCACCTCCGTCCGCTCAAACAAATGTTCTTATAAATAAAATTATATCGCTAAGGACTTCCGAGCGCAACAAAAAAGGAAGCGCCTTTGCGCTCCCCTTGAGATTACTTTATTTTGCTTTTCAGATATTCAAGCGCCCTGTCAAGCTGCTTGGTCTCGTCCTTTTCCTCTATGTCAGGCTGTATGCCCTTCTTGTTTATATATGCTCCACTAGGAGTGAAATACTGCGAAACCGTAAGCTTGTATCCTGAGCCGTCCTCAAGCGGGAACACCTGCTGTACAAGTCCCTTGCCGTATGTCTTTGTTCCAACAAGTATGCCGGCCTTGTTGTCCTTTATTGCGCCGCTTAGTATCTCTGAGGCCGATGCAGAGCCTCCGTTTACAAGCACCGCAATAGGCAGTCCCAGCTTCCTCTCCTCGTCAGATTTGAGGTACTCCTCGCTTCCGCTTCTGTCCCTTGTGTACACTATTGTGCCCTTGCCCAGCAGCTCATCAGATATCTCCTGGCACTGGTCGAGCAGCCCGCCCGGATTGTCGCGCAGGTCTATCACAAGAGCTTTGATTCCCTTGGATTTAAGGGCATTCAAATTGGTCTTGAAATCTGCGGCTGTCTTTTCATCGAATGTAGTAATCCTGATGTAGCCTATTCCGTCTTCCTTGACTTCTGACTTGACCGTCTGAATCCTTATCTCTTCTCTTGTTATGTGTACATCGAAAGGCTCCTGCTGTCCTTCCCTTGCTATCGTTATTGTGACCTTGCTCCCGGGTTCGCCCTTCATCTTGGAGACAGCCTTGTCTATATCCTTGGAGCTTACATTCTCGCCGTCAACCTTCAATATCTTGTCTCCGGCCTTGAGTCCTGCCCTGGCTCCAGGAGTGTCCTCAATAGGAGAGACTATTGTTATAAAGCCGTCGTCCTCGGCAGACACATATACGCCTATGCCGCCGAAGCTTCCTTTGGTGTATTCCAAAAGCGCGTCAAACTCTTTTTTTGTCATGTAAGTCGAGTATGGGTCATTTAGACCTTCGAACATGCCCTTTATTGCTCCCTCCACAAGCGCGCTTTCGCTAGGATTCTTGTAGTATTCCTGCTCTATGGAGCTCTTGAGTGAGTACATCTTTTCGAACTCTTTGTACTGCTTGTATTCGTTCATTGGAACTATAGCTATCTTTCCAAACAAAGCCCCGACGTTGAGTGTCAAAAGCGAACTTACAAGTGCTATGACTAGTGCTCCGACTATTGCCTTCTTATTTGATATCATTATTTTCTCCCCTCATTATGGATGGGCGCTTCAGCTGCATTATCTATCTGACCCAACCCATTGGATCTACTGGACTTCCGTTCTTTCTTACTTCAAAGTGTATGTGAGGGCCCGTGGAAAGTCCGGTGGAGCCGCACTTTGCAATAACCTGTCCTCTTGTAACCTTGTCTCCTGTTCCTACAAGGAGTCTCGAGTTGTGACCATAGAGAGTCACTATCTTGCCGCCATGGTCAATCATTACCGTATTGCCGTATCCTCCCTGCCAGCCCGCGAAAATGACTGTTCCATCATTGGCGGCAAGCACGTTGCTGCCCGAAGGAGCACCTATGTCTATGCCGCTGTGGAATTTCTGCTTTTTGAGTATCGGATGGTTCCTGTAGCCAAAAGGCGACGTCACCCTGGTGCTCCCAGCTGAAGGCCATGCCATGGCTCCGCCTCCGTAGCTCGCCGAAGACGATTGGAGCTTTGCTATCTGTGACTGTATGCTCCTTGCGTATTCGTTGAACTTGTCTATCTCTGCCTCAATCTCTTCAGCGCTCTGTTCAAGCTCCTGCTTGTATTCCACCTGCTGTCCCCTGGAGACAGCGAGCTTAGTCTTTTCTGATTCAGCCTTGCGCTGCAGGTCAGCCAGCATTTTTTCCTTCTGCTCGAGCCCCTGCTTAACCTTCTCAACCTTCTCCCTGTCCTTCTTGAACTGCTCTATAAGCTCCTTGTCATGCTCTGCTATTCGCTTTATCATGTCCAGGTTCGACATGAACTCGCTAATGTCAGTTGAGCTAAGGAGAACCTCCATATAGTCTATGTCAGATGTCTTATACATGACCCTGAGCCTTTTTTTGAGAAGCTCCTTTTGCGCTTCAATAAGCTCCTGCAGTCTTTTCATCTCTTTTTGCTGTATGCTTATCTCGCCCTTTGTCTGCATTATCTGCGAAAAGAGCCTGTCTATCTCCTGCTCTGTCCTGTTTATCTCGTTGTTGAGCGATTCTATCTTGTCAGCGACTTTGCCCTGCTCCTTCTTGTTTGCATTCAGCTGCTGCTGCGCATTTTTCATGCTGCCCTTGGTGTCATTTAACTTCTTTTTAAGATCGTCAACCTGAGCTCCAAAAGATGTCATACTAGACATCAAAAGCATAATCGAAATGACTATGGCTATCCTTCTCAAATCGTTCCCTCCCTATACCTCAAGATGCTTTTTGAGTGATATGAGACTTCCGAGCATACCTATGCCTACACCCATAACTGCGAATATTATAACCAGGCTTGAGAATATATCGTCCAGCGACAGTACGTTGCTCATCATCGCCCAGTAGGAATTACTGTTTAGCTTGATGTAGATGTATTTGTAGCAGACGCTTATTAAGCCAAGAGAGCCAAGTGCTCCAAGGCCTCCAAGCACCATGCCCTCGACCAGGAAAGGTCCTCTTATAAACCAGTTGGTAGCCCCGATATATTTCATTATGTTTATCTCCCTGCGCCTTGCATAGAGAGCTATCTTTATTGTGTTCGATATGACAAAAAGCGATACCGACGAAAGCAGCACTATGAGCGCCAGGCCTATGTTCCTTATCCATGCTGATATCTTTATAAGCTTGTTTATTACATCCTTGTAGTACTTTATGTCCTCTACTCCCTCCAGAGACTTGAGCTGTGCAAAAACAGCGTCTGCCGATTCAAGGCTTTCGAGATTGACTATGAATGAATTCTGAAGCGAGGTTTCCATTCCCTCAAGCAGATATGCGTCCTTGCCCCATCTCTGCTGCAGCTTTACAAACGCATCCTTGCTCGATTCGAATTCTACTCCGTCAACGCCGTCAACGGCTTCAATCTCTTCCTTGACGTCATAAATCTCCTGGGTGTCCAGACCGTCCACAAGATACACCTGCATCTTGTCAAACTTGCTTTGCATCGTCATAGTGAACGAATTTATGTTGAGCACAAGTATAATTATTATGCCCAGTATGAAAAGGGATGCCGCCACAGAGCTTACCGAAGCCAGCGCCATAGGCCTGTTTCTCCATATCCCCTTTAGGCCCTCCTTGATGTTGTAAAATATGCTGCTAAACATTTTCGTAACTTCCCCTTTCTTCGTCCCTTACTATCCTGCCGCCATCGAGCTCTATTACCCTTTGCCTCATCTCATCGACCAGCTCCTTGGCGTGAGTTGCTATAAGCACTGTGGTTCCCCTTCTGTTGATGTCCTTTAGAAGTCTCATTATCTCCCAGGAGTTCTGGGGATCCAGGTTACCTGTAGGCTCGTCCGCAATCAGGAGCGCAGGCTGGTTAATTATGGCCCTGGCTATGCTTACCCTCTGCTGCTCTCCTCCGGAGAGCTCTCCCGGATATGATTTGGACTTAGAGCTAAGACCAACCATGCCGAGCACGAAAGGGACCTTTCTTCTTATCTCCTTGCCGCTATGGCCTGTTATCTCCATGGCGAATGATACGTTCTCGTATACAGTCTTGTTTGGCAGCAGCCTGAAATCCTGGAACACTACTCCCATGTTTCTCCTTAGCATCGGTATTTTTCGCTTTGAAAGTGATGTCGTCTCACGGCCGTCGATGATTATGCTGCCGCTGCTGGGCTCCTGTTCCTTGAGCAGGAGCTTTATGAATGTCGATTTGCCGGCTCCTGAAGAGCCCACGATGAACACAAACTCGCCCTTGCCTATCTCTATGTTGGCGTCTATGAGCGCCTTTTTTCCATTCTTATATTCCATGTTTACGTTTTCGAATTTAATCAATATTACCACTCCTAAAAGTTCTTTTGGCTTGACGCCATTTGATAATATATGTAGAATTTTCTGTATATTGAACTGTTTTCCTTGAAAATAGAATTAATTCGATAAATAGTGTTTTAAAATCGTTTTATTGGCAACAATTTTATTATAACAGTAAAACATGCAATTCTTCAATCTGTATAGACTGCATAGACCACTATTATTTCCGGAGGTATAATCATGATGAGCAAGTCGGAGTTCAGAAATAAAGCGATTTCAGACAGGGAAAGCCAAAGTGGCGATGAAGTGAAACTAAAGTCTCAAAAAATATTTGAAAGGCTAATATCGCTCGACAGCGTCAAAAACGCAAGGAGCATTATGACCTATATAGACTTTAGAAATGAAGTGCAGACGAGGCTGCTTATAGACTACTGCCTTTCAAACGGCAAGAATGTTGTCATACCCATTTCGGTGTTCAAAGGCAGGCAGCTGATACCTTCTCAGCTTATGGATCCAGACAAGGAGCTTCAAATTTCAAAGTTCGGACTTCTTGAGCCCAAGCCTGAATATGTAAGAGTGTTTGACAAGGAGGAGCTCGACGTTATAATAGTGCCCGGCGTGGCCTTCGACAAGTACGGCTACAGAGTCGGCTACGGTGCAGGCTTCTATGACAGGTTCCTCGCGTCAATAGATAACGAGTCCGTAGTCAAGGTAGGAGTGGCCTTCGAGCTTCAGCTTCACGATTCAGTGCCGCACGACTCATTCGATGCAACAGTTGACATCATAGTAACCGAAGACAGGATTATAGAAATTTGCAAAAAAGACTAAAAAAAACAAAGGAGGGCTCGCTGTGAATATTCTCCTTCCGTTTGACGGCTCTACTTCGTCATACAAAGCTCTGGATTACGCCAAGAAATTCGTGGAGGGCATGGCCGAATACGAATTAATCATTGTGACTGTAGAAAAGACTTTCATGCCCACTCCGCCTGAAAGGCCCTACATTGAAATCAAACCGGAAGACTTTGTAGCCGAAAAAATAAGTCATCATGAATATGGCACCATCAATCTCACTCTGCTTTCGGACGCGCTCAAATATCTTGACGGCTTCAGCCATTCCAGAATCAGGACATACGTAGGCTTTGGACATGCCGCAGACATAATACTCGAAATGAGCGAGCTCGAAAATCTGGACCTTATCATAATGTGCACGCACGGCATGGGAGCCGCCAGAAGGTTCACTCTCGGCAGCGTCACAAACAAGGTTGTCCATTACTCTGCCGCACCAATTCTTATACTCCGCTAAAACAACATGACAATGGGACGGCTATCATGAGTCAAGCTTTTCAGACTCGTGATGGCCGTCCCATTTATTTTTGTCACCTTTCCTGCTTAAAGCTTTCTTTCCTCATTCTCGTCTTCATCTTCTTCATTGTTATCGTCTTCATCCTCTCCGCCTTGCTCTATTCCCGTCTGCGGAGCCGGCTCCTGCTGCACCGTTCCCTCTGCGGCGGCTTTTTCACAAGCCTTTCCTTCCTCATCGTCTGACTCTCTGAGCCTCTTTGAAACCCTCTCGTCTATTTCTTCAATAGGAAGTCCTGTCAGTATCTCTAGTCCTTCGTCCACGTGCTCTATTGAGTATATGTGGAACACGCCCTCTCTGACTGCGTCTATTACATCCTGCCTAAGCATCAGGTTCTTGACATTTGTCTTTGGTATCAAGACTCCCTGCCTGCCTGTGAGACCTTTAATCTTGCAAACGTCAAAGAAGCCCTCTATCTTTTCATTCACACCGCCTATTGGCTGTATCTCGCCCTTCTGGCTTATGGAACCTGTGACTGCTATATACTGCTTTATCGGTATTTCTGCTATGCTGGAGATTATTACGTACAGCTCCGTACTCGAAGCGCTGTCCCCGTCTATGTGCGAGTAGGTCTGTTCGAAGGTAATGGATGTCGTGAGGGATATAGGCTTTTCCTTGCCGTACTTTTCGCCCAAATAGCCGCTGAGTATGAGTACGCCTTTATCGTGTATGCTGCCACTGTGCCTTACCTCCCTTTCTATATTTATTATGCCCGCCTTGCCCTTGTATGTGGAGGCTGTCATCCTTGCCGGTTTGCCGAAGCTGTACTCTCCGCTTCCCATAACCGTAAGTCCGTTTATCTGGCCTATCTTCTCGCCGTCTATGTCTATTAGCAGCGTGCCCTCCTCAAAGAGCTCGTTGAGCTTCTCCTCGTACTTGCTGTTTCTGTATTTCTTGCCCTCTATGGCCTTCATTACATCGGCCGCAGTCACGTATTCATTATTCTCGTCGCTGTAGGCTTCTGCCTCGTATAGTATCTCTACAACCTGGTTGAATCTGGCGCTTAGCTTCTGCTTGTCCTCGGCAATCCTGGAGCTGTACTCCACAACCATCTCAACGGCGCCCTTGTCAAAATGCTTGAGCCCGACTTCCTCGCAGTGGCTCCTTATGAATCTGGCAAGCTTTATGACGTTCTCCTCGTTTCTTTTGAACTCCACGTCAAAATCGGCCATTATCCTGAACTGCTTCCTGAACTCCTCATCGTACGCGTAAAGGAGGCTGTAGGTCATGTAGTCACCAATCAGTATTACCTTTATATCAAGCTCTATAGGGTCTGGCTTGAGAGTCGATGTGACAATATAGCCGTACTGCTTGTTGAGCGTCTCCATTGTTATGGAATCCGTCCTGAGTGCCCTTCTAAGAGCCTCCCACGCGAACGGATGAGAGAACAAATCCTTGACATCGAGTATAAGGAAACCTCCATTGGCCCTGTGCAGGGCGCCGGGCTTGAGCTGCATGAAGTTTGTGGTCATTAGGCCCATCTCGTTCTTGTACTCTATCATACCTGTGAGGTTGTAGTAGGTCGGATTGATTTCGTTGACTACAGGAAGATCCGTCTTGTCGCTGTTGTCTATGAACAGGTTCACCTGATACCTCATTAAGAATCTTCCGTCGTCCCTTTGCTGCATCATCAGGAACGGATTCGCAAGCTCCTGGCTCTTTGGCTCCTTGAACTTGTTGATGTTGTCAATTATGTCGTGCTTCATGTCATTCAGATATGAAAGCACCTTCTCGTCCTTGCCGTAATCCTCTACGAGCACCTCCATAAAGAAGCTGGCTATGCTGTCTCCCGTCCTCCTGTCCAGCTCATCCAGGCTTTCCCGGAACTGCTCCTCTAGGCTTTTTATCCTGTTGAGGTAGTCGTTAATCTCCTTGTTGAGCTGTATCGATTTTTTCTTAATTATTTCGTAGTCCTCTTCCGTCAGATTCTTGTATTCCTCGTCGGCCATAGGGGTTCCGTCTGGCCTTAGCGGTATGCTGAAAAGCCCCTGGTTTGTCTGCTGGAATACAAAGCCCTTTGTCCTGGCAAATTCGTTGAGCTCCATTAGTATGTTCTTGCTCAGCCTTTCATATCTTTGCACAATTTCCGCACTTCTGATCTCGTACTCCCTCGAAGAGAAAATCTTAGGCACTTCTTCCACAAGCTTTTCAACAGTCAGCTCCACATCTTTTTTAAAGTTCTTTCCTATGCCTGAGCTGAAAGAAAGAGCTATCGGCTCGTCCGGGGAATTGAAGTTGTATACATACACCCAATCCTTTATGCTCTTTTCCCTCTTGGCTGTGGCAACCTTCTGGACGAGTGACTTGGTGTAGCTTGTCCTGCCGGTTCCGCTAAGCCCCGCCACATACACGTTGTAGCCTTTCTTTTTTATGTTCAATCCGAAGCTCATGGCTTCAGCAGCTCTGTTTTGCCCAATTATTCCTCTAAGGGGATCCAGATCCTTTGTTGTATTGAAATTGTAATCCGAAAGGTCGCAACCGCTTTTCAAATCCTCCGGCCTGAGCTCCCATTTTTTTATGTCTATCATAAATACACCCCCATATTCAATAATTCCCGCTAGTTGTTCTTTTACCCAAAAACGACACCAGTAAAATGCATACTAGAAAAGAAAATCTTCTATTGCCTCTATGTCCATGACCTCTATATAGCCCTTGCCAAAATCAATCAGCCCTTCATCCCTCATGTTGATTAGTTCCCTTGAAAGTGACGGCCTGGGTATGCCGAAGTTTTCGGCCATGTCCCTCCTGCTTGTGGTGATTTTGAGCTTCAAGGCCTTCTGCCTTTTGTATTCCTCTATCAGGAATCTGCATATCTTCTGCCTTATTGTCTTAAGCGAGAGATTCTCCACCTTCCTGTTGAGCATTAATATCTTGTTTGAAAGCTGCGTCATGAAATTTTCAAGGAACCGCTCATCCTGCTTGCACAGGGTTATTATGTTTTCCCTGGATATGAAGAGCACTGTGGAGCTTTTCTGCGAAAGTATTGTCGCTGGATACTCCCTTTGGTTTGAAAATACAATCACCTCGCCGAATACGTCCCCTCTTGAGAGCTTCGCCAAATTGACAACCTTGCCCGATAAGTAGACCTTCTGGACAACCACGTCACCGCTCATGACTATGCCTATGCTGCTGCATTCATGCCCTTCAATGGCTATGAGCTCGCCCTTGGAGTATTTTTTCAACCTGTAATCCGACTTCGAAATCGCTTTTTCGACATCGTCTGGAGAAAACCCCCGAAAAAGCATGCTCTTTGACAGATACAGCGGAATCATCCTGTCCATAATTTCCTCCAATTTTTATTTTTGTAACTAAAGTTACTTTTTTTATACCCATTGTCCATTATAATTAAATCAAGTCAGCAGAAACTACTAAAATATAATTTTAGCCTATGTAATTTGGGAATCTATATAACAGTGTAATGGTGCAATATATGAACATATAATCGAAAGGACGGTATATTGATATGAAAAGAAAAATAATAAGCATAAACGAGGAACTTTGCAACGGGTGCGGGCTTTGCGCCTCTGCATGCCACGAGGGAGCTATACAGATGGTTGACGGCAAGGCCAGACTCATACACGACAAATACTGTGACGGGCTTGGTGACTGCCTCCCAGCATGCCCTACTAATGCAATAACAATGATAGAAAGGGATGCGGCTCCCTATGACGACGAAGCCGTAAAGGAGCTCCAGGCCAAAAAAGCAGCAGAAGCCGGTGTTAAGCCAATGCCTTGCGGCTGTCCGGGAACTATGGCCAAAAAACTTACTGTCGCCCCGGCAGCTCCAGCTGCAAAGCCGTCAGAACCTTCAGCCAGGGTTGCTTCAGAGCAAAAGTCACAGCTTTCACAGTGGCCTGTACAAATAAAGCTTGTAAACCCTGCAGCAGACTATTTCAACGGCGCCGATGTGCTAATAGCTGCTGACTGCACAGCATACGCTTACGCAGGCTTCCACAGCGATTTCATAAAGGGCAGAGTGACTCTCATAGGCTGCCCTAAGCTCGATGACAACAAATATTACGAAGACAAGCTCTCTGAGATATTCTCTATAAACGACATAAAGAGCATAACCGTTGTAAGGATGGAGGTTCCCTGCTGCTCCGGAATACTGTCCTCTGTAAAGCAGGCCATACTCAATTCCAAGAAGATAGTGCCCTACAGAGAAGTTACCGTGGCTCTCGACGGCACAATAGTATCCGACAAATAGAGTCTGTCAATAATTATGTGTATGATTCCTTAAAAAAGATATATTGTTCTATTGGATGCTTGCCTGGAAAGCTTTTAAACATGAGCCTTCCAGGCTTTTTATTACTTAAATTAAATATTTTGCCA